>JACKZZ010013248.1_pt1 | contig 13890 bp, 7 predicted proteins | sample 8027871 | NCBI WGS metagenome assembly JACKZZ01 (sample SAMN15724774, study PRJNA655200) | protist metagenome | isolation source: fluorescence activated cell sorting (FACS) single amplified genomes of... | place: USA: West Boothbay Harbor, Gulf of Maine | collected 2000-07-19
CCTAGAGAGTAGCAAAAAATTAATATGAATGAGAAAATTTGTATTAAAGTATTAATATTGGTCCAGGTGAGTCTAGTTTCGCAAATGAATTTCAATTTCAATTAGTCTATATTAGGGAAGAAGAATCTATTAGTACCGCCAGTAGCGACGCTGGAATTAGATCGATTGGAACCTTGCCCTCTGCGTGCCATGCTCGAGGTTTGGCTGTTGAAAGACTGATTTAAACTATCCCCCTCGACGCTGGAAACTCTGCTGCCACGACTCGACAAGATCGTAGCGGCGTCTGAGTTGGTAGAAACCCGGCTACCTGTATTACAATAATTTAAGAGTCACAATCATAATATCATTGTCAACTAGACAATAATTACTAATAGTTTTCACTGGAATTTAATAGAGATCCAAACTATAATATATGAGTCGAATTATTTTGTCAGAATATACTCGGAGCAACCGGCGGTCGACTGGTAGGTACGGATTGGACAACTGTTTGACTTTTCTGAACACCATAAGATAGATTGTTATACCCGTTGCGAAAAGTATTGGTCGTTTTGTATCCGCCACCCATATTGCCTATACCTGAGGGTGGCCTCGCCATAGCAGTTCTAGACTGTTGTTGTGTGTTGGGATTTGCCATACCAGGAACGGCCGCGGTATAGGAAGCCTGTTGTTGTTGTTGTCGCATTTTGGGTGGCGAATTTTTCCTCAGTAGATTATTGAACCCAGTAAATCGAGTGGTTATCTTTGGCGACCGCAAAAGATTCGGGTTCCCCGCAACGCCAAAAACACCGTTCGGCTGAGACGCAGGGACAGAGCCCTCCCTCTTCTCTCCGTTATAAGAGCATTCTCGCGCTGAAGGCGGCCCGCCAGGCTTGGTCCCAGTTGGGGATTTCGATCTAAGCGCACCTTTAGAGAGTGATCCATATTAGATCTAGAAAGGACAATTCTAATATTATAATGTTCTTAAGTTACGCATCATTTAATAAAAAAATTAATAATATATTATGAAAACTCGTGCGACAATTTAGTGTACTACCTCTAATATTAGTACCGGCAAACATGCGATCATCTTTTTCCTTCGAAAGCAACCCCTTTCGGGTCTGCATGAGGAGAGGTTCAACCGCAGATTTCGCGCTGCCCAACACGGCGCCTGCGCTCGCGGCTCTAGCCCCGCTAGACATCTGCGGAGTGTGCTGCAATGGCACGTTCACACTTACCAACGGTAAAGTTTGGTTAATATTGGTACTACTACTACTATGGCTTGTTGTTGACTGCGACACTGATGACATCATGGCACTAGTAGTAGACTTATTATTTATATTATTAGAACTACTAGGAGGGTTTAAACTTAGTAAATTTTGAGGAGGGCCGCCCATTAGGTTTGGAATCTGGGTGGTAGGAGTTTGGTTTATAGGGGTCGGAGCCTTGGGAATCCCTTGATTCTGTTTTGATTGACTCGTCTGAAAATTCAAGGCTGGATTGCTGGACAAATTCACTCGACTCATTAAGGTTGGGGTGCCCCGCGCGGATGTTGTTGTCAAAGAAGTCGCTCCTGCATGCGAGTCAGCACGAGGTCGAAAGGCGAATTTATTCAACTGCTGTGGGCGTGGATTGGCATTGATGATTCTCTGACCACTGGTACCGCTAGTATTGCTATAAGATTGAGATTGCTCTGAAACCAAATTTTCAGACGTGAGACCCGCTGCACACAGATTCGAGCTTCCAGTTGAATCTTCTAGGGGAGCTAAAGCTGGATTGCCGCTGCTCATAGTACTAGTAACAACAGTCTCATTATTGACACTGTTTAAACCGGCTGAGCTCGAGTTCAAAGATTCATTGGCTGGCGGGGAAGGAGCTTTCAAATGGCCCGCCTCAATTCCAGGCGATATGATTGCTTCTGCTAACGGAGACATGTGGTCCGCTGGTGACTGATTCGCGATATTGGACTCACTTATAATTGATTGTTCCTTTGTACTAACTCCAATATTACTATTAGTATTTGTACTACTAGATCTAGGTGCGTAGCCTAGAACTTGAGTGTTAATACACTGGGAATCTGAATCATAGCAGTTTTGTTGTTTAACAACAGGGATTTTTACCATCCGTGGAGTGTTGGATCCTGCATCATATTTCGGCATTTCGCTCATTGGAGCGTCGTCGCTACTACTAGTATTAGTACCGGTCACTATTATACCTCTTCCAAAATCGGCCGCGTAATTAGTAGGGCCACCCTCCTCCAACTCAGGGTCGAAACTTTGTCGAGATTCTGTCAATTCTGGCAGTTCACTTGGACCTGGTCCTCCTGTGCAGATCTTGTAGCTCGTTTTAGCTTGAGTCGGGACAGAACTGAAATTGTAGTCAGAAAGGCGTGCAAAGCTATCAAAAGAAGAAGGTGGAAAGATTTCGGACCCTCGCATATTAGCTGTACTCAAGCCTAAGGAGTCCCTCTGATTCATATTAGTATTATTGCGAGCGGTTACATAATTGAAATCGCCTGAAATTCGGTCTATTTCAGAAGAGTTGGAACTGTAGCGGAATCGAGGACTTAACGGCACTTGGTCAGCTTTGTTATTAGATTCGCCTCCTGAACCATTGGAAATCTCATGTGTGATCGAATCTCGTGCCCTTAGTTTCTCGAGCGTGTTGGGAGTCGCTGGCTGAAATAGACCGGAGTTGTGTAACTCTTTCTCAAGCTCCTCAAGTCTTTCAGTTTGTTGCATGATTGTTGAATTTAGAATAATTAATATGCTGTGATATTACGACCAAAAGTATTATCAACTTTTCAGCAGGTCACTAAGATCTGCTTTATTTGTTTAGCATTGCACGCGGCATATTAGAGTATTACTAATAAGAGACCTTACATAGTTTCATCAACATTGAACATTTTGCAAAGCTTGCCGAGTGTTATAGACCTTAAGATCTCTCTTTCTCGTCATGGAATCTCAGGCTCCCGACCCGCTTCGGAGCCTATCTGTGAACACTATAACAAATTTTAACTACTACTAGTCAAAAGTTCTGATATTTTCATACCTATTTAAACCTATACTTATCCAATCATCTGGATAAAATAGTTGCATATTCGCTAATTTAATATTTAAACGTACTATTATAAGACTAGTAATAATAAGTGATATATCATATTACTCTTGTCAGTCCAGGCTAAAGTTTCTTTTTTCCATGAATTTCTGCATATAGGATTCGGGATACCCATCGTCGATTGGAAATTGACAACATCGCCCCAAGGCTCGACAGGCGGGACACTCCTTGCTCATGGTCGGTAGGTCCGATGCTACAGAGCGTGGGTCTGTCCAGTAGGCGCAGCTTGGCTTGTGCCACCTATTGTCGTGCGCAAGGAGTATTCGTCTGTCGACGCCGCAATTCCAACAAAACTCGAATCCGCATCGGCATGTGACATGGTCGCACTCCGCATCGTCTCTCTTACTACCTCCGCCATATTGACAGCCGTCCAAATTGGGGCAGGGTTTAAACCCGGTTGCCAAAATCGTTTCAATAGTTTTCAAGCGAGTAGTCTCATCCGATTTCTCAACTTCGCGCCGCTTACGAGCGTACTCACAGGGTGTCACATTGGAAGAGTCCGAAACAGATAATTGGAATTTCACAAACTCTTCGCAGCTTAGATCATGAGGTCCAAACGCGCACTTTGAGCAAAAGGAATGGTGATTCGAGCACGTCACGTTATAGAGATCAGAATTCAGATCCACCCACACTCTGTCTTCGCATTTCGGACAGTCGATAATGTTCGAGCCTTCGAAGCGGTCTTTGGTCAGAAACTCCAGCAGTTTCTCATACACGTTCGGCAACAAAAAATTCTGGAAAATAGGCATGTGTTCTGGCTCAGATAACGAACATTTGCAGTCCTCGAGGGGGCAACAGAGAGAAGTTTGTAGCCGCCTCTCCTTAATAACCAGCGTGAAATGGTGCTGTAGCGACTCGAAGCAGAATCGGTGGCCGCAAGGCAGCGTGCAAGAATTGTCGATTGGGTGGGGAACAAAACAGATAGGACAAGAGAATTCCGGCTCAACTCTCGCTGAAGTATCTGCTAACTTGATCAATTCCATATGATCCTTTTCCAGGCGAGCGATCGAACCCAAGATGGTGCCCTTTTGCGCATCAAAGTTCCACGTCGCAGAATCTTCGTTGTCGGGATTTCTACTAGAACTGGAGGCACCGCCGAAACTCGTGGATAACGAACTCAGGTTTTTACTTGTTCGAGTACCCGACTCAAAAAAGAAGTCCTTCATTTGAATTTTGCCCTCACACCCGGCGTTTTCGCTTGCGGGGCAAGCGATCTCAGTTATGAACTGCATCCGGCACTTGCATTGCTCCTTCCAAGATACGGCTAGGCACTCGTAGTGCACGGCCAGTTTGCAGCAATTCGAGAGAAGCAACATCGGCTTGCTAGGGTTGTCTGTGTAGGTTTGGAAACACGTCACACAAGGCAGCGACAGCAAATTCTTGTTCGATTGAGCACACGCTGAATTATTAGTCCTTTCCGTGACTATTGAAATTTCGTTTGAAAAATCGTCTTTTAAAGATCTTGCGCTGGAAGTCTCTAAAATCATGTTTTGCAGGTCTTTTACTGTGCGAGCGGTGGGACCGCCAGGATGAGATAAACCGAGATCCCGATTACTATTTGACTCGGGCAGACAATTTCTCGAACTTTGAGTCGATAATTCGTCCTGTTTCCTCTTCCATGCTCGGTAATTTTCATCGATGCTTTGCAAAACAGTACTGCTACTACTTGAGCTCACAGCATTCTTTGTAGGCGCATTTGTGGTACTACTACTAGAAGCCTTTGTGCCACTGCCGAGCTTCGACTCCGCTTGTTGTACAATGTCGTCAGCATCTACAGTGCCCACTACACAGACCGCCCGCTCAGTCTTAATCAGAACATCGTGCAGATGGCACTTGAAATCGCCCTCGAGACTCATGGCTTGATATACTCCAAAGCAAGTTTGGTGGTAACAGCAATCACAAGTCATCGAGCGAACCATTTTTGTGCCAATAGGCAACTCCTCCAAACAAAAACTGCAAAAAGGAAGAGGAGAGCCACTGTCACCGGCGATCATAATTTTCCGAGTTTGGGGTATAATACTACTAGCCTTTGCCTGAGTCACAGGAACATTTGTAGTAGTATCGTTGGCTGACAAATTTGCAGATTCGGACACCAGTTCCTTAGTAGAAGATTCAGGAATTACAGGGAGCTCCGACGCGCAATTGAAATCATTTATTAAACTTGTCAACGACCCCTTAATATTATTAAGGCTCTGCTGACTCGTTAGCCCCGATTCCAGAATCTGAGCCCTACTATTAATAGGCTTGTTACCTGCGTCGTCCTCAAGAGCATTGGAGGTTACAGCGGCGCAGTTTACTGGACACACGGAATTAGGAACGAGGACATCATAGTGGCCTGGTTTGAACAGCAGAAATACATTAGGCTGGCGTTCGACTTTCTTACTCCTTTTCGGTACCGACTGCTGCTCCACCGTGTTTTCAGACAGTAAAAGCCCAGAAGTTGGTTTTATAATTTGCGTCGATTCTATTTGCAGAGTGCCAGCTGGTCTCAGAATTGAGGTGGCGCCATAGTCTGCAGTGCCATTGATACTTTCCGAATTTGTACTATTAGTATCAAGTCTGGCATCAATTATGTCAACAGCACTATTAGATATAGTATTAGGACCCATCATCAGAAGATGTTCCGGCCCATGGTCCACGCACAAAAAAGTTTTGTTGCCCCTCTCCAAGAAAATGATTCTCACTAACAGTTTCACGGCTCTTGGAGCCGCAAATTGGGTCAGGTCAGAGGCGTCTTGGCCCATTTTCCTCACGTATTTCTCTACGAACTCCTCCATGGAGGGTATGCCCAATGCCTCCACCCAGTCACTCAAAATAAGGCCCGAGGGAGAAGTCAAACTTTTGTTCTCCAACAAAAAGCTCCCAATGACTCGGCGCAGACAGGCTATCAGACCCAAATCCAGCGCTGGAATCGCATTCAACAAGTGAAAGATCTCCTCAAGGAGACAATTACGAAAATCGGAAAGGCTAGTAGTACTAGTAGTATTCGTATTATTACTATTAGTTACTGCTGTTGTTAAGTTAAAGTTTGCTAACTTGCCTAGTCTATTATTAATATTGACACCAGTGGAGTCTAGATCTTGTGTCTTGCACAGGTGACGCAAGCGGACGAGTCTGCTCCGCCACTCTCTCAGGTACCTTTGACACATCTGTACCTCCAATATCTCATCAGAGTCCTCCAACCCAGACCCAAATTGTCTATGCAGGTCGCTCAGCATCCCCGGTCCCTGCTCCAAATCGAAAACAGCATAGTAAAGCAGCCCGCAAAAGAGCGCTCGATAGTAGCAATTGCCATCTCCCCGAATGGAACGGTAACCGTGGAAGGATTGAGAGAGCGCTAAACACTGCGTTCGCAAGTTCACATTCCCCTGAAACTGCTCCTCTAGATGTGAAAGCGGCCTCTCTGGCCCAATGTTGGTGCTATTTCGATCAAAATTATTCATATTTAGTTCGAAATAGAGCATCGCTTCCGCCTCGTCCGCCCGTAAAAGCTCCTCTCCTATCAGAGCGGCGGCGGGGGGATCGCGAGAAGACGACGCAACAACGACGGGCTCAATATCAGTAGTAGCGCTCATATGAGAAGCTGCAGCTAGTGAAGTTGTGGAATCTAGTAATATAGAAGGATCTTGGATCTTCTGCCTGTGAATTTGCAGCGTCGGCATGGTGCGACTTTGCTGCTGAGAAGTGAAAGAAGAATCTAGTTGCGTTGCGGTTGTCGAGCACGCCTGCAAAGTGCCAGTACAAACTCGCAGTTTCAGATCCGAAGTTCTGAATTGATCTGGTGACATATTGGACATACTATTAAAGCAGCTTGAGATCCAGAAAATGAATAGCAACTATCACATACCAGGTCAGAGTAAAATTATCAATTTATTCAAATTGATTTAACGATTAATTAATCGCAATCTGAATGCATAAAAAAGAAATTACAAATAAACTCAATTTTAATAGACATGAAAATTACAGATAATTGAATGCAATAATTATACTTTTTTGGTACAGAAGCTTCTATAATACTTTAACGAAACAAGTAGGTACTTAATTAAATAGTAATACACTTAGTAGAAAGTTTTGGGTTCATCTAATATACATGCTACAAGGGGTATGCTATTGGGCCTTAAAGATAGACCAACTATCGCTGAGCAACATCATCTAACTCTCGCTAGAAGCTCTCTTACTCATTTAGACAGTTCTAAACTGCAGTTTAATAAAACACAAGGATCCTAGTGCAAAACGGCTTTTCAGCGTACAGTTTTCCAGACGCAGAGCTTCAATTGTTATATATTAGTGTTCCAACTTTCTATTTTGCAACTGGCAAACTTGCAATAGTCCGTGTTTTGTCTATATTCTCTCACTTCAAAAAAAAGTTCGCATATTATAGGATTGAATTTACGAACAGTTTAATCTCATTAATAAGAATCTACTTCTATATTATATCAGACTGAGATAGTGACCAGAGTCCAGCTTGTCAAGTTTTAAGGTACAAAATCATGCTTGATCCCGAAAGAATATTAAATCATAAAAACCTGAGCTCTGAGTCCATTTTCATCACCAAAAAATCTAGTTCTCATTGATTTAGTATGTTTTTTTTTTTCTTTTCTTTTTTAACTAAGAATTTAGTTCTTCTGTTATGCCTGCTAGCCTGACTTTGAATCTTTCAAATGGGAAGAATACATTGCCGTTCGCGCGATGCACGAATTCCGACGTCGAACTCAGCACTCGATTGGGAACGGCCATGTCTTGGGCCTCTTGCTCGGCGTCGAATAGAGTTCCCTCGTGGAAGTGCAGGCGTCGTCTGCGCTCTTCTGCGTCTCGTTCGATCACAGAGTTGGGATCACTACAATTATCCCGATTCTCACTCGCATTCTCTCGATGCTCCGCAAGCCCGGGAACGGTGTTCCAGGTCGGTAGCAGGCTCGGTTGAGACGCTTGAGAACGTTCCTCTGCTTCGCGTCTTCGCCGTTTTTCGCCGAGTTCAAATATTTTTTTCGTAGGAAATAGCTGCTGTCCCTCATAGCCTGGAAATTCCGGAGCTTGTTCTACAAATTTTGTCGTCGGATCAGTAGTACCATTACTAACTAACAAGTTTACGTCATTATTAATATTAACGTTTGTTCCAGGATCCAATAATTGCTGTGAACGTGACTCAAAGAATTTTCTCTCCCTCTCCGTTTCCTCTTTCAGAAGTCCATTTCTGGTTAAAGGCTGGAGTTCGTCCACGTTCGTTATCGATTGCTTCCGCCGATACCGTTTTCCACCCTTTTCCTTGATATTCGGGTCTGGATCAGGCTTAAAATACTGGGAAGCTACTAGTTGGCTTTTGCTGTTGCTGTAATACCAGGCCACCTGATGGCCTGTAGACCGCGGACTTCCAGTGGGAGAAGAAAATTCAGTGATGGAATCCGATTTTAGGTTCGTGATATTATCATCGGAACTCAGCGATCCTGAGCCTGAGCCAGACGACTCGGACGCTGCATTGCTATGGCGATGGCTGCCTTCTTTGCTGAATAAATTAATAGGCATGTCGTCTGAATACATCGAGATTAGATCCGGAGCAGGCAAGTTATGTGATCCCTCTACTCCTGACAATCCCCCACCCGGGAGCGGAGCTATAAGACCCGAATCTAATCCTACCGCCATGGCATTTGTGAAGTTTGCACTACCTGAAGAGATTTTGTCGAGCTCATCTAAGATCTTTTTTTAATTGCCCAGTGAGTCTCATTGAATAATTAGTAATAATAAAGGTTCCAAATACTATTCTCCACTGAAGCGCCAGCCAGTAGAGCATTTTCAACCCCGCCCGCGGTCAGAGGATTTCAGCCAGACCCAATTCCGCCATTGAGACTTCCGACACTCCCTGGTAGTGGAACTGCAATTCCTATTTCGCTCATATTTGGCAACAACGAACCCACATGGAAGTGGTTACCTTTTTGTTTCAACTGATTTGAAAAAAAATCAGACTAACGAGAGGGAAATTTAATACTACTTAGTATAGTAATTACTTAATACCACAAAGACTTTAATCTGACTAGTAGAGATGCAAAAATTCAATACTTAATATTTTTAAGCACGCGTCATAAATTCTTTTATGTACTCAGTTCTGCTCCAGTGCCGAAAGTGTAATGATCTCCGATTGGGTGACCTGTCCGCAGATCGAATGCTGGTCGGGGCGGTTTCAGTCCCACTTGTTCCTTTAGGGAGTCCAATCTTGTCTGGAGGTCCGATGACAGGCGGCCTAATTCCATAAAGCCCCCATCCCTGAGCTCCATCTTCCCTCGTGCGCTTTCGTCCCCCAGCTTGCGTTTCTGCATTGAGTTCAGGATGGACTGCTTTGAAAAGTCATTGTTAAATTGGGGCAAGCTCTCCAAGCTCTTCCCTCCTTCTTTCCCGCTGAAGGCACCGAGTAGTCCCTTTGAGCGAATTTGTGACAAAACATCTCGTTTGCTTCCGTCATCAAGGAACTCCTCGTCTAGCGCCTGCGCAAGCGTTTTTATAGGGGAGTCTTTGTACAAAATCCCCATCGGATCGTCAAAGTTGGCATCTCCAGAGGAATTGGGCAAGGCCAGAGGGCGCGTCATCCCGTTGCCTGCGTGCATAACTTTCTTTACCGGGCTAGTCTCCCGATTGTAATCTCGCGCATCATTATAGTAGTCGCCCCATTTTGTCGCAGGCAGGAACTTGGAATTCACCTCGTGGGGCTCTGGATCTAAGAAATCCACGGAAACAACAAGCGTGTCCGTTGTGTGATCGATTTCGCCCTCCAGCTCACAGAAATTGTCGTACCCTTTGAAAATGGAATCATACACCAAACCATTCGTGTAGTTACCTAAATTTTGAATATATTGCCAATTTCAGTGGTCCGATATAATGTCGCGCAAAGAATAGAACTTAAATACTTTTCCCGTAACTTCAAAGATTTGTAAAAATTAATAGTATACCCACAGTTAGTCTGTATCGAAACCATAAGGCTTTCATTCGTTCAGCTTCTTTTTCGTGCTTCTTTAGAATTATGGCCGCCGCCCCGTTATCTCCCGTATTGCCTCGACTATCCGAGCCCAAGACTCCCCCTTGCGTATTGGCATAATAGATTGCTCCGTGTTCGTCATATGCGCCGGCTAGGTTTGGGGGTGGATTAGTGTAGGTTCCCGCGTAACCCTCCATCATCACCTTCTGCTTCCTTCCCGCAATTTCCTGAGACATGCCCTCCCCCACCTGAGCCTCTACAGCGTCCATGTGATGCAAGAGGAACACGCTGCAGAATCCAGGTTTGGCAACGATAGTGCTGCCGTTGGGGTAGAACACGAGCTTGGCCCTCTTTAGGACCTTGTTTTCCCCATCCAAATTCACAGTGAACTCGGGGGAAAACACACCTTCTCCTCTCTCATACACCATTTTCTTACTGGCCATATCTTGGATCACCCACTCCACGCGCTTCACCTTCTTCGACCGGTTAGCCCCTCGCACGCGAAATTGCTCCTTCAGCACCTTCTGGGGGCCTCGTCCAGCCATCATAACGTCCCTACGCGGCGAATCAGATGAATGGGATACCTTCGTCTTCGCCGTACTCTCCTCCTTAGGCTCCCCACCTGGAAATACGGGTTTACTATTAGGATTACTAGTATTATTAACTTCGTTAGTAGTAAGCTCCACGTAGCGCTGCCGCAGAGCCTCAAATTGCTCCTTAGACAATTTGGTTGGAGCAAAAATTTTACTGCTTTCCGCATTAATATTCAAATTTTCCTCATCCCCCCCATTCTCCTCATTGACATTCCCTTTCTCCTCCGGCTCCTCTGCATTGACAGACTCCTTCTTCAGCTCGTATATTTCCTCATTCGCGTTTTCCAGCATGTCTTTAAGAAGGTTCTCCTCTATTTTCTCCCCCAAAGCATCGTAGTAATCCTGGCGTCGAAAATGCACAGCCTCAACGTCATCCTTGGGTAATGAATAGCTCGTGCCACCTGGTTTGAAGGGGGACTCACCATCCTCTTCCTTCTCTATAGAGCCTTCATCCGGATCCGGATCTGGATTATTATGATCCCCATCGAGCTCTTTCTCCATTGAGTCCTCCTTCGGATCCAAGTCCTCCTTCGCAAGAGCTTCTCCGTCACCTCCGGCGTCTTCGGCCTGCTCTTCAAGTTGTTCTTTCGCTGTTTCAGAAGAATTCTTAGGATTTTCAGACACTGCTGCTTCCAGTTCTTCCAGGCCTCTTAGCGCCTGGTCCCGTTCACCGATCGCGGTACCCACGGCCACACTCTCGTCGTAGAGCACAGAGTCGTCCTCTAGGATGATGTTGATACGATCTCGTTCCCGTTCCATCTTGAAGCTGGCCAAGTCAAAAATCCGCCCCGACAGCGCGTTCGCAATCTGCTTCACCTGGCCTGTTATAGTCGTACACCGCGCCATTTGGACGGCGTGCTTATTCTCCATCATCGTTACCAAATCCTCCATCTGCGAAGACACGGTGGATCGCAGGCTCGAAGTCTCCTCCTCCAGAGTGTCATTCAAAGAAGTCACCGCGGAGCTGATCTCTTGCTTAACCTAGGTAGTCTTCTAGATAATAGTAATAATATTCATATAGCCAGTTAGCGTAGAATTCTCCTTTTACGAAAAACAAAGTCTCCATATGCTTTCTACATAATTAATATGGACTCTCGGGCCAATTAATTACTATTAATAGTACCAAATTTCAAGTGCCTCATAAATTCTAGAACGTATAATACAATTATTACCTCTTTCTCGAAGCCTATGGCGACGCGCTTCTCCAACTTCTCGATTCTCTTGATGAGCTCAGCTTCCAGCTCCCGAATCTCTGCTTTTCGATCCTCGACAGACTTAGTCAGGGCTTCCCCAACTTCGACAATCTTTTTATCGCGCTTCTCCAGTTCAAGTTTTTGCTCCTCCTTATATTTTACGAAGTCCTCAAGGTTCAACTTTGTAGGCCCAAAAACTCCCATTCTTGGTGTCCAGATCAGCAACTTCAGTGCGATGCCCTAAATTTGCTTTTCAATGTGTCTCACCAAATTCAGTCACTCAGACTATTAATCAGCGTGGCACGGGACATTTTTTTCACATTTGGAACTTCATTCGAAGAGGATAGTACAAATTTTAATAATTAAACTAGATTTGTTTTCAAATTTTAACTCATGAGACTACAGTCAAGTGAATATGTTCATCTACATTCGCATGCTGAAAATGAAATCATTTCCTACTATAAGTATAATTTATTACCCAAGGTTAATTCAAGCTAGGTCTCATAATTGTTAACATTTGACTCGAGGAGTCAGTTAATTAATCTAAAGTACTGCGTCAGTGCACATAGGTTAGTGAATTCGCTATTTCTGGACTTAACAGAAGCAAGGGCCTAGACTGATCTCAATATCTCAGACTCCTAAATCATCAAGACAAACTAAACTCAGGCTGCGTCATCCATGTTGAACACGTGCAATATATATGATTTGTTAATTTGAATAAATCGTAAGTGTATCTGACGTATTTAAACTTTTATTAGTATTACAAGTTCATTGTCAATGTCAATGGAATTACTTAGTAACTAACCAGCCTTGTGTAACTGATTAGTAAAATAATAAATTAGTGAGCCTGACTCTAAATTTAATAACAAATTATAATATTAATGATAAAAATATTATTTAAAAGACTCCAACAACTTCAAAATGCCTTCGCTACATATGAGGGGTGAATTTACAATCATGGTCTTGACGTCTCTGAGGACACACATGCGGGGATTAGGTCCGGGATCTGACGACGATGGCTCAAGTTCGGGCTTCGTAAACATTCTATGCCCATATACTATGCTGGAAATGAGTACAAAAACTACAACCACCTTCCTCGATTGTGGGTTCTCACTTACCTCCTCGAAAAAGTTACGAAGCGAGAAAAAGCCCCGTGAAGATTGTTGTTGAAAGTACTGATTCCTTCTGTTGTTTCCAGGACAGAATCCCATTAGACTATTGGATTTCAGTGGTGATAGGTCTTTCTCATCAGAGAGAGTTACTCTGTACATCCACCAATTCCTTGATCGAAAATTAGGTATAATATTTACTTTTGAGTTCGTAGAAATTGCCCGCATATTACTCGGAAAAGGTCTCAGAACAGAGGCGGTGGTAGGCATGTTTTGAAGGAAAAAGTTGAAGTTTTTATTGGTTAAACCAAGTTCTTAAAGATTATGGACATAAATTAACCGCAGGTGGTCACACTAGTACGCGACAACAGTAATATGGAGACACCTTCGGTTTGTTACTGAGCGTCCCAAATTTGATATTCATAATTTAACTAGACTCTCCCAAGTGACATGTATTATGATACACTGGAGCGATCAAATTAGTATTTCACTTACCAAGTAGAGAGAGCCGCAACAAAGAAAAGTCCGATTAACATCTTTTGTATCCATCACAAATATGCTGTGTCCTGTAGATATAACATCATTGATTTCCAAATGCTAAAAAATTGGATTCAAATCGACATAGTGCTCCTCTCAGCTCCAACTCTCGATGCGAACGCAGCTGTTGAAATTGAGTCCAGACTAATCTGATCGATGCACTCATCTATCTCAAGTTTGAAAATCATTGGCTTAATAATACAGAATTTGTGTACTATCAATTTTCACTATATCTTTGGTCGCTTAAAAGTTAATTCTCAACATCAATGTATCATGCACATTTTTTATGGCAACGACTTAACTCTAACTCCCAATTGTTTCGTCCATGTCTCGCGGGGCATCTCTTGCACAGGCGTCTCTTCCTTCCTGTGTTTTTGAGCAGATTATCCATTTGTCTAGCC
>JACKZZ010006013.1_pt1 | contig 13888 bp, 12 predicted proteins | sample 8027871 | NCBI WGS metagenome assembly JACKZZ01 (sample SAMN15724774, study PRJNA655200) | protist metagenome | isolation source: fluorescence activated cell sorting (FACS) single amplified genomes of... | place: USA: West Boothbay Harbor, Gulf of Maine | collected 2000-07-19
TGTGCTGAACCTGCGACAGGTGCAGATGAATCCATCGACCCAACGAGACCGAGAAGGCCCTTGCACTTCTGCCGTTGCTGACGATCACAATTTACTTAATAGCGCTGGTCTGGGCGGGACCCACTTTGCTGGTGTAACTGGGTTTAGGGAAATCGACTGGTTCAACCGCCAAGCCGAGCTGGGCGTTATTCTCTGCTCTCAGGACATGCGGAAAGGTAACGTGAGCTTGCATGTGAACTTGAATGTGAATGACAATTGCGGGCTGCCACGGTTACCTGTTGTGGGTTATGGTTGTTTTACTTATTGTAATGTACTGTTGTTTCTGATTGATCGCAGGTGTGTGCACCGAAGCTCTGTATATTTGTCTCTTGGTAGGGTTTGAGGTCTTAGGACTAAACCGTGTCACCTTCGTAACCACTGTGGATAATACAGGCATGAACGGGCTTCTTGGTACTGTCTGTGGTGAGTGCACTAAGTTGTCTGTGGATACGTATTGTGCCGAATGGTGATGTTAACAACCATTGTGTTTGCTCTGTTGCTCGCAGGAGCAAAGCTAGAAGGAGTTTTGCGAGAATTTTTTCTGCATCGTTGGGAACATGTTGAGGACGGGGCAACGGACGCGAATAGTTATGCTGTGTTATGCTCAGACTGGCATCGTTCGTGTAAGGCAAATTTGGAAGCTAAAATGGGTTTTTTATCGCGTTAGTAATATTCAAACTCGATTTTTTTCGCTTTGTTTGTTTTCACTGTTGTATAAATTGATGGCTACAGTGGTGTGGCACTGATTTAAATGAAACTTTGACTGCTGTACCAGACTGTGTACCTGGTGTAATCAAAATCCAGAGTAAATCCTCCGGAAATTTCTCTCAATTATTTATGGGCCAGGGTACGAGCGAACATTTATGGGCGACTGAATTCTCTCAGAAAGCTTGCGAATTCTTTGCTATTTTAATTATAAAGAAATGCTTTATTATTTAGTTTGGTATAGAAATTTTGAAACTATGCTACAATAATTAATATTCGGGATGGAAATATCGAAAGAGAATTCCAAGAATGGAAAGCTAGTTCTGTGCAGCAAGTCCAGATTACATTGCTATGAGTGTAGTCAAATATGCATCAAAGCCGTAGAGACCACATGCTGTGGATACTTATTTTGTTCTAAATGTGTTGAATCCTGTGATGAATTTAGTGTTTGCAGACGTTGTGGTGCCGCAGACTGCACATATCGGCCCTGTGTCACCCTTCGGCGATGGATGGGGTCCATGCAAGTGGCATGTTTACATTGCTCCGAAAAATTTTCAGTGGCTTCCATGCTAGACCATGAAGGCAAGTGTCCCAGACAGAAGAAGCGGTACTATAGAAATCGTAGGACAACACAGGACAGAGAGGCCGATGCCATCTCTTTCTCAGAGTGGATGCTAGCCCGCGACAAAGAAGTTGGTGAGGAGCCATCATTAGAATCAAGTGACCTCCCTTACTCCGCTGTCCCGGATGATGAGGCTATCGGTGCATTTGTTCGCAGGCGCTGTGGCTTCACATTTAGCAGCCTTCCGTTGTCGCCTCAGTCGGCCTTCAAAAGGAGGACGCACTGCATGTGCACCTGTTGCGTGGACCCTGTAGTGGTGGAACCAATTCCTCCATCTGTGACGCAATTTGATTGCATGGCAATGCCTCGGGAGCCTCTACCACCTGTAACAGCTGAGATGATGGCGTGTTGTGGCTCTCAGCTATAGAAGGGGAAATAAAGTTAGCCTTTCGTTGGAAAGGGGGCACGGTTGGAATGATCGTGTGTCGACGTGTGTTGGTCAGACTGTCAACAGAACACATGATGTATTTAGAAGTATTCGCAACAATGTATATCGATGACTTGTTTTATAAATATGGAACTATCAGTGCAGGTAATAATCAGAAAGAAGCGTAGATGTCTGCAGTCTACAACTGGTGCACCAGCAGGTACACCTGCTAGTACATGACTCGCTGCTGTCATATTTAATAGAAGTTTTCAACTCACTTTAATAAGCTAGAGACTGTCCGAAATGTGCTGCCGTCTGAAGTTACGCAACAAACCTCCTGAAAATGCGAAGAAAAATCCCCGGTATCATCGCGTAATCTTAGCGGTTGTTCAGATTATTCTCAGCCTGTAAGTCAAACTTTAGAAAGGTAGACTAATAACATTACCAGCCCATTATTACATATTTCCACAACATGGTAAAACATTGAATAACACTAAAATTTGAAGTAAAAGCATGAATACAAGCGTGGAAAACGATGCTACGGAAGCAGCAGCAGCTGCAGCTGCTGACGTTGCAGCGGAAGCAACTTCAGCAGAATCTGATATTGCTCCAAACTCGGGTGATATCAGCTTTATGAGAGATGATCTTAATTGTGGTATCTGTTTCGAATTATGCGAGAATGCGGTCGAGACACCCTGCTGTGGGCACTTGTTCTGTGAAGGGTGTGTAAAGAATGTGCGCAAATGTCCGATGTGTCGCACGGATTGTAAATTCCGCCCATCAATGGTTCTCCGCCGCCTGATTTCGAACATGCCCACCCACTGCCCTTACTGCCACGACGTATTTACTGTTGGCTCGCTGGCTACACACGAGAGCAGCTGTTCTCAACGCCCGCACTCCTGCTCGCTTTGTGTGAACAGTCAGGAGCAGTTCACCACCGCTGATCTACTACAGCACTTTGTGGTTGCTCATGCAGACTATCTAGTTCGCCACAATGACGCGATTGCTACTCAACGAGCCAATCCAAGCATTAATCCTGCCAGTGGGGGTGGGCTGAGCGTGAACGGAGGAACTGGAATCCGTGGCGATCGTTCCCACTACATGTTGATGTCAGCCTTTCGTTCAGGCCGTAGCTTGGGCAATGCTGGGACTGGAGCTGGGGCTCCGACTGGAAATGCGCGCAATGATTTGCTTGTGGCCATTCGCGGTGCCCGCTAGTCATTATACTGCCATGCATACTGACTTATGCATTGAGTATTTCAATAAGTTGAATCTCAGTACTTTGCAGTGAGAGAAGAGTGTAATGTAGTAAAATGGACAGGACAGGACAGGAATGGAATGGAATGGAAAGGACTGTATTGTGTTTTGTTCTGTTACAGTGTAGATCATCTTCCGTTGAGATTTTGGTGTTTCCGGTAAGATTGCTATTCTATTCCACTGACCGAAAATACCTTGGTATTTAACAAACATGATACCATTAAAGGTAACCCCTCACACTAAATGCTGTATCACACTGAATGGCATGTGCACGCAGCGGCAGTCGGCGAGTTTCCCACCCCCGCTGAACCCCAAATCCACTTACCGCAGCCACATCGAACAGGGATCACACCGCCCTGAGTGGTGTCCTGCAAAGATCTTTGTGACTGCTGAGGAAAACGCTCTACCGGCAATTCTGACTCGCTCCGTAATGGGCTTGTCAGGCCGGCGAATGGGTCTGGATTCGAGAATGGATCTAAAAAAGGTGGTGAAATTGGCACCGAGATACCTCTTACAGGCGAAACGGGAGCCACTGGAAGCTGGGATATTGGTAACTCCAGGGGTGGCATGGGTGAGAATGCGCCCGTGAGCACTGGCGCCGAAATGCCCTGATGCGCTTGGGTGGGCGTGAAGATTAGTAAATCTTCAGCTGGTGCTCCACATCCGCTTTGGTTTGAACCAAGCGCCACAGGCCTGCTTACAACTGTAGGGGCACGGGCGCTGGTGGCGGACAGGGGGTTCTGCTCTACATCCTCATCTCCAAAAATCGTCTCCATGTCGAGTAGGGGACTGTGAGACCCACCATGAGAGCACAGCTCATCTGCTCCATCTGGAGTTGGAAGCATATCAAGGCAGTGGGCGACATGCACGTCCAGTTGACCAAGCTTAAAACTCCCTCCGCAGTGCGGACATGTGGAAGCTAAATCGGCAATAAGACGCCGAATGAACAGTGCTGGTTGGAAAACCCTTCTGTGCCCTATATCGCCTGGTGTTGCAACCACACGACACATAGGGCAGCGCCATAGTCTGCCAACACAGTCTGGGCAGAAAATATGCCCACAGCATGACGTTTCGACTGCGTCGACGCAAATTTCTAAGCATATGTTGCAGTTGAAATCATCCTTCATAAAAGAAACGTTTGGTGATATTGAATTGTGGTCTGAGGCACATACACTTCGACAACCTGCGTTCTGCGTGTCACCGCCCACCATTATGCTTTTAAAAAATTGATCATATAAATAAAGGTACGTTTAAAACTCATTCAGCAAAACAGTACAATTTGTGAAGCCTGCTACAACATTAATCCTCAGTGGTAATGTTATTGGCTTATTGCTCAATGATGCAAAGGTTCGAATGATTTTTCAGGAGGTTGACAATTTGACATGCATACTAAGGGTCAATATTTATACATAGTAATGCAGGGTGCACAGCACGTATCCCTGGTATCGTATGGTTCTGCAATGATCCAGGCCAGCACAGCCAGTGACTGACTCAGGCCAGGTGAGGTGACTCAGGCCACAAAGAGACTAAGTTAAGCCTAATAATTAATTTGACAATTTGATGCGTTTTGTCATTTCAGAAATTGAGTAAAAGCTGTTAGCTTTAGCATAAGCTGCATAGATTCCTTGATTCTTCTCTTTATGCTACCACCTCATTGTGAGTGAAACCCTCTATCCATCCACCCCTTCTTTCTGCTGGCTGTTTGCTCTGAGTCGGTGTCTATTATCTAGTAATTCATGTCTTCCAAGAAAGAAAAATCTTCTTCTAAACATACTACGCCTATAAAATCTAAATTAAAAGATCAGGTTGTTGTGAAAGATGTCAAATATGTGCAAGTTAACGTTACTGCAGTTTCTAATTCTGTGAATACCGGCACAGTGAGCGCTCTGCTTTCCGAACGAGCACAGTGTAAAGCAAATAAAAACTATGAACGGGCGGATGCTATCGCACGATCACTGCAAGCTATGAATGTAAGTTTAATTAATGGAGCTCACACAGCCCCTAGCGTGGTTGCAAGTGTAGTTGCAAATATGATGTTTTGTGTTTCTTGTGGCATTGAATGTGGCCTCATGTATATTTGAAATATGTCTATACTTTTCAGGTGGCATATCACGACGAGCGAAAAGAGTGGTATGTGCAGCAGCCAAAGGAGCACACTGATGCGCAGCGGGCGGCGATTGCGCGGGAGGAGGCAGAAAGCAGAGGCCACTCAAAAACTAAGCGGCAGCAGCGTAATCGTCGACAAGCAGAGAAGAACCGTAAGGTTCACTTGCGTACGGAGCAGGGCAAGCCTAGCGCTGGGTCGGACTCGGAAGAGGGCAATTCCGCTAAGAAGCGGAGGATGTAGTGTAAGTGCTAGTGCCAGTGTTAAAAGTTATCCCGGCTGGTTTGGTATCTACCAAGGTATCTACTAAGGTATCTCCATTACTTGGTGAGAAATAAACTATCGATAAGTCTAAGTATGCTGCTGTACTGGTTTGGTTTGAATGCTTCGTTATAAATGACAACATAAGGTTATCAAAGATAATTATGAAGTACCGGTACATATCAGAAACATTGATAACAATTACACCTTGGATTGGAGGCTCAGTCACTGCTGCCACTGAGGCTGGTGAGCAGGCCGGCTGCTCCGTGTCTTCGCAGACTGACAGACCAACACTGACAGCACTGGTGGAGGAGCAGATTCATTCAATGAAGCAATTTGAACCTACAAATCCGTTCATACCTGTGGAGAAATAATGTTGTTTTGATAGCAACTATTTCATTTATTTTGATAACTTATTCACTATTTAATTATGAGTGATTTGGAAAAAGCGGACAACACCAATACAGGTATAGCAGGGGGAGATGAGGGTTCACCAGCAGCAGCTGCTCCCAAGGACGATTTAGTCTCAAAATCTGCACTGTTAGCCCTCTCTATCGCGTATCTCTCTGTCTTCATCGATATCCTGGGTGTGTCCATCATGTTGCCAATCATTCCTTTCCTTGCAATCGAATTCAATGCTTCATCGCAACAAATTGGCTTCATTTATGCGGGCTATGCCGGGGCACAGATGATCTCAGTTCCGGTTAGTGGTAAGCTTTCTGACCGATTTGGACGCCGACCAATGATGCTGCTATCTCTTTTTGGCTCTTTCGCTGGCTTTATGTTTCAAGGCCTGGCGTGGAGTGTCACATCGTTTGTCCTGGCCCGCGTGGTTGCTGGAGCGTTTGGCGGCTCGATTCCCATTTGTCAGTCCTACATTGCCGATGTAATACCAGTGGAGCAGCGAGGGCGCTACTTTGCTATCTTGGGGAGTGTGATCGTATGTTCGTTCTTGTTTGGGCCTGGTATTGGAGCTGGACTGGCTCAATTCTAACTACAGACACCGATGTTCGCAGCGGCCGGCCTGGCACTGTTCGGTCGGAGTGTGGCTTTCTTCTTCTTCCAAGAGCCCAAGCGTCCCCTACCAGCTTCTGGCGATCCAGCCGTCGCTACTGCTGCTTCGCCTTCTCGGTCTCCTTTGAGCGATAATGTTGGGTCTCCCACGGATGACGGCAGTAAGGTAACATCGGCTTCGCCAGGCCCTGAAGATGACGGCGCCACAGGCCTTATCTCTACCACGGACACAGTCACTGGTCCCGCCCCCTCTGGGGTTGATAAGTATGCTTCTGACGGGTATAACTGTTACATGGCAAATTCGACTGCTGTGGGCCGTTTCCTTCTTCCAGATGTTTGCTTTCAGCTCAGTTATTTATTTCCTCGGGTTGTTTGTTTTTGATCAGTTTGGTTGGGAGTCGCTACAAGTGGGCTTCACGACCATGGCTATGGGCATCTTCCAAGTGATCATTCAAATGATAGTCTTTGCTGGCGTGCCGTTGCTGGCATTGGGATTGGCGGTTGGGGCCTTCGGAAACGCAATTCTGGTCCCGTCACTGTCTGCCGTGCTTTCCCGGTACGCCTCGCAGAGTACCCAAGGAGCAACACTTGGCCTTGCTCAGGCGTGTGAGGCCCTTGCACGCACCTGCGGGCCTCTGCTTTGGGGTGGTCTGTACTCGACTAGCCGCCACCTCCCGTTCCAGATCTCCACTGCTTTTTACGCTACTGCAGCACTACTGCTGACATTGGTGCTGTTTCAGAACAAACAGCTGCCGGAGCACTTGGCTGTTGCTGACTCAGATGAAGATGCCACTGCCAGTGGACTGGAACTTAATAGTGTAGTGGTCGGTGAAGACAATGTCACTTCGCTTGAGGAACAGGTGCGACTACTTCAGAGCGAGAATCAAAGACTGCGCTCGCGGCTTCATAGCTTCGAAGAAATGTTCCAAAGCGAAGCAGGCGAAAAGTTGGATGTGCAGATGCCGATGCCTTAAGCTGCTGTGTCACTGTTGGGTCACTGTTGGGTCACTGCTTTATTTTTTTATTATATTACGAATTACGTAATTTGAGTCTGTAATCAATTATCCTTGAGGTAAGTTTGGACTTTTCTTAATTTCATTTGCTGGTTCAACGGTGACCTTGGGTGACAGCAGCTGCTTGATCATTTTCATCAACCGCATGGTTGAATCTTGCTCCACTTTACCTTTATTAGACTGACACTCTATATTATACTGTAAAATGAGATTTTCTCACTGTTGCATAAAAGATCGCGTTTTAGTTTTTCGGAAGAGGTCAGTCACACAGTCTGAGCAGCTGGTCTGACAGAGACTGGAGGTGCCCTGACTAGTTTTGGCAGATGAGTTAAGTTTCACAGTTAAGTTCACCCATTAGTACAGCGGACAGCCACGATGCAAAGCTGCCAAAAATTCACTACTTCAATGCATTAATTTTGTAAAATGCTGCGTACCTTGAACAAATCCACTCGCCTTTTGTGCGCAGCTGCTGTCGGCGGCGGGGCGGGGCTACTGATGACCAATGCTGCTGGCGGTGTTGCACACTCTGCCTCTTCCCCAGCACCATTGAGTGCTGAACACATGAAGAAGTTGGTTGGTTATCAGAGCGTGGATGACTATGTGAAGTCTGGTATGCGCGTAGGGCTGGGCACAGGCTCCACGGCTTTCTTCGCCGTAGAACGCGTGGGTCAGAAGCTGAAATCAGGTGAACTGCGCGATATTGTGTGCGTACCGACAAGCAAGAAAACTGCAGCACAAGCGAAAGAGTGGGGTATCCCATTGACGTCACTGGACGCTCTTTCTGGTAGCTCCAATGACTCCGGCTCTCACCTGCTTGACGTGACTATCGATGGAGCTGATGAGGTGGAGTTGACTTCCTTCGCAGTTATCAAGGGAGGTGGTGGTGCTCTCTTGCGTGAGAAAATGATCGAGAAAGCTTCGAAGCAGTTCGTCTGCATTGTGGACGAATCGAAGTGTATTGACAAAAAAGTTGGTAATTTCGGTGCAAAGTTTCCGATTCCTATTGAAATTATTCAGTTCAACCACCAAATGTTGATGCGACAAATTAATGACGTTCCTGCTTTGAAAGCAAGTGGCTGTAAGGCCGTATTGCGTAAGAATAAAGATGGATCTCCTTATGTCACTGACAACGGCAACTACATTGCCGACTTGCACTGTAAACACACGATCTTAGCGAACCCTATGGTCGCTGATTCTACACTTGCAGCGCTGAGCAAGGATCTGTACAACATCACGGGGCTGGTAGAGCATGGTCTGTTTATCAGAATGGTGGATGTGCTGATCATTGCTCACAAAGACCAGTCCATTGAGACTATCTCTAGACCGAAATGATGGAGAGAAGTTGAAGGAGAAGGAGTTTCAGGTGGGAGGTGGTGTAGAATCACATTTGTTCCTGCTTGTTTAAAACGTTAATATAACGAGAGAACGTAATTTTTACGTTGTCATGGGATGGTTATATATGTTGATATGTATCTATTTGCTGCTAGTGCAGATTCACAGTTGCACACAAATATAGCTGTAGGTGTATCAGGTGCAGGTATATCACTCGTTAGCTGTTGCGGACCGGACACTGGACACAACAATGTAGAAAAATTCATTGTACAATTTTACAACAAATACAACAAGTTACGACACAAAGTTAGCCAGCAGAAGTTACTATTGATAGTTAGACCACAACAGTTACGCTCAGGTGAGGTGAGCTTATACGATCGGCGGCAGCACGGGAGTTGTGTTAATGGTAGTGGGTGCTGCTGCTGCCTGTGTCGGCTCAGACACTGACACTGGTGCATGTCGCAGTTTGTCCACATTCACCGCAATCGGAGGTAAAGGCAGTCGCTGCCGATCAATGCCCTCCTGCTCCTGCTCCCCACCCTCTTCATCAAGCTCCTCCACAGCCGCGTGTGGGAGCAGCAAATTAGTCGCCTGGGCTTTAGCTTTCGCCTGGTTATCTTCTTCTTCTTGCTGCTGCTGCTTCTCTTGGTCCAGTTTATATTGTGTCAGAGCGCCATCGGAGATCACAACAGGATACACGATCGGCATGCCGTCAGCGTCCTCGCCCTCTCGCTCTGCAACACCAGGTGTATGACTGCAGCGCAACATCACCTTGTCTGGTTTGGCATCAAGGGTGCTCTTGAGCAGCGAGAGTGCCTCGAACAAGGTGCGTCCACCCAGCGACTCGCCAGCAATCTCTAACACGCCGTCTCCAACAGAAATCACACCGCTAGCTTCTGCAGGAAGCGCTTCCCCGTTCTGTGGGTGGCGCTTGAAGGAGTCCACAATCACTCCACCGGCTGCACCGGCTGCCTTATCGGCTCCCAGTTTGAGACCAAGGCCGTACAAGTCAGCTGGTACTAAATCCACAGTATACTCTACTGCAGCAGAGCCAGAAGAGGAGCCAGCAGGGGCAACAGCAGCCTCAGTGGAAGCGACAGGGCGGGAATCTTCACTCCCGGCCGTCCGCACGGTGCCTCTGCTGGCTCCTCTACTGGTAGCCCTGTTGCCCCCAGCAAGCAACGCGCTATTAGGAGACCCAGGGGCAAGTGCGCCGTCTCGCTTCATGCCTGCGAACATCGTCGCTCGCTGCTGGCGGATAGCCTCTTCTTCGATCTCATCCTCCAGACACTCCTCGTCATCTTCTTCGTCTTCTTCCTCGTCACTGTTATTTTCTGACTTTCTTCCAGAGGAGCCACCATCACCAGTACCAGCACCAGAGCTCCTCCGTTCAAGTTGAATCTCAGCTACACCCAATTCACCATCCATGTCACGGCTCTGACTGCCACTGCCACTGCCACTGCCACTGCTACACCCAAACCCTTTGCTCTTACCACTTTTACTGCTCCTACTCCTGCTTTTCTTCGCCTTTCGTAAATCATTCTGAACCACAGAAGGTGAAATTGGTTGAGCTTTAGCCACAGCATCCTCTGCCTCACGCATAGAAGCACGCATTTCAGCCCGTCGTTCTAAATCCGCGAGCTGTTGCTTTTGTCGTTCTTCATATAGCCGCAATTCTTCATCTTCAGCAGCTTCAACACGCTTTCTCTCTGCTTCTGCATCTACTTGCCGTTGATAATACTGTGCTTCGGCTTCTTCATCAGCTTTCTCATCTTCAGCCTGGAGCTGTTTCTGAAATGCGAATATACGCCCAATAGTGCTCTTCTTATCTCTAAGAGAGTTGATCGCGTGCAGAGCCAAATCAAACGCTTCGTACTCACAGAATAGCTCCATCATAGCTTCGCCTATCGCGTCCGCCACCTCACCCCACTCATCGTCACGATTCTCAGGAGTGAACACGTACCTTGGTCGTAAGTTATGTGCACGCTTTTCCGCTTCATGCTTTTCCAAGTCAGATGTAGTCGCCACAAGAGTTTCTTCAGAGCGTTGCAGGCGGTTGAACAGACTCATCTTGTTGTAATTCAGATCCTGAATGTCAGGTAGAATATCCTGTTGCAGTTTGTTCACACCAAACATTCTGTTCGACAAAGAATGCTTGTCCATATCCGTCGCCACCTTCTGGACACGATTGTACTGTGTCAAAGCATGAGATTTGCCTCCTACGGACTTTAATTTTTTCGAAGTGACACTTCGTCCGGCCGCTTTTCGTCGTTCTCTCTCAGCTGCAACCTTTTCAGCTTCCGTCGGAATATTGGGATCCCCTTTCTTAACGATTATCTTCATTCCAGGATAGATTGCTTGCATGCCATAAATACCATTCCAACGCATCAGCTCTTCAACAGACACGCCATGTGCTTTCGACACCATCACCAAGGTCTCTGCCTTATTGATCACATGGTACTTTTCTTGCGGTCCAGATTTCTTACCCCATTGCCAATAACGAAGTGTATTATCGGCAGAAGCAGATATGATGCGTGTCGTGTCAAATGCAACTTCGAGCACATGTCGCTCATGCCCACGGAGTGATTGCAACACCTCTCCAGTCGCAATGTCAGTAATACACACGACGTTGTCGACGCCGCCTGACACAATGTGAACCGCGTCAAACTGCATGCAACGAACAGGCCCTTTATGAACTTGACATTTGCGCAAGATTTTGCCTGTTTGCAGCCACCAAATAAAGATCCTACCAAGTGCATCACCGCTCATAACTTCCAACTTGCCATATTTCACAACAGTAATTGGCTGTTCGTGACCTATAAGACGATGGGAACACTCTGCAGTAATTGTGTGCACAGATTTTCGTTGAATATCCCAAATACGCACTTCTGTGTCTGCGCTCCCACTGGCCATCCAATTAAGTCCAACATCAAGACACATAATTGATTTAGCATGACCTGTTAATACACGCACTTGATGTCCTGAACTTTTCTCCCAGAATCTTATTGTACAGTCTGCCGCACCAGAGATCAGCAGCGGACCGCCCACCGCCAACACCGTGATACTTCCCTCATGTCCACTCATTTCCATTGTTTTTTTGAAAGTTTTTGCATTCCATGCTAGAATAACTTCATCAGCTCCACCACTAAAAATATAATCAAAGTCATAAGCAAGACATGTCACAACACCAGTGTGGCCGAGTTTCTCGCCTAGACGATGCTTATCATCACCAACAAAAATATTCTCTAATTCACCTGAATGGTTATTAAATAAGTGAATATTTTTACCTTCAGCAGCAATAAAAGACTCAACTCCCCCAGTAGCAGTACCAGTAACTTCATTTCCAGCAGCATTTCCAGGGTTGAACGCCATGCAACGGAATCGTTTGTCCTTCCTAGAATGAACTGCTAGCGCACCACCTTCCAGGTCAATCGCAGCTTGGGCATTTTCGATGTCGTCTTCAGCATTATTAATTAAAGTCTGATACTCCCTTTCAATTTTTGCAGAGCCTTCAATTGCAGCAATTTCTTTAAGCTTACGAGCATGCAAACGATTCTTCAACTCCTCCACTTCCACCATTTGCGGTTGATCATGAACCAAATCACTCCATAACTCAGTTTCGTCTGTTTCGTATGCCACTTCAGTTTCCTCTTGAATGCGGATCAGGATTTCTTTCACTGCTTCCGTCTCCTTCTCTTTAATTTCAAGCTTCTCTTCCTCAATTGCTAAATCTAAAGTACGTAGAGCAATAAATTTACGATTTGAAATGACTTTATGTGTCGTGCGTTCCAACACAACATTATGCTCTATACTAGCTGCAGTAGAGACCAAACGAGATTTGAGATTCTCAAGCACCGAGTCGATTTTCTTCATTTTTGTGGTTAGCTCATCTCCAATTCGGGCAATTTGCTCGGAATACATTTCAACAACCGAATCTTTGTGTAGCTTACGATAGCAATCACGAAGACCAATCATAGAACGGCAACACTTATGGAAATTGCCTAAGGCTTGAAATTGTACTTGTGCCATGTTTAAATAGCGGATGGCATGATCGTATTGAGCGCGATGGTAATAGCCAATGCCCATGCCATGAAACGCCTCCGCAGCTTCAAATTTGTCGTTCACCTCCTTAGCCAAAGATAATTGGCGATCATATTCTACAATCGAACGGTCGAAAGCCTCTTTCTTCAGAAACAGTCTACCCATACGACCGTGACAGATCGCTAACAGTTTCACTTGGACTTGGCCTTTGGGCACAGCACGTAGTTTGATAATTTGAGCTTCAAAAAGGCGCAGAGCTTCATCAAATTTGCCTAGTTCTAGCATACCGTCACCCTCGTAGAGAAATGTCATAGCGTTGACTTGTAAACCTACATGAGAGATACCTTCCTGCATTTGCGAATAAGATGCGGAAGCGAGAAGGCGTTTGCGACTATCTGGAGGGAGGGATACCAGGTTCCACTTCTCTTTCAGATCAGCGGTCTCAGCAATAGCTTTACGCAAATGACTTTGCAATTCTTGTCTCTTTTCCTTCGCAGCACCTAACAATTTCGTACCTACACCAGTAACATTCCTTCGAACGTGGATCACTGTCCCGTCAGCATTGATAATTGCCTCCGTGGCAGCTGGTTCGAAACTTCCAGTGGCCCACTTACACACAGCACTTCGAAGTTTACGGATTAGTAATTCATCAAATTTACGTTTTACTAACGCTTTGCAATATCTCCGATTATCCCTTTCAATTACTAAAATACGGAAATATTTCTTTTTCAGAGAAGCTTCGTGATCCATCTGATTTGCTTCAGATAATTTAAACATTTTCTTTTGCATAAATGCTTCAGTTTTCTGAAAAGCCCAGAATTCTGCACGTCGATTCTTTAAAAATTCAGTAGTATCTTCAAGAATCTGCTTAATTTTCGCTTTACGATTTTCTCCATTGATAACTTTGACTTTCATTTCAGCAATATTTGCAATACCATTAGTATACTCTTTATCCACTGTCTTAATGAAATCTTTGGCTTCATAACGCATACTGGTACCATGCAAGATGCTTGAGGTAATAAAATCACCTTTAAAATGCTTGATATTGTCCAACTCAAGTTTTAACATCATGGTGCGTTGTTGCTGTTTCTTCATTTGCATCGTCGAACGAGTACGATTCTTATCAATTTCAT
>JACKZZ010004106.1_pt1 | contig 13885 bp, 22 predicted proteins | sample 8027871 | NCBI WGS metagenome assembly JACKZZ01 (sample SAMN15724774, study PRJNA655200) | protist metagenome | isolation source: fluorescence activated cell sorting (FACS) single amplified genomes of... | place: USA: West Boothbay Harbor, Gulf of Maine | collected 2000-07-19
AAGCATCAAATTCTCTATCAGAAACAGCACCTTTAGTTTGTGCAATATACCCTAACGCCATATTCATAGCATTAGAAGCAAATACTTCTCTTTTTCCTGCCGTATTATCTATTCCAAAAAAGTCTGCAATTCTATTTACAGGTCCTGACACCCACTCTGAACCCGTACCTGTCCAAATATCAGGAAGAATATCTAACATTTGATTATATCTAGCATCTTCTTCTTTAGCTGTTCTTGCTGTTTCTAACACAAGTTTTAAATCATCTGCTTGATTAATAGCAGAAGCCTTAGTGTACTCGTTCATACGTTTGTAATCTTTAGCGTGAGCATATGCTTTTTTACGACACTCAGGGTCTTTTAAATCACAATTAAGAATAAAAGCAGAAGTTTTTAATTGGTCTCCTAAAACACCGCCTTTTGTTGATGCTGTTTGATTAGCTTCTAACAAAGGCATAACTTGAGCTTGAAACTCTGCCGCAGCTTGAGGATTAATTTCCATAATCTTATTAAAAGTAGACGAAACAGATTCAGCACTTGTTGTATCGACGCCTTTCATTATTTCCATTATCTGATTTTCTTCAGATATAAACCCTTTACTTTCCATATAAGGGTCTATAAGTCCTTTTCCTATACCTTTAGCCGCACCTCTATACATATCTGCAATAGAGTTAGCAGGTGTAGTTAATCCTTGTCCGTCAAACATTCCCATTATATTGTCTCCTATAAATACGGATTATCAAACCTAGGAGCGTAGCTATAATTTGCTTGTGCTTCTAAATTTTTTTGTGTAGTGTCGGGTCTATAACCAAACATCTGTTGACCTAAAGTATAAGGTAACTGTGCTTTATTTAAACCTGCCTGTGTATAAGCATTCATTAGACCCGTACCGCCTATGTTTGCTGCATTTCCTGCATTACTTCCAACATTAATTCCTAAATTTGCTAAGTTTTGACCTATAGAACCTAAACCTAAAGCAGAAGTTTGAGCCGCATTAGCTCTATTTATATAATTAGTAATGTCTGCTTGTACTTCTCCTCTAGACTGTTTTAATAAAGCAGCATCTTCAATAGCTCTCTGCCTGTCTAACTCAGCCGTAGCTGTAGCACCAACGCTAGAACCTAATAAACCACCTTTGTTTAATCTACTTAATAAATCTTCAGTAACACTAGACCTAGTAGGCTCTAAAGCCGCTTGAGTTTCTCTCATTCTAAGCATAGCCGCAGCCTCGGGGTCTAACATATAAGGTTCAGCAAAACTTCTTTGTCTATAAACATCTTGAAGATTAGCTCCAAATAAACCCATTATAGAAGCAGATGGTGCTAATTCATATCGTTGTTCTTGTTCATTCCATACTGCCGAGCCTGTAGGGTCAATTACTGTTTTAGGTTTAGAAGCCTCTGTTATTGCTGTGTTAAAATTTTCAGCAGAACTTGTTGCAGCTTCAGTTGCTTTGTTAGCACCATAGAGCTGTAAACCAGCACCTATTATTGCTGTCCAAGGGTTAGCCCCTCCTAAAAAATCAAAAAAACCTGCCATTATCTTCTCTCCTTAATTGTATTCATTATGCAAAAATATTCCTAATGTCTCTGCGTGCTGCAAAACTGTTGTTTACATCTTTTGTAGTATATCTGTTTGGTGCTACATATCCAGTTTCATAGTTATCGTTCTTACGCTTTTGAGCCGCTGCTGCATCTGCTGCTGCCTTAGCTGCTGCTTCAGCTCTGTTTTTTGCCTCATACTCTTCAGCTGCTCTTTTACTTTCAGCCATAGCAGCTTGTTTTTCTCTTTCTTGTTCCATTAATCGAAATCTTCTTTGAGCATAAGCGTTTTCTGTTGGTGTTGGCGTAGGAAAGCCAAGTAAATTAGACTCTACTAATTGCCTAGAATTATTAGGACCATAACGAGTCTCAGGAACAAAATTATCTTTACCTATTCCAAAAAGGCTTCTGTTTGCTCCGTTTCTTGCTTGTTCTTTAGTAGTCATTGGTTCTGAAAATATTAGTGGTTCAGCATCCCCTAAATCTTGAAAATATTCATAATTACTACTTATATTATTAGGGTCATCATACCTAGGAGTATAAGCAGAAGGTGTTGTATAATTATAATTTGACTCTTGATTAAAAGGTGAAGGATACCTAGGAGTATAAGGAGAAAGTGTTGTATAATTATAATTTGACTCTTGATTAAAAGGGTCAGGAACATCACTTGAATAATCTCTAGTTATGTTAGGGGGTAATTTTCCTGCAGCTTCTAACGACAACAAAGTGTTTATATCATATTTGTTTCTTCCTCTTTGTAGATAATCAAAAGGTCCTGCTGTCATAGGAACTTGTGTAAAACCACTACCACCACCAATAGCCGGAGTAGCATTTAGTATTTCATTATTTTGAGAGCCTGCAAATAAACCTTTAAACTTATCTACCATTGCACTAGGGAATCCCATAAGGTCAGTCATTCTTTGTGCATCTCCAGCAATTCCTAAGTCTGGACGTCCGGGGTATTGCCCTTGACCTTCACCCATCCCTTCATAATTACCTGTACCGCTTCTCCATTGCATATGGTCTTTTCTATATGCTGCTTGTGAATCTCCTGCAGCTAAAGCTGACTCAGCGTCATCATACAAACCAAAATACTTTATAGTCTCATCATAAGTTAGGTCTTTACCGTTAGGTCCAGTACCTTGTGGTCCTCTAGGTGCTTGTTGCTCTGGTTGTACGCTAGGTGTTGATGGTTGTGTAGGCATAAAAGGATTATTAACATTATAATTCATCCACCACGGCATCTCTTGACCACCACCATACTGAGGACCATATTGCACTTGACCGAACTGATAAGGATTATAAAAACCACCACCAGTAGCTTGATAAGGATTAAACATACCGCCCTGTTGTTGTGTTTGTCCTGCGTATCCAGTAGGAGCTCCCCAAGTATTTATAAAAGACGCTGTATCAGTAGGTCCTTCGCTTCCGGGTCTTGGTGTTATTTCTGTAGGTAAATTACCGCCAATCATCTGATTGCCTACTGAAGGAGAGCTAAACATATTCCCTAAGTCCCAACTTGTATTAAAGAAACCAGCCATATTTTTTTCCTATGTTAAGTTTTGTGCTATATTACAATACATTTTAGTGCCATCTGAGACACATCTAACTAAATCTACTTTACCATTACCTGATGTTATTGTAGGATTATGACCACCAATAAATGAGAAGTCTGTACTAAATGCTACATCATAAGCACCAGTATTTTTAATTAAAAAAGAAGCCTCTACACCTGATGTCATATTAGACACATTAAGTGTGTGGTTTCCTTGTACACTCACTACAAATACATTAGAGTTTAACAGGTTAGCTGTCTGTGTAGAAGCTAATGTTATAGTCTCAGAAGCCGTAGGATGAGCTTTAGTAAACGTTTGTGGCGTAGCTAGGGTAACTATCTCCTCACCGCCAATCGTGCCTGTAGTAGCCGTTAAGCCATTAACAGTAAAGTTTTCTGATGAATTACCGTTTGCATCTGCCTTAGAATTAAGTGCTGTTCTTACTGCTGTAAATTCAGTATTAAAGTCAGCACCTGAGATAACTTTTCCGGGGTCTGTGTCTGCTAAGGCATCTTTTCCAGACCAACCTACCGCTATTGTATAATTACTCATAATATTTTACCTTGTTTAAATAATAATGATAATGATTGTAATGATGCTTTGTAACCTTTAGTTACTCCGTCCCACTCTAATCTTATGTACTTAGCACTACCTGCTAATGGTATAGAACGCTCTTTAAATCCGTGTATTGGAGCATACTTAGAAGCTGCTGGATGTGTCGCTGAATTATGCGTATGTCCAGTAAGTGGTCCATACTTAGAAAATGTAGCTCCCCAGTACGAAGGTTCACCGCTTAGTGTAGGATTAAGTTTAAATGTCGGTGATATTTTAGGTGTCATTTCAAAGTCTTTATACAACCTAATACCTACATCTGTTCCTTGACCTCCTGATACAAGCATAACTAATCTTTTAAGAATAGATGATTGTACGCCTTCTCCTAAATCAATCCATACCGTAGAAAAAGAAACTGTATAGCTATTATAAGTATAAGTGCTAGAGCCACTATAATCTACATCATAATAACCTTCATAAGTAGCAACCCTTCCTGCTTGCTGTCCTACTAAAAGCCCGTATGTTTCTGTGTACGCCATACTAGCAGGCTCTCTACTGTCTGCAAAGTCCCACTTAGTTATTCTTGGCGTCTCTTTTTCCGTCTTATATGTAGTGTCAAAGACATATGTAACATTCTTATCTACAAAAGATAAAATATAAAGACCTTCATTTAGCATAAACGCTGACTTAACATTTGTGCTACTATTAATATTAGATATTAATTCGTCTTTAATTGTTATAGACTTTTCTGTTAGAGGTAGTTTGTCTAACTGTGTAGTTCTAAATAAAGACCTAACACCAGTATCAGACAAGAAATATAAGTCATCTCCAATAGATTGTATAGAGTCTCTAGATACACATCCTATTCCTCTAATAACCTCGTCTAAAGCTATGTTTCCTATTATGTCAGGGCTGTTATAAATAGCAATATTTTCTTTACCAAATATAACTAACTTACCCGCAAAAGAGTGTATAGCTACAATAGTATCTTGACCCCATACAGACTTTAAGTCTATAATTCCGCCATCAGCACCCCACTTATGTCCATCTAATAATTTAGAATAATATAAGACATCATCTTCTTCAGTAATACCACCAGCCCATACTCTACCATAAAAACCTAACATACAGCTAGGGTCAAACGTAGTTACACCTGAAGGTGCTTGATAACCACTTGTATCTTTTAATTTAGCCCAAGATGAATTATCATAATATAATGGGTCTTCATCAAACTGAGCAGCATATAGATGAGTATTAAAGTTTGTAAACTGCCAATCAGAAGAAGCTGCACCTGTGGCAAAAGACCCTGTCCAAGCATTATCTTTATCAGACAAATCAACAATATACATATTAGTGCCGACACCAGCAAATATCTTATTTGTTGTGCCATTATAATGTTCTGTTATAGAACCTATCTTAGCACCACCAGTTAATGTACCTTGCTTTAATCCTTTACGGAATGTAACTTTACCGCCTTCTGTATAAACAACATTGTCTGCTTTAGTAAACCAGTTAGGTGTTAGAGCAGTTGGTGTTGTCTGCGTATCTATACCATTAATACCAATAGTATCTAAAGGTACAGCATTAATTTGCTTAGATTCTAGTGCCATATTATACTACTACCCAATCCCTTTCATATTCCATATTGCCAGCATCTAATTGAACTGCAATGTTTAAAGAGTCTCTAGCTTCTGCTGCAACAGCACTAGATATACTTCCTCCGTCTTCACCTCTTTCTGCTATAGCTCTAGCCCAAGCCCCAAGAATTACAGGCTGTGAAGGAACTCTTAATACTTGTGATGCTGTTTTTAATTCTTTTTGAGCACCTACAATATTAACTGAGATTGTTTGCACAGAATCAGGAACAGGATAAAAATCAATATTAAAGTCTGGCTCTCTGTTTGTACCTGCTTGTGAGATACCATTAAAAGCATAATAAGCAGGTTTACCAGTAGACGCACTAGTCAGAGGAAACACTTGCTCATTAATCCAATCATTAGGTACTTGTTCTAACACTTGTCCAGTATCTTGACATATAACGTCTAATACTTTAAAAGACACACCCGCACCTTTAGTAGCATCACCTAGTGTATATTGCATATTGCCTAAAGATGTTTTAACATTAAATGTTTCTCTTAAGGCATTCCAATCGTGATAAGACTCTACATTCTTTTTAGAATCATTAACTAACTCCCCAATTAACTTCTGATAATCTGAGATAGTTACAGAATCATATAAGTTACCTGACCAATCAGATTCTATAGTATCCTCTCTTAGTCTTCTTAAAACGCTGTTAATAATTTCTTTATAAGTCATTTACTTTCCTTTTGCTAGTTGTGCTCCAAAGTAGAACTCAATAATCATAGTAGCCCATCCAAAGATTTCATCCATCTTTAAAACTGAACCTGCTTGTATTTGTACATACTCTATTACATCTGGTGTAAATTGAATACCAAAGAAACTAAATCCTTCTATAGTATTAGGTATTACTGTTGGCACATTAAAGAACACCGGTGCTACTTGTGTAAATATAATTAATGCTAGTATGACAAATATAATAACTCGTCTGTTAAGGGCAGCCATAGGGCTCTCTTTGTCTGCTCTATCTCTAGCTTGATTGATAGAATCATTGCGTGCCTGCAAGTTCTGTATCATTAGTTTCTGTTGTTCTGATGCAGCTTGACTCTTAAGTGCAAACAACTTAGCAACAAAGCCTAAAGCTATTGGTGCTACATTAGTTAAAAATCCTATCATACTGCTAACCTCATTGCTTCTACAATTCCTATTTCAGTAACAAAATAATAAAGTAAAGCTCCATAGACACCCCATTTAATCTGTAACAAAGAAGTGTTTATTTTAGCTATACATTTATTAGTGTCATCAATCTTGCTAAACAGCTTACCTATTTGAGAAGTATGCTTGTCTAGCTGTAATTGCATACGATTAAGTTTTTCGTCCATTAATCAACGCCCCACTCTTTTCATAGCTATTTTATGTGACTCTGTAAAAGTCTTACCACCATTCATTAACTTTCTCATTTCTTTCATATGTTTAGCCGTATGATGTTCTTTATGTCTAGCCATTGCATTTGTTTGTCTTTTAGTAAGTGCCATTAATAACCTTTTCTTCCGTAGCCACCTCTGCCATTATTTTTTTTCTTCTTAGCCATATTATCTCCTTAGTTTGCTAGTGGATTGTCTAATGATTCTTGTATCCGTTTGTTTATGTCCTCTTTAGTTTTCTCTACTTTTATCTCAAACCTATCTAACTTTGTATCGTAGTTAGTAAGTTTAGTATCTACTGATTGTAACTTAGTATCTACTTTAGATTCTAAAGACCATTGACTATTGCGTAGGTCTGTCATATCTTTCTTTAATTCTATCTTTATAGCATTAGCGTGTTCTTCTATCCTTAAAACGTCCGCTGATGTCTTTTTCATCTGTCCAGCTATAGAATCGAGGTCCAAATTTGCGATTCCTTCGACTTTCTGGTACATAAGAAAGCCACCATATAGCGTGCCAATAATCGTTGAAATTAGAGCAAATGCTGCGACTATACTGCCACCGCTTATCTTAAGACCGAATAATTTCAGTTTTTTATCTGATAATCCTTCGCCTTGTCTTACAATTTCTTCTAAATCAGCCATTAGTTATCAAACTCGTTATTGTTCTGCATTTGCTTTAAGTATTCAATCTCTTGTTTAAGTTTCTGTACTTCTAGTCTTCTTCTTTGCAGCTCAAGTTGATATAATGTATTACAATTAATTCTTTCACTTGGACCATCTAAAGGAATAATAATTCTAGCATATACTCCTATATCTTTAGTCTGTGGGTTTAAGTCGCTCTTGTCTCCTATAAGTGGAGTGACAGCATTATTAATTATACCAGTCATTCCTATTTCAAAGTTTGTACTACCGCCTATACTATTCTTACAGTCTAAGTCACCAGCTCTTATACTATCTGTTCCGCTATTTATGCTCGCACTTGGCAAGGCTAGATTAACAGAACTACTGTTTGCTATAACTTGTGTGCAAGACAGAAGTAAGATGTAGACTAACCACTTCACTTAAACCTCGAACATATCTTTGATGCTACCATAGGTTTGTTGTTATTATTTCCTCTAAGTTTAGACAACGAGCATATGTATTCTGCATTGTCTTTATTACTTGAGTTAATATAAACATCAAAATTAACTTGAGTTAGGTACTTTACTTGCAATATCTTATAGCTAGTAACAAAAGGTATTGGTTTCCATTCTTTATCAAATACACCAATCTCGTACCATTTAACATCTTGTCTCTTATTAAATATTCTCATTGTAGTCTTGTGTACACTATCTATCAACGAGACCTCCCATTTAGGGTAGGTAGGTGTCATCTCGTGTGCTGCTACAGAACTACATAGCAATACCCATAGTATTACTGAGCGACACATTCTGCTACTACAACTGCTGTATATGAACCACCGGGAAATGCTTTCTGCTGTCCACCACCATAAGTAGCAACTGAAGTTACACTAAACCAAGTAGCACCAGCTATGCTAAGAGGATAAATTCGCATTGCACCACCATCTGCTGTTGTACTGGCTGCTTGATAACCTGACATATCTGTAGATGATGTCTGTGCTACTGTTACTTCTCCTGTCCACACAACCGTATCTGATAGACTAGGGCTAGAACTGAAAGAAGTAGGATAGCTTATTTGTGCTTTGTAAGCATTAGCAAGAGAAGTGTCTACACGCACAATAGGGACTTGACCAGCACTAGCAGGTAAAGTAGTAAGCGTATATGCGTTAGGATTTCCATAGTAACCTGCTGTATCAGTATTAACTGTACATCTTGACTCTACTGTGCCATTAATATTAGTATTAGCTTCTACTTTGCTTGCAAATAGAGAACACCCTGTTAATCCTAGTACCAAAGCTATTGTAAATAATTTATTCATTTGTATTGTTCCTCTATCATTTGATTCATTAAATTGTCTTGGGCTAAACTTTGTAATGCTCTTCTGTTGTCAACCACCTCTCCTCCGTTCAATGAAATAGATTCCCTGTATACTCCTCCGGGAACTGTCGCTGCATAGTAAGATTTTACATTAGTAGCATTATTTATTGTCTGTAAGAGTGCTGATTGAGATACTGTGTTAGCTATCGTTAGAGCATTTTCAGATGCAGCCATTGCTAATTCTAAACGGTCTTCATCTTCCTCTTCTTTCTCGTCTTGCTCACTTTCTTCTTCTTCCTTATCATATAAGTCACTATTAGTTTCTTCAGTAGCGTCTATAACTGCGTCGTCATCTAGTGCATCATATATTTCTATCTTAGGTATTACAGGCATTGGCTCTACATATCCCGGACAGTTCTCGTTATTTTGTGGATTACGACAACCATCAAACCTGTATATGTAAAGTACACTTGCATCTTCTACGCTTCCTGTACCTGTTGTTTCTATTGACCCCTTACCAAACTGTTCTATTGGTGTGTAATTCATTGGTATAAGTTTCTGTATTCTCATACCGTGCTTACCTGACCAGTCATCGGTCTCTTGGAACACATAACCACCATCTACATCTTCATTCTGTATTGTTACTGTGAAGTCATCTTCAACTTCTTTTACTGCTTTATAATTATATATTACACCACTTATGTCCATACCCTCTTCGGTAGTTATACCGAGTATAGGTGTTGTCATCTGCCAAGTATTACCATAGAAGGCTGCGTTACCGCTATAGCCAAATGTATAATAATTACTAAAAGAACAAAAAGGCAGCAGCAACAGTACCCATAATATTAAGGGCTTTATCACGCTTTTCCTGTACACTAATCTCATCTTTCTCCGGTGGCATTGGTATCTGGTCTGTCTTAACTGCCCAAGCATCTTTAGCTTGCTGTCCTATGAGTCCATCAATAGGGCAAGGCGTACCCGCAGACATCATTGCAGACCATACATCTGGGTCTTGGCACATCACACTAACTGCTGCTACTTTCATTCCAAACATATACAGCTTCTGTGCTTTCTTTAACCTTAAACAATTCTCTTCTGTGTATGTCGTACCTACTGACAATCCTAGTATCTGTGTCTGTACTGAACCACTAGAACTAATCGTACATAAATCTGAGTTATTACCACTTCCAAACTGAGGTGCTATTGCACTAGGTGGTGGGCTTATTACTTCTGTCTTTTGACTACCAGTAGTTGTAACAACACTTGTCGAATCTGTAACAATAGGGTCAGCAGCCATAGCTGAGAACGACACTATCCAAAAAGCTACAACTATAAACCCAGCTATTACATTGTTACGCAGTCTGTCAGACATTAGGCTTCTACTGTTGCAGCCTTTAATTCATCAGTAGTAGTCATACTATCTACTTGATTTGTAATATCTCTGAGTCTTTGCTTCTCTGTAACAATAGCTGAAGTTGATGTACCAGCTTCTTGTGCCTTCATAAACAGAATGTCTTGTGCTTCTAACAGAGGTTTTCTGTCTGCTCTTAGTCTGTCTTTAGTGATGACTTTAGCTTTAGTTATATCTACAGTAATTGGCATTAGAGATTCTCCTTCATATTGTATTTAGCTAAGTCCTCTGCACTTAAATCTGCTGAAGTCTTTTCATCAGAACCAGCAGTATATGTCCAAGCATCTCTAAAAGTTCTATCTGAAGTGTCAGCATCTGTAATTTCGTACTTAGTTCCTGTTGGTAAATCTTTGTTAGCTATGTGTATTAGCTTTTCTTCTAGCGTTCCTTCTAGCTGTGCTAGGAATTTAGGTGTTGGTGTTAGTTGAGCTAATGTGTTATCTGTTGTGTTATATATAATCTTCATATTAATCTCCATTTACCATAACAGTAACAAGTGAAGTATCAACAATATTAAAAGAACTGTTTTGCTCTTGAATACATCTAATATCAACTTTGCTATCGGAAGGATTATCATCTAAGCAAGGATTTACTGCAAAGTTACCCGAAGAAACTCCAGAAACTGTTGTAGCTGGATATGAGTTACTGAGAGCCGAACTAAAAGTAACTCTATATCTTCCCGTTGCTAAATCGGTTATGCTGCTAACATTATGAGAATCATTAATAGCTATAGTGCCAGTACCATTAAAACTACACCACGCTCTTGTTGTAAACTCTGACACACCTCTGCCATCTTGAGTAAGGGTTAGAGTCTTAGTCAAACTTGATGATTGTCGAGTATAAAAACGCAGGTCACCTGTTGCATCATCTCCAGGAACCATACTAGCAATCCTTGCTCTTATATTGCCAGAACCATAATTATCTGTAAAATCTACTGCACAGTTATGCCCCGCTGTGTTACCATTCTCTAATGTTAAAGTCATAAGTCCAGTTACAGTATCCTTAACTTGCAATTTACTTGTAGGAGCATCAGTACCAATTCCTACTTTACCATCCGAACCTTGAACAAATAGTGAATAATCATCTGTATCAGACTCTACTCTAAAGTCTACATCTGCACCGCTATCATTAATTGTTACAGCACCATCAGGGTCAAAGCTAGAAAGTCCTGTTAAGTTAGCACCGCTTATAGCTGGAAGATTACCTGTCAGCTTGGTTGCATCAATCGTAGTAGAAGTAAACGCACCAGCAGAGCTGATACTCGCTTTCTCTACTCCGTTGGCTTGGAACTTTATGTCCTTAGAAGAACCATCAGCGTTTAGTGTTAGATGTTCGTCACTTGATTTTATTGTACTCATCCCGCTATCTCCGTTACAGTCAAATGAACTTTACCTCTATCTGACCAATTGTAATAAGCTGTGTTGCTACCGTTGTTAGTCCTAAAATAAACTTTGTAGCCTATTTCACTAGTTGTATTTGGACTGTCCATCCAAGATATAGAATGACTACCATAAACATAATTGCCACCTACTAATGTTTGCATTCCAATACTTATTCCACTTAATTCAGTAGAATCTCTATAAAAAGTAGTCATTGCCCAAGAGTTACCAGCGTGATTACCGTTGCCCCCACCAGCTAATTGTATTAAGAATTTGCTTGATGTAGAAGCTGGAGTAATATTTACATAATGTCCTGTATTAGTAAAACTTGTAGAAGTTGTAGAAGTGTTGGTATAAAAAACTGAATCTTTAACCTGTAACACACTACCTGTAGGCATTACCAATTTAGAACCAGCAATAGCAGCACTACTATTTATGTCAGCATTGACAATCGTATTGTCTTGTATCTTGTTGACTCCAGTTGAGCCACTAATCTCTGTTGGCATTATTTACTCCTATGGTTTAGGTGTTGCGTCTTTTACAGCTTTAATTGCTTTATGCCACTCACCTGTTGCGTCTAACTTACCAGCAGTCATATCGTGGTACAGTTGGTCTAACTGCTCCTTGATTTCTGCATAGGCTGTTGCCCTTGTTCTTTGGTATGCGTTACCATCATAGACACCTTGCAGTCTTGTAACCTCTGCTGCTAGTGCTTCTGTTGTAGGTTCAGTTTGTTCTGAATCTAACCACTCTAAAGTGTCACCTCGCAATACCCATTCAGCATTTGGCTTTAGTGATTGTAGGGCATCGACTGTTGTCATCTCATTTGCCATTTCTTACTCCTGTTAAAATTAAATTAAAAATCATCCCGCTATCTCCATAAGTATTAATGTAGTAGTTGCACCTTCATATGACCAATAAGAATCGCCACCTCCATTATTTTGTCTTATTTTTAATGTGTAGCTAATAGCAGAAGTTGTTGATGGTGAGTCAACATAATTTATAGACATAGCTGCTTTTACACCGTTACCAGCACTATCTTTTGTCATTGTCAGCATACTGTCGCCATCAGTACCTATATTAGTTGAATCTCTAAATATTGTTAATATAGACCGATAACCCGAACTTACAGTACAATAAAAAGTACCTTGTGTCATAATTAATATTTTGTTGTTTGTACTTGATGGAGTAATAGCTTGAGTTAATACAGTTTGAAAAGATTGTGAATTTGTACTACTTTCTGAATTAGCAGTTGATTGAACAACTTGTAACACACTACCCGTAGGCATACTCGCACCTGTCAATCCCGATAGCTGATTCTGTAAGGCTATAGTGCCTGTGCCATCTGCGGTTTGTATTTGGTCTACTTTAATTTTTGATGCCATTATCCAGCTACCTCCATAAGTGTCATAGATGATTTACCACCATAATTAACTTTCACACCATTACCACCCGAACCACTTCTCATTTGCACTTTATAAGTAGTAGCACTTGTTGTACTAGGACTATTTAAAAGTGTTATTGAAGAGCTACCAACACTATTTTCGTTAGTTGTAGCGTTGTAACCAGCTTGGGTTTCAAAAGTTGTTAGCGATGTACTTCCTTTTAAAAGAGCTAAACCTAAATAGTTATTTCCTGTTTTCTGAATACCAGCAACATTAACTATTATTAATACTTTGCTTGAAGAAGAAGATGGTGTAATAGCTAATGTTATATCTGTATCTACAAAAGCACTCGATGATGTAGAAGTTGTAGTGCCAGTATTCATACTAACAGTTTGTAATATATGACCAGCTGGCATCTGTAAATCATAACCAGTTGGTGCTTGTATCGCTTTAACTTCTAATGTACTCATACCACACTCCAGTTTCCGTTGACTGTGACTGTGTAGCCATCAGCGATTGTTATAGGTCCAGCACTCATACCATTAGTAGTGCTTGGTATAGTAATGTTCTCACTAATTGTTTGAGCGTTGGTTCTAATTACACTTGAAGCACCTAGACTTGGACCACCTAATTCTACTGACGCATTAATGTCAGCAGCTACTATTGTTCCATCTAGTATGTTAGCACTTGTAATTCCACCGCCACTAATCGATATTGCCATTCGTTACTCCTATAAGCTATTTGCATCTATCATTTCTTGATAGGCTGTCTTTACTGAGTTAGTCCAAGTCGCATTAGCTACTGCCTGTACTCTAGCATCTTCACCGCTAATGTCTGTGTCTGCCCAAGAGCCACTAGCTTTAGTGCTAGGTACTACAACGTGTCTATGAAATGATGATGACAATACTGCCCCATCTTCCTTGACTCTTGTTGCTGTGCGTACTTGCACTTGCCCCATCTCTAATACTTCAATCTTGTCTACTACTGTTTCTTTTGTTAATGCCATTCTATTCTCCTGTTATTAAATGTCTGTCCTAAGAATCCACTTAGAATAATTAAACTGTGTATGTTATAAATCCTCTTACATAATTTGAGTCACCACCAGTACCCATATCAACGTACT
>JACKZZ010005625.1_pt1 | contig 13884 bp, 14 predicted proteins | sample 8027871 | NCBI WGS metagenome assembly JACKZZ01 (sample SAMN15724774, study PRJNA655200) | protist metagenome | isolation source: fluorescence activated cell sorting (FACS) single amplified genomes of... | place: USA: West Boothbay Harbor, Gulf of Maine | collected 2000-07-19
CTTATGAGACAATCACGGTTGAGTAAGAGTTTACTCTCGCGCGAAAGACTGGAAGAACTGGAACGATGGGTGAGTTTATCGTCATCCCAGGACGGGGTGGAAGGAAATCTGCGCATAAAATCTCGGTTTTCTCTGAGAGCCCCTCCCGGCTGGCTCTCAGAGAAAACCTAAGGTTTAAGCGTGTCATCCTTGCGCAGGGGCCATGCTAATCTTCTCTGTATCGTTCCAATTTTAACGGATGATCCCTTGCGGGAATCCAACATGCTAAGGAACGCGCACAGGCGCGCAGAGAGAATTGCGCATGTCACTCGGACATGCGGGAAGAGAAGCACTTTTCACGTCCTGCTTCCTGCAATGTGCCCCTTCTGAGCACGGCAGCCACGAGACTGCGCGCTACATCTGCACCTCTGGCCTCCAGGCTGTGTCCGCGCTGCAGCCGCGACGCGCAATGAGACAAAAATGGCGGACCGGCTGTCCCCCCACTGGGCACGTCGGACGGTTCTGCTTGCTCTGTTTCCAGCCTGAGCCGATACCCGTCTCATTGTCAGCCAGGACGCTTCACCTTACGGCGAGGCGCCCTTTCCGAACGCGCACTCGGGATAGGACCGATCCTGCCATACTACGGTCTGCGGAGAGGCGCACAGCGAGAATAACGCATGTCACTGGGATGTGCGGGAAGGAAACGGGAAGGATTCCTGGTTACCTCTGCTACTTCGTCCCTAATATCCTTGATGTCCATCGCTTAGCCAGTTACCTGGAGGCTGTACTGACGGTCTTGGAATGGATGTGGGGGAGACACGAAGGCAATCTGACATACCATGTGCTTATGGGATTACTTTTTGAAAGCATTTTGAGGATATGCTTTGGTAATTTTCACACTTAGAGGAACATGCACGTGGGCGCGGGGAGAATGACATGGAGTTGTGACACTAACACTTAAATCGAGATAGCCCTTAATATTCGACATGGGTGTAGCACGAAAGCGCATGAAGAAATAAATTGCCTGAAAATCCCATTACTCACGGCCAAAAATCGATGATCCCCCCGTCCCTTTCCAGCAAAGAGACTCCAATGCTCGCGCGAGCTTCTCGACATACGTCTCCGGGTTCTAAGTTGACACACCTAAGTTTCCCAGCCTTACTATACGTCACACCAGGGAGACTTGATCGAGGATAGGGTTTGACGCGCAGCTGCATGTGACGGCGGTGGTGTGTACGTTCTCTACATGAATTTTTCGGGATGCCCTTTTATGTGGGACCATATCATGGCCACACAGGCTTTGGAAAAATTAAGAAAGCGCATTTCTGCGCCCCAGTCAAGGCAACCTTTAGTAAAAGGCGAAAGATTGATTCGCGCTGACGTGGGCGCTGCGATATGTTCCAGGTGGGAATACAAGAGGTAACTCCTCATTACCACATTCTTCGGTTCTGCTTCTCGGAAAATAGTCTTAGGCGTGACACAAATACATGAGCCAAGGCAACAGATTTGACGTCTGCTGTTAATGCTCTGTAGCAGATTCATACCTTCGTTCTTGTCCGAGCTGGCGGCACAGCTCAACGTGCCACTAGGTATATGTTGTGGTTCATCAGACCTCCGGCTAAATTCTAGTAGGCATGCGCGACGATATATCTGCAGTCCTCCGGCGAGAGGATCATATCAAGATACTCTGTCTCATTTAAAACCTAAATTGCACCTCAATGCGTAAGAGAAAAAATTGTGTGAAAAGACACTGTCTTGACACGACGGGAATTGGAGTAGTTTTCAACTAGCAATAATGCACCTCCGCAAAGCGTCATTGGTAACATTGATGCCCCTCTCGTAAGGATGCTTACGAAGATGTCAAGCTGCGGATCTGGATAACACACCATGCTCTTGGATGTGGGTTCTCAAAATTTATCTGTGCACGGCGCCCCATGCTCTCGTAACCACCAGGGCCGGGAGAAAGGCATGAGTCGCAGCAATTCCTGAGGCACTTTCTGTCAACATCGGCAGCCGATATGTACCGGGATACTCCTTTTTTTGAGGGTTTGCAATGGTTGATGCGGGCGCGAGCGCGCCTCATCGGTGTAAGAAATTCTGCCGTGGAGAACCCCAGAGGGGCTTCCCAGGGCTTCACAAGCCTCGGAAGTGCAGTGAGATGCTCAACCCTGCGAGAGAGAGCTTCGTGATCCTCTCCCAGCGCCAGCCAGGTAAGTTTATCGGGAGATGCGAACTGCATTGGGTATCCTTTGTATCCCCGATCGCGGATACGTTCTGTGTTCTCCACCACTCTTCTGGGAGGACATATTTGCCAGCTTGTCGAGACGCGCAAGGTTGGAAAGCTGCGCATTTCCGGAATGGCTTACCTCGATCTTAAGAGCGCTGGCTGCAATCACGCATGGGCGCGAGCGAGATACGGGACCAGAGAGAAGACACTCCTTGGATAAAGTGAATTCACACCACGATGCGGGGTTGCTCGCTCCAGCTACGTTCTGAAGTATGCGGTCCTCACGCAATAGATTACATTGGAGTACGCACATTACTTATCAGGATACCCTTTTTTGGGGATTGCTCAGTCTGGGCTGCGCCACAACCAGCAAGTGCGCAAGACTGGCGCGACGCGTTCACGGTCGGAAGCAAGCTCCCTGCACCGATCACCCTGAAAAGATTGTTGTGAAAGAAAGCTCTACATGAGAGCATTTCAGTTTTCACACTGAAAAGAACAGATACTACACTTGATCATAGCCAAAAGGCCGAGAAGGTATGGCAAAGGTTCTCAGCTGTGGTTCTCCTATTGACAAACCACATTCTGAAATATCCTTCTTCTTCATGTCTCCCGATCTTTTTCTTGCATCGATACGCTCCTTTTTAACATAGACCCTCCTTCACTTTACACGTTCCTTTACTTGGACTTGTCCCAGGGTGCCCTTTCTTTTTGAGGGCGTCAGGATGGCGCGACTGCTCGCGTACCACCATGAACTCTCTCACGTCCCACCCATGCTGGGCGCTTCATTTTGATGCGGGTCAGCCTGGGGTATGTGTATCGAGATACTGGTTCTTTCCCGGAACTGCTGTAATCGCTCAGGCGAACGCATGGCCAGTCTGCCGAAGCAATGGTCTTCAATGCCGTGGCTACGCCGCTGCAAGAGTGCCGTGCCAGGAAAACGTTCCCACAAAGCCTGCGTAGAAGCTCATCGTCGCGATTTTGGAAGTTTGTCATTACTGTTGCTTGAGAATTCAGGAAATCACTTAAGAAGTGATCCTGTTCGAGCACAGTCGACAATGAGAACTGCGTTGCACCGAGGGCATGTCTACCACACCACATTCCCCGATCCTCCTTTTTTCGCATGGCGGCGCCCGATTGCTTCGCTGTGGACCCCTGTATAAATAACTCCATGTTCCAGAAGTTACGCTCGAGTTCGACGTGACACTGCTCAGCACTGCCAAGATAGCGCGCTCCGGAGCTGGGGACCGCCCAAATCGTTCGGATTTTTCTTGACGAACGAACTTGGAGCGTCTACGCCTCGAGAAAGGCATTCGAAGGAAACCAGGTACATGTCGACATCAACCACATCGCTGCCGAGGTCGCGCCTGGCGCCGAGACGATGACTGTCCCATGATATCCTGCGGGTCGTTCCGCGCCCGGCTCTCGGTCTTCGGCAACGAATCTGTGTTCAATATCCATGGTCAGTTTCGACCGTCAGTACATAATGGCGTCTCCCAGCTGTGTGTGCTCGACTAGTTCGGGAAAATCGCAGAGGTCGTGGATTTGAATGCGTGGGTTTGATACTCTGTGTGCTTGAGAGTGATACAATGTCCGCGATTGTGAAGTGTGTTGGCGAGTGATTCGTGTCTACATGGGCACTCGGGTCTTTCCTCTTTCAACGTTCGGTAGAGACAGCTGCATGCTTCTTGTCGTCTCGGCGTACAGAGGTGTGGCAGTCTACGTCCTTGCAGCAGATGCCAGCCGATGTGCGCGCACAGCGTGACACTCCTTCAAAGCTCGCTCCAGCAGCCAACAGGCTGGTGGTGAAGCATCGCATCGGATGTGGCGGGACTTTTGCCACAGACGAGTCAAACATGGAGCCTTCGGGGGATAGTATGCCGCCCTCTCTCAGAAACTGATCTCTAGACCTCACGTCACCAGCGTCTTTAGACGGTGTCAGCCTCCGCGGGCACTCTGATGTTCGAACGCTTCACACGCGCGTGTCGATGTCAGCGCGCACTTGGACGAGCGCAACGGGCTACGTTTGTCTAACCTGCTTCTCACCCGAGCGCCCACTATCTAAGAATAAACGTTACCCACGTTCTCTTCAGGGCACCCTCCCGCCACACCGTGGGAGCGTTTCGCGGTCATCCAGGCGGCAGAGGAGGATGGCACACTTGCCTCTTAACGGTTTTTATCATGCTCAACAGCCGACAATCACTAAAACGGAGCCTTCGTTTTCAGAATCCCGCTGACGGAGACCCTTGGAGGCCTGGACCTTGATCTGCACACCCTGCAGGAAGAGTCTTCTGCCAATCGAAGAGAAAATTACGGTACCATCCCATCCCACGTTGCTTTTATCACCGACGCTTCTTGACCACCCGAAAGTATGTACGGTAAATGGACCACTGACCTGTTTCGACGACGTTTCACAACCTCAGAGCACACCTCACAGACTCTCATAGACACCTCAGAGACCAGAACACGAAAACCGAGCTTCAAATCAAAACTCAAAATTTTTAGCTTTCAGATAGACAGTGGAAACCGTTCCGCCGACATCACGTTCAGCCGACCGGACGCGCCGTGCCAGACGTGACCTCTCTCACCCCTGAGCTCCTTTACGATCTAAAACCGATATTTTAGCGCTGCGCGATCCTGTCGCCTCTGCGAGATGTCGTCTGCCGCAGATGTGTGCCCCCGTGACTTCCCCCAAGATGTCGACCCCGAGGTTCCGACCTTGAGACTACCCGAGGATACCACACGCGGCCCCTTCGCGTAAACATGTGTATGTGATCACGCTTAGGCATCCTCCTGCACGGCCTCAGTCTGCAGGTTCTTGAAGGCGTGGCGCTCGACCGGGACGTACTGCACAAGAGTGTACATCTTCTCCTTGGCGTCCTCATCCTCGTTACGCTTGCGAGAGAGACGCACGCGGACGCGGCGCGGCAGGTTGCGCACACCCTGGGACCAGATGTGCTTGTTCAGCTTCTGGTCGATGCGCACATCGGAAGTGCCCTGTGAGAGTGGGAAAAAATCTCATTTTAGTACTCATTTTAGATCACGACCGGCAATTATTACAGAGGAACTATCGGAAGAACAGGGGAATGATTACAGAATCATCTGCTCACTCAGCCGCTCAGCGCTTGTGCACGCGCAAACTTCGCGGCACACGACTCACATCTCTGCGCCGGGAACCACTCTGCAAATGCAACTTGCTTGCTGACACGCGACTGCCGACTCCGTAATTTTGACCCACGTTCTCCTCAACAACAAACTCTTTCTCTCTCAAAAACCGATCTCTTCGTGAACGACTCTCCTAAGCCCATGACTATTTACTCTAAAAGCTTTCCCACGTATCTAAAAGTGGTTCTTCGCTTGAATTTAACGCCAAATCGTACCATGCACTTGGTGGCGACCTGCTTGATCGCGGAGATGGCGCGGGGAGCACGCTTCTTGAACTGGATCTTGTACACCAGCTTGTGGAGGTGGATGGTGCGGTCCTCCGTGCGCGGCTGCAGCTGCTTCTTCACCATCTTTTCGAGGAATCCACGAAAACTATCTGAAAGCTAGTCTTCTCCCTGCGTTGGATTTAGATGTGATTTAGATTAGCGGATGAGATTACTTGGTTTCTTTGGGCAGATCTGAAAAGTTTTTTGGAGCAATCAGTTTAGACACTTCGCGCGTTGATTGCACGCAGGATGCGATTTCAAAGAGTCAGACTGAAGAATAAGAATATTTCATTGAGTCAGACGACAGCGAGATTGGGATGGAGGACTACGACAAAAAAACGAAACCACGGATTCTCAGGTACATTTCTCTGATCGCTCTGGATCTGCACGGTGGAGCTAGGAATCCCGGCGGGGACACACGCCTTAACTATCAGACGCGGCGGGGGGCATTTCAGAAAATATTATCGGATCGAAAACGCAAATCATGATTTCGAATTTGAAGATCTGATCCACACTGTTTTCACGGGAGAGATGATGGAAATTAATCTGGATTCGGGGAGGAACCTCTCAGCCGATTTTGACGGAATCTAGGGGTGCAAGCGGACTGAACAAACTTCCCACCCGGTTTAGAACACACTTACTAATACGACCTCTCGGATCTAAAATCACTAAAAGACGGCAGTCGAGCACGATGATTTGAATTTTCCGAAGATTCTGAAGGGCCAATAGCCCAACAACTTGCGTTCAACGTGTCTCCACAGCATCGCGACTGCGCCAGAGTCACGGGAGCGGACCGATCACCACAGGACTCACAAGCCATGCAGATGAGCTGGACGCACGTCGCATGTTCCATCACCTCGCCCCTCGCCGTCCGCGGCGACGAGAAGATGCCCATCGCCACACAGCCTCCCACCTACACACTTCGTTCCCCCCTCTCGCCAGCGCCGGCGTTCCATCGGGCGCAACAGGGAGACACCTGCTACAGCTTCTGACGACCGTGTCGCACGACCCAGTACCAAATTTCTTCTCCCCAGGCAGCTCTGACACCTCGTCCGCGCCACCTGCGCGGTGTCAATCGCAACACGTCGCCCACCCAGCTCAACATGTCGCTTAGCGCAGTGTCTGAACACCATCCTCGCACATAGGATCCCGTTCACCACGAAGCATGCAACACCGCCACGACTCCTCAGCAATGCACACTGCTGCTTCATCCACAAGCGTTCCCCCATGATCGAACGCACAAAATCGACCCACGCCCTCCACGCCCCACCTGTTTCCCCAGTTAACGCCGCCGAACACCTGTACGACTACACATGCACTTCTTACACTACACATTTCTGCGGAAAACACTGAGATAATGGGTCGCATGAATTTTCTCAAGTCAAAATTTCACACCCTCGCCTCAAAAAGGTGGGCGCCCATCGCCACGCAGCATCCCACTTACGCACTTCGCTCCCCCTTTCGCAAGCACCGGCGTTCCAACGGACGCAACAGGCAGACACCTCCCACAGCCTCTGACGAGCATGTCACGCGACCCAGTACCAATTTTTTTCGCCCCAGGCAGCTCTGACACTTCGCCGACGCTTCCCACGCAGCGTCAGCCGCAATACGTCGTCAACACAGCCCATGTACGCAGCCCAGCACGTCATCCCGCGCAGCGTCGGAACACCTTCCACGATCGTAGGATCCCGCTTTCCAGGAGCCATGCAGCGCCACCCCGTTGCTTCGTCCACGAGTGCTCCCCCCTGACCGTACGCATACGATCAACCCACGCCCTCCACGTCCCGCCGGTTTCCCCAGCCAACACCGCCGAACACCGATACGACCACACGTGCACTTTTTACACTGAGATATGGCATGCGTGACTTATATCAAGTACAACCGTTACGCCTGCGCCTCAAAAAGACGGGCCTACGAAATGCATGGGTTTCATCGAGTCCAACTTTCACGCCCGCGCCTCAGGAGGGCGGGTCTTCGAAATGCACGGGTTGTAACAAGTCCAACTTTCACGACAGCGCCTCAAAAAAAGGCCCTACGAAATGCATCGGTGTCATTAAGTCCAACTTTCACGCCTGCGCCTCAAAAAGGCGGACGTATGATGCCAGCGCGACTCTCTTCAGCAATCACACCGCCCCGGTTCACCCTCTCACATCTAAAAAGTTCCCGACTGCGACAAGTCGGGCGTCAAGCACGCCCCCGCCTCCGAATGCAGGCAACCCCAACGTCTGTGCAAGGCAGCTCTCCAACGTCTGCGTCCACTCCTCAAGGAACTGGAAATCAAGGCTTTTCACAGGCTTCCGTCGTTTCGGCATTGGCAGCCCGAAGGCTTGGAATAGTCTTGCGAAATCCGCATCCGTGCGCTCCACATGAAAACTTACGAGGTCCTGCTCCACGCGCGTGTCCCCGACGCCCCCTCCAGAAGCGGGAGTGCTAGGATTTAAAGCGTCGGCGAACCCCCCGGGTGAGGAGAATCTGCCGCTCAGTGGCGATGAAAGAGCTGTGGCTGTCGACCTGCGAATTCAACGTGCGCGTTTTTTTTGTTATTGAACGCTCTTTCCCAGAGAGAGTCGCTGGCACAGCAATCGCGCGAAGCGAGACGCTGGCAGACAACTGAGAACACAACAGTATCTTGGCTAAATTTCCGGGCCCACAGACTGCGACCTGCCTAGGCTCGCTGGGAGTTATTCTAGTGCTGGAAAACAACGTACTTTGGCGTTCTGGCGCTTGCCTCGCTGTGCTTCTCCGCGTTGTCCATCCACGCCAGCGACGGGCCGTCGCTAACACCGCTCCCGTCGGCCCTGCGGCTGAGGAACGAAAATCTCGACAGCTGCGAGCTCTGGTTGGGCGAGCGTCCGCCCCCACCACCGATACCGCCCGCAAGGGTCGAGGGTCCCGAGCCGTGGGATAGAAATGGCTGCTGAGAACGAGATTCCAGAACAGTGCCGTGATCACTGTCTGGAGGGCCGCGCGCATCCAAGAACGGCTCCCGCTCGCCGCCCAGCCGCGACGATACCCCAGCGGGTGCGTCCGAAGAAGAAGGCGCAGTACTTGCGATCGCCGTGCTTCCACCGGATTTGCGAGACTGCGACTGCCGTGCTCCCGCCACCGAAGTACGACTCTCTGCCGCCCCAGCAGCACTTTCTCGGACACGCGTAATGCGCACCACGAACACAGGCCAATGCGTTCTCTGGGAGTTCATCACGCGCCACGACTTTACGGCCACCGCCCGCAAGCGGAAGATTTCCCGCGCCGACGATGCGCCCTCTGTGGAACACGCTGCAGCCTGTGAAAGGGCCACAACCCACTCGCCGCCTCCGCCAGATGAAACGCTTACCTGCTGCGATAAGCTTGGCTGCTGCGAAAGCTGCTGCCACGTGGCATCTGCGGATGCGGCGCCAGCAGCGGGCTCATGGGAACTATCATTTCTGCTATCGCCGCTGTTTCCGCCGTGACCGGCGGGGGAATGAAGAGCTGTGACGGACGTCGACGAACCAGTCCCTGGGAAGAAAGCACGGTTGAAAATACCGCTGATGCCCTTGCTTCGCTTACGCTCATTCTGGCGCAGCGAAGAGGCGCTGCCGCTACTACGAAACATGCGACGGCCAACGCGACCGTTTCGCACGGAGACGAGCACCCACGTTCAAATTTATGTCAGCTACCAGCGAAGTCAAACCTAGCACCCTCATTTATTGCATATTATATGAAACAGGAAGACACGCCCTGATTCATCTAATTGGAAAACCTCAAAAGTCGCTGTTTCGCTTTCTGAAGTCTTTCGATGCCCTCAACCGCGCAACCTTCTGTCGCGGACGCCCAGGTCACATCAGGAGACTACCTCAGTCCGACATGCTCACTGCTTGGCCACGCAAACTTTTGGTATACGCGCCAGGAGATTGCCAGCTTTCTATTAGAAAGAAGCAAAAATTCGAGGGAAAAAATTAAAGATAAATATTACAGTATAATACTCTTATCTGTTACTGCCAGACTTGTAGGTCTATCAGCCTGACGATATTACAGTATCGTACTGCATCACCGGGTTTCTGTTCTCTTCGTTACGTACCACTAGACACCCTCAGGGAAACACACCAGCTGATAGCTGACGATGCAATTGGCGTTATAATTTATTTTTGAAAGCCAGCCGCACGCCGGGATCCGGCATGCCAACTTACGAGACCGTCTGACCGGATCTCGAAGAATTGCTGAGAACCTTGGCCGCAGAGCCATGATCGAAGGAGTTGCATTTACTACAGTATTTTCTGTTTGATCTGCGCAAGTTCCAACTGGCTTCAAATTTTCTGGCTCACTGGCATCGTTGGTTTTGTATTTCTCTGGATCGCGAGTTACCCACATGATCATTTCTTGCCCGAGACCAGCACATCTGGAACAACCCCAATTTGGACACGGCTCCCGGAAAGATATGAAAAGAGATCAGTAGTGGCATGTGCACAGACGGGTCACGAGGGCTAGGATAATGCGGTTGATTACGGCGCCCGTGGCAGACCCTGTATACCATCCATCTTCACACGCAGCCAAACTCGCACAGCACGGCGGAAACTTCTGTCTGCGGCGCAAGCGTCACACGTGTCCAGACAGACGTGAAGCCCGCGCGCAACCCACCCCTCGAGGTAGCTGCGCGCGGGAATAGAACGCGACACCCACACGCAGCATCCGACAGCCCACGGATTCGGAACCAGAACCAACCCATCGGACTTTGGGACTCTCGCGCCGACTCTCGGACGGACCTTCAGACTCTCCGAGCCTCGAACGCTCGGAAAGACGGACGCACGGAGGCACGGGCGCTGGACAGACCCACGTCGAGGCCCCGAGCCCAATGCTCCTTTTTTTTTTTTTTTGCCCAATTGCGGAGTTTTTGCTCTAAAGCGTCCAGCTCCGCCCCCTTCTTCTCCACCTTCTCGAGCTCGAATTCCTTCTTCCGGAGCTGGTTCTTCAGGTCCGAGGCCTCGGACTGCGTAGTGTTCAGTTCCTTCCGCAGACCCGCCTCCGCGGTCTTGGTGCTGGCGAGGTCGGACTGGAGGACTGCAAGGGGAATATTATCAATGGAAAGCGGGAATATCATTGGCGATGGTGAGGGCGAAGTGCAGCTATAGATTAATACCGTGACTGAGAGACTTCGCGTTTCCTGGGATTAAATCTAGAGAGGCAGGACCCATAGTACTACGGTGACGATGAAGATACTACTACCTCTGCGATTCCGGTCAATTTTCGTCACCGGTGCATTTTCGTCGCGCTTGTAGTCAGTAGTGCGGCTCAGAAGAAGCCGGCGCATAGAGGCGCTGAGCTTGAAGATACCAGTCAGAAACAATTCATGATACCACTCAGCTGTGTCTTAAGCGTCTCGTGTTCTACGAACGCAGCTTGGCGCTCCTCGACGAGTTTGTCCTTCTCGGCGGAAAGCTGTTTCAGTTGGGCCTGGATCTCTCCGTACTGCTCACGCGCCCCCCTCGCCTCCTCCTCCGTCTGCAGCGCCTTCTGCCGCACCGCCACCATATCCGCCTCCACACGCTCCTTGTCGTTCTGAATTTAGCAGTAGCGAGAGGGGACTCGAGAGGTATTAATAAGAAACATGGGTACTATTTCTAACTTTAAGAAGCTCGGCTCCACGACACGCTCCTTTTCGTTCTGCATTGAGATTGTGTAGCCAGAGGTACGTATGCTCTGGTCACGTTCGCTGCCATCTCCGACATGCGGGCGTTGGTCTCGGTGTTGAATATTTGCTTCGCGCCGCCCATCGCGCCACTGACTCTCTAGATTGGATATCCACCCCATCGGGTCTCCCGATGGAATGTTTCGCTCGTTGGATCTCTCGAACGGATGTTTGGCTCATTGGATGTTCTGTTCATTGCGTGTTCTTCCCAACGCTCGGCAGATCTTCCCACTGAATGCCCCAAGATCGAGGCGCCCTCCGAGGGGCGCCGTAATACGATCTCGTGGTACTAGTTGTAAGAAGATAGGAACAAGTTTAATTAAACCAATAGACCAAATTCCGGAACCCGTAGTACGTATGCTCTGGTCACGTTCGCTTCCATCTCCGACATGCGCGTGTTAGTCTCGGTGTGGCGCACCTCCCACTCGTGCACGGTCTTCTTTTTTTGTTGGACCTCATCGCGGAGTTTCGCGATCTCGCGGTTCCGCTTGATGAGGCCCGCCTCCAGTTCCTCGATCGCTCCCAGAGACATGTTGTTCTAAAAATTGGATTTCCGAATTCTGCAAAAAAATTATCTCCTTGTATTAGAATATTGAATTGAACGACGGCGTCTGTACTCTGAAGTCTATGGGTCTGTACTCAGAACTTGTCTATGGGTCTGTGCTCTGCGTGTATGAATCCAATCAGAGACTCAGGCTGTTGTGTTACTGTGCAAAAGTAAAAGGCTCTGTAGCTTTACGAATAAGAGGCTCTGTAGCTGTGTAAGTCTAAGAATAAGAGGCTCTGCAAGAATAAGAGGCTCAGGCTGTGTTACTGTGTAGGAATGAGAGGCTTTGTAGCAATGAATCTGAATCTGAATCTCTGTAGTATTATGCAAGTAAAATTTGTCTCTAAGAAAAATAACTCGACACGAATCACTGAAAAGTTTGGGCAAAACCTGATATGATGTTCCTCAAGAAAAAAAACGAAACTAAGGCTACCAGACGGGAAGAGGTTGGCAGAGGAAGTGAGGCAACGATATAATTCCTATATTATGTTGCATGTAATACTGGGATGTAGCCAGACCACTCGGAATCTCAAGAGGTCTTTTCTTCTTTCTCTCCAATCCGACGTCGGGGCCGCCGTGCCGCTCACTAGGTCCTGACTCTCCAACAGCTCCGTTTCTCCACTCCATCCACCACATCCGTGACACGGACCCAGCCAACCGGCTGGCGCAATCAAATAATTAGCAACTCACGACGCTCTCGAGAGCCTACGAATGAATCAATGAAAACCCACCACCTATTCCCAGTCCTCTCTCAGTGTCTCCCTCTTTCTGAAAGACTTTCAACTTCCGGATCTGCAGGCCACTGGCCAGATCGTGTATTATTAAGTACTCACCCTCGACAAAAAGCGCCTGCAAACCACACCAACACGATACGAACGGCCATAATCACACAGAGCGAGAGATTGTGCCTCTCGGAGTACTGCCCCACAGAATCGATAGGGGGCGTCTGCTCTTTCAGACTCTTGGAGCGACGACGATGGACAAACAATCTCAGTCCACCAGAGAATGGGCATCGTTTTCTTCCTGGTTTCAACTTTTCCTTACGTAGGAGCCTACCCGGGTCGACGACTTTCAAAACGCTTTCAGGCTGGTCAAACGGCTTGGGACTAGCGGATTGAGACTGGCGACACTCGCGGTGGGCGGCGAGTACCCGGACGGCGAATAGCCCGACTGTGCGTACCCCTCGATGTACCGCCACGGTGGCGGCGTGTTCTGTGCAGAGGTACTGAGCGTACTGTTGCTGGGGCTCGGCGTCCCCGACGACACACTTCCCACGCTTCCGCCTACTCCCGCGGACCGTGCGCTGGGCTTGAACTCGTATTTCCCCAAAAAACTGAGCTCCTCCTCGTCCCGCGAGTAGCTCGCACCGTGGTATTTGAGGTAGGTTTCTTGGATTTCTTTTTTTCTTACCGTGTGGTCCACCTCCAACTCGCGGATCGTCTCCTCAATCCTCCTCGAAGACATCCTGCGGTACGTCTCGATCTCCGGCTCACTGCGGCCCTCCGCGCGCATCTGCAGCACCACCGTCTGCTGGCTTTCCAGCAGCTTCTCCTTCTCCTTTGCGAGTCTTTTCCGTTCCTCCTGCTCCTGCACCCAGCGCAGCTCCGCGCGCAGCCGCCGCAGCTCCGCGGTTCTTTCTTTTAGCTTCTCGTTTGCGCGCCCCAGGTCCTCGTAAAGCGTGTCAGAGCTATCGGAGACGCTGGGAATCAGGGGGAGGATTCGAATGAGAGTTTTACTGTCGTGTCCGAGCTGTCGGAGACGCTGCGAATGAGGGGGAGGATTCGAATGAGAGTTTTACCGTCGTTTCCGAGGTGTCCACCTGGTGCTCTGGGATAATGCCACACTTGACTATGGGACTAAGTGGTACTGTGGGACTAAGTGGTCATGATATTATTCCATCGGACTCTTGTACTTCGAAACACAATGTGTATATCAATACCTCTGCTGAAAGCCTCCCTCGGACTGTATCAACTGCGTTCTTTCGAGTTCCTCCGCCGCTTTCAGCTTGCCCGCGTGCTCCTCCTCGAATGCCTGTTTC
>JACKZZ010018618.1_pt1 | contig 13884 bp, 8 predicted proteins | sample 8027871 | NCBI WGS metagenome assembly JACKZZ01 (sample SAMN15724774, study PRJNA655200) | protist metagenome | isolation source: fluorescence activated cell sorting (FACS) single amplified genomes of... | place: USA: West Boothbay Harbor, Gulf of Maine | collected 2000-07-19
ATTTGTATCTGTAAAGTCGTAAGTTTGAATAGCTTGACCATTTAAATTTATAACTTTTCCAGCTGTTAAGTAACTAGCAGCTTGGCCTCCGTTTATATAAGCAGTACCATTTTTGTCAATTAATTTATCTTCAGTCAGCGTTGCATTAAGTTCAGATGTTATACCTGGTATAATAGGTAAATCAGCCGACATTAAAGCCATTAAACTTTGTTGATAACCACCTTCTTTACCGAATTGACCTCCTGTCGAGTTTAAAACAATATCAAAAACCCCATTGTTATTAACTATGTTAATACCTAAATCCGAAGGTAATGTATCATTGTAAGTAGACATAAAAAATTTAGCTAATTTAGGATCTAGTTTTTTCATATCTATACCACCTTCAGCACCAGCTTTACCAGTAACACCTAGTTTTGAAAACAACTCTCTTTTTTCTTGAAAAGACTCTAGTAAGTTTTTCATACCACCACCTTTGAAAAAAGTTTCATACTGCGCTAATTGAGATTGTAATTGTGCTCTTTCAGCTGGATTTTTAGAGTTAAGTAGTTGTGCTTTTATTCTAGCGCCTTGATCTACTAAACCTGACAAAGCAGGTTGTAAAGCAGGTTGTATATCAAAATCTTTAGAAGCAAGGTTTGCATTATTTAAATAATCTAAATTATATTTAGTTACATCATTTAATAATTTAAAGTTTTCTTCTTCTTTCTTTTTTCTTTCAGCTTCAGCTTTAGCGCCTAATGTGTCTATAACACCAGCTGTAGTATTTGAAATATTCTGTATAGCGCTAGCAAAGTATTTTCCACTTTGTGAATCTACATATGTAACTGGATTTCTATAACTCATAATTATTTATTTCTTGGTGTTAAGGCAGGTGGTGTATAAGTGTATGTAGAAGGTAGACTTTTTGTTTGTAAATCTAAACCACCAAAAGTATTGTCAACCATTTGTGCTCCACCTCCAAAAGCTTCACTCGATGCTTCTCTTGTTCTTCCTAATGAAAACGACGATGGGGCTTTGGCTGCACCACTAAAAGCTCCACTTGTTATTAATGATCCAGCTATATTACCTAAACCACTAATCATACTTGAACTTATAGCCGCTCTATCTGAAGCGGCTTGACTAGCTTGTTGTTGAGCTCCTGAAATTTGAGCTGACACTCTATCTAATTGCTCACCCTCTCTTCTCTCTCTTGCTGAGAACATGAATTGTTTACCAGCAACACCTGCTTGTTGTAATCTTTGAGCTTCACCAATACCAATGTTTTGTATTCGTTGAGCTTCAGCCATTTGTAATCTTTCTAAATTAGCTTCTCCTTGCGCTCTTCTTATTTCATTTTGAGCTTCTTGTTGTTCTATGCTAGCGCTAACTCCTTTTTTGCTTTGTAACGCAGCTTGTGCTAAAGCAGTAGCTCCTCCAGCACTAGCACCTGTGGCTCTTAATGTATCTAATGTATTAGCTAAAGCAATATCAGCTTGTTCAATTTGCATTTCAGCAGCTTGGGTAGCAACACCTAAACTAGCAAACGGATTAGAAACCATGCCGCTTAAATCTTTAGCCATACTTGAAACATCTGTAACACCTTCATATGGGTTTATAATAGCTTGTCTACTTTTTTCAAGACTATCAAGCTTACCTTCTAATCTTCTTTTTTCAGCCATTGCTCTTCTTTGTCTACGTCTAGCGGCTCCGCCTCCAAAAAGACCTCCTATTAATTGCACACCAGCACCAATAGCTCCAACTGCTAAAGCACTTAAAGGTTCTGCCATTGTAACACCATATGGGTTACCAAAAAACCAATCGTATATTTGTATTAAAATTTCTTCCATATTATTTAGTATGATGATTCTACTACGTCTGATGACACAGAGAATAATTCTTTTTTAATTGCTGATGTATCAAATTGTGTTATAGCTGATATACTCATTTTTACAGTTGAATAAAAACCTTTTATACCAGACATGTCTGCACCATATAATATTTCACCATTAACAGCAGGTGAATTATTTATAAGATTTGCAAAGTATTTATCTTCTTTTTTCTTAAATGTGTTAGACCATATCTGTGTTTCTAAGCTAGCTAAATTATCTTGAAATACATATTTACCTATTGGTAAAGTTTTATCACTAGAGCTAGCTACCATGCTCTCTAATTCCCAGCCTGGTCCTCCTTCGTAGTTAATTGTTTTAAAGTTTTTAACTACAGATGGATTAGAGTTTAAAACTACAGTAACATCAGATGGATAAGTTACTCCATAAAACCTAGCGTAAGGTCCTAAATAATGTTGATAAAGTTTACCACTATTAAATGTATAAAACACATTACTTAAACTAAAAGAATAATTAGGTTTGTAACTAGAAAAAGTGGTCCAACCTAAAACACCTTCATCAAAAGTTATTGTATTGTAATCAGAATCGTTTTGTATAGATAAAACATAATCTTTAGAATGAGAGTTCCAGCCACCAACAATTTTGGTTGCATTAGCAAGTTCATCTCTAAAAAAGTCATGCATACCATAAGATGATATTTCAGTAATGCCATCTGCTGACAACCTTAGTACACAACCTCGTTTTTTATCTGTAAAGTATTTTCTATAACCATACACAGCAAATGACTCTGGATCTGTACTTATACCATATTCACCTGCATAAGCTACTATTTGACCTATAACTAAATTACTAGATGTTACACTACCACCACCTTCTGCTGAATATATAGCATCCTTATCTATTAACGCTCTACTAACTTTATCTTCTTGAAATATAATTAAGTTTGTGTCTTCTGCGTATAGTTTTTGTATAGAACCATTAACAGGATCTGCGGATTTAGTTATATCTTCACCAACAGAAAATTGATTTGTATTGTTTACACCAGTTCTAGAGTTAAATATACCAGAGTATATTAACGAACTAATTCTATGTTGTTGTTTAAATGTATCTTCTACTATGTAGGCTTTAACACCAAAGTCAACAGACGTGTTGTTATAACCACCTCGTATTCTAGCTTCTTCTATATACCAGTCATTAACATCTACAGCTTCGAAAGCTTCAGGTATGTAAGCATCAGCAGCTCTTCCTGTGAAAGCTATAACATTATTATTAGCCACTGGCTGTGCTGAATCAATTGTTATATCTTGATTATTAGCAGCTACAGATAACACGGTTACAACAGGGTTTCCTGGAAATGGCGATGTTGTGTCAGTAACTATTTGACCAGCACCTACATTTATATTAGGCGCTTTCAAAGTAATAGTAGTACCAGTACTAGCATCAGCAGTGCCAGTAGTGTCTTTAACCTCTACAATACTGTTGATTTTTTTCAACCAGAATGTGCTAAAATAGTTTACTTCTAAAGTCGCTGCCATAATTTATTATCACTTATTTTTAAACATTATTACTAGTAAGGATATTCCATTTGTAAAACCGTACAAGTAGATGTTGCCGCCGCTGTGTTACCACAATTTTCTATATAACATTGAGTCCAAGGGTTTGGTTTATAAACTTTACCGTCTGCTGTGGTAAATCTAGTTGAAAAACTATATCTATAACTAGATGGATCATCAAAAGGAGAACTTCCTTGTGTTTTAAAAGCTAAATAACCACTTATTCCATTACCAGCATCAGCAAAAGCATATGGTGTTGATAATGTAAATGAATTAAAAAACTGAGGAACATATTGACCATAAGGTACGTTTGACCAAGCTGGCGAAGTTCCATAAGAACAATTGTAACCTGACCCAGGACTTGTACTCATACCATACTCGTAACTTGTTCTGGCTACACCACCAGTTATGTTCGTGCCATCTTCTATAACACAAGTGCTATAATTTAAATCGTTAGAGTTAACCCAACATGTTAAAGCTTGGCTTTGCTTAGCAGCTGTACTACTTTCTGCATCTATAGCTGCAATACAATATTCACCCGTTTGTCCAAAACCTAATATTATTTGATTATAAAAATTATCAAAACTACCGGTATTAGCAGTATCAAGAGCAACTGGTATTGATACGCCGGATGGATTTATGCTTTCATTGTTTAAATCCGTAATATGAGCCCAAGCTGAGCTACTACTTGATCTATGCCAAACTTTCCAACCAACTGAAGCCATTAGTCCCGCTTGTGGCGGATTGCTTGCCCAAACAAATCCACTATTTAATGATAAAACTATTTGACCTTGAGTTAAAGCCCCTGTACCTAATCTAAATAATGTGTTGCTTATTGAAGTTGAAGCACTAGGCGTTATAGGTATATCTGAATTAACCGTACCACTAGTATATCCAGGTTGTAAAGCTGCGGCTGCAATATACCAAACTCCAGTTATATTAGTTCCATCAAAATTTGTTATTAAAGCATTATTATTTGGTATACCAGTATTTGCATCTATAGGACCAGTTACACAAGTAGATTTAATTTCGTTATTTGTAGGCTCAGGTCCTATAAATATGTTTTGAGTTGCAGTGGCTGATAAAGAACCGTCTGCAACATCTCCATTAGCATCTTCTATTTTTAACACTATAGTGTGTTGCCCATTAGGTGTGTTATTAGCTCTTTGTGTTAATTGACCAACGGTAGGATCTAATATTTCAAAAGAAGGTTGGCCGTCTAATCCAGTTGGGTTTCCAGATAAAATTGACCATTTTAATTGTTCAACTCTTTCAGTTCCAACATAAGAAGAACCATTAACAGCACTAATATCTTGATTTGGTAAAACAATTTCATCTACAGTTGCTATTATATTAGGTAATGGGCTATTTACAAAAGAAGGTGCTGCGTTACTTAAAGCTCCATTTACCATTATTGTATTAACCTCACCAGGCGCTAATGAAGATGATAAGTCTACAGTGACTGTAATACTAAATTGATATACATCTTGTGTTATACTATCATCTAAATAAACAAAATTACCAACAGTTTTTAATCTATACGCTTTATATGTTGGGCTAGCTGCGTTAGTATCTTGCTCTAATATAAATTTATTGTCATCACCTATTCTTGGTGATATGTAAGTCATTGTTGCTGTCGTAGGATAAGCTGCATCAAATTGCGTTCCTTCATTTGATATTGGATAAAACCAATCTGTTATTGGGTGACCAGAAGCATCACTTTCTAATAATTGAAAGTTAGTAGCCGTAAAATTACTTGGCCCATCATAACCAGTTAAAACATCTGCGTTTAAATCTGATATTAAACCAACAGTTCCAGTTTCCCAGAATATATCTAATAAAGATTCTTGTGGATCTGTTTCATATATAGCTAACACAGGAAAGTCTGCGTTACCAGCTTGAGTATCTTGTTGACCTATTGCTTGTCTATTTGTAGAAATTCTTATTAAAGAAGGATCTGTTTCGTTTTGATATATACTAGGATGTTGACTCAATATTCCACCACCAGCTAAAACAGATTCTTCTCCTACAGCGTCTACACTATGATAGGGATTGGTTATTCCAGGAAAGTATTGAGCATTGAAAGGTGTGGTTGCAAAATCAACATTAGTAACTCTACCCGAAAGTAAAACACTACTTCTGTATTGTTTTTGATTTGGTCCAACCTCTGATAAATCTCTAGGTATTTTATTTATATTGTCTCCAAATAACGTAGAAAAAGCTGTTTGATTTACCTCGTCACCAAAATATTCAGTATGACCAAAGTAACCGTTTACTATACCAGGAAGATATGCGTTATAATACTCTTGCTCTGTTTGTTTTACAACTATTTTATAAGAATACCAACCAACTGGATTTAATGTGTAAGCAAAGTTTAAATCAGCTGATGTTCCTGATAAAGTTGTGTTATTTAAATAGCTAGAATTTACTCTTCCATCAGTTGTTATTATGTAATTAGGTGCGCTAGTGCTATTTACATTTGTAACTTTTACATAATCTATGTATTCTCCTCTTAAATAATCACCTTCAACCGGAATAGTTATGTTCTGTGGATATGCTGTGCTATCTAAAGTAAACGTATATAAAGTATCTGTTATTGTTGCAACAGGTGTTTGTTTTACTGCAAAACCGCTATCACTTGTTGCTATAGCGTAAAGACCTGGTTCACCTGTGCTAAAATTAGGTAAACTATTTGTTCCAGACGATATACCTTGCGTAACACTAAGTTGTAAAGTATTACCAAACCAAGCTTTCATATTAGAAGCGCTTGTGTTATATGAATTAAATATAGTAGATCCTAAAAAATTATTAGCTGCAGCCGCGCTTACTGGTGATAATATTACAGGTGATTGTCTACCGTATTTATCAGCTAATATAAAACCAACTTGATAATTTCTATTTTGTTTTAAAGAATTATTGGGATATTCTATCCAACTTGTTCCATTAGAAACAGAACCTTTGTCTATCACTTTAACATCATAATTTATAACGTCAGGAGCAGAGTACGTGTCTCTAAAATTACCATACATTATTCTGTTACCTGCAGTTTCTTGTGCTAAAGCTCTAACAGGAACTTTATCATAAACTCTTATAGTTTGGTCTGATGGTAATGTTTTATAAGGTTTTCTTGATTGATATTCGTACGTGTAGATATTATTAACTGAATCAATAGCTATATCATCAACAGGTATAGTTTCTAATACTTTAACGCTTGTTTGATCTGATTCTTTATATAATATATCTAGTGATTTTATTTTAAAAATAGAGAATAATAGATTTTCTTGTGTAATTGGATCTTTAGCTCTTGTTGGTAAAGTAAATAATAACTCAATATTATTAACGCTATTTTCCATCCAAGCGACGATAGTGCTTCTAAAAGCATTATCTTCATCTTCGTTTTTAAAATAACCTTTTTGCTTAGGTATATAAGCTATTTGTGTAAATGGTGCAAATATAGAGTATTCACCATCATCAAATCTATATCTATAGCTAAATCTAACGTATCTACCCTCTAAATAATCAGGATCACCAGGCCAATTAGGATCACTAGATTTATTTGTCATAGTTGATATTAAAAACGTAAAAATATCTCCAGCCAAAGGAATTGTAATAGCTTTTGACAATGTAACTGTTGTTTTTCCAGCTGCAGTTGTAGCTGTTGTTACTGTAACAAAATCAGCTGGAGCTACTTTAACAACGCCAGATGAACTTGTGCTAACAGCCGTCATGCCTGTTAAAATACCCGTGTTTTCATTAACCACAAAAGTTGTTGTTGTTGGAGCGGGACTAGCCTCTACTATTCCAGTGGTTTTTTTAAGTAAAGAAATAGGTAAATAAGGATTATATTTTGCTACAGACAATTGAACTTCGTCTGTATAATAACCAGAGAGTTGGTTTATATTAACTTTTCTAGGTTGATTTCTATTATCAGTAAAAAATAATAAATTTTCAATTAAACTAGCCTGTATTGGATTAGTTGTAGAAAAATTTAAAAATACACCGTCAGCTATAACTTGAGCTGTAGCAGGATTTTTAGGTGACCAAGAATATATTATACATCTTTTACCAGATGGTGCATACGTAGGTGTAACATCAGGATTTGAATCTGTATAGTTAGTTGCAAAAACAAATATAGTCTGAGTGTATTCATCAGTTAAATAACCTATAGTCTGTATATCACTAGGTAAGGCTGGTGTTATAGTAAAAGTTTTTTCAGTATTACCTAAAATAGTTTCTAAAGCACCTATGTCATCATCTTCTGACTTACCTACAGATATGTTCTGCGCATCTCTATATTCACCATTAGGTATTAATCTATCATCCAAGTCTTTATTCATCTTGGATCTTAGAAAACTGTTTTTGATTTCTGCCATTGATATGTGTGTATTTATCTTGGATAACTATTTTTGCCTGCCCCTATTTTATTTGCTGGATTAGGACCCATAAATTCAACTGGTTTTGATGAAAACGCTTTTTTTCCCATCGGGTATTGCAATTTGTTGTAAGCTTTAGTGCTGTTAGGAATTGGGTTTGGTATGGAAGTTGTACGTGGTTTTGATTTTGGAACTTTATTGAAATGATTTCTTAGCTTTGGGTTTGCAAATTCTCTAAATCCACCAATGTTTTTAGGTTTACTTCCTCGTGTCAAAAGATTTTTTACTATTTGAATCGCTCCTTTTGCAGCCTTTACACCTGCGCCTCCAACAAACCCTAAACCTCCTGATCCTCCAACTATGTTTCTTTCACCACTGTTCTGAAGATGTTGTTTAACCTCTTCTTTTGTTGATCCTTTTTTTGTATTGTTTATCATAATTTTATTATTTAATCCATTTAGATTTACCTCTCATAGTTTGAATCATTTGATCAAGCTTAAGGTTAGATAATCTTATTTTAGCGTTTCTTAATTTAGCACTTCTCTCTTGTTTAAATCTTCTAACAACATACTCTTGTACATTAGCAGACGTGGATAATATTGCATGTATAATATGAGCATACAAAGCTTCTTCAGCTAATTTAGGTATTCTTAAATCTAAATCATAAGAATTACCATCAGATATATATTCAAGTACTATAACTTTATTAGCTAGTTCACTAGTAAAATTAAACGTACCTTTTCTTTCATCTATTTCAAACCAACCATTTTTTTGACTTGTTTGAGGTTGTAAACCATATCTTTGGCCTAAAGCACCATTGTAATATCCTTGCCAATATATATTAGCTTCACCATATTGTTCTGTGTAAGCACCGCTTATATCTCTCGGATCATTAGCATCCCACGCGGCGTTTACTTTAGAAGTAACCTCTAAATTATTACTATTGCTATCTTGAGTTGGTATACCCGCGTCATCTTGAGCTGGCGTATAATAAGGTCTTGAAGTTAGTTTTTCAGCTGGTTGAATAGTGTGTAAAACACCTTGTTTATCAACCCAAGCTAATCTTACGTAGTTAACATAATCTTGAGGTATTTGTAAGCTTAAGCTAACAGGTATGCCTAATTCTGCAGATTTAATACTTTTTAATGTATCATAACTAAATTCTTGTAAACCACGTCTTGCGTGAAATATAACGTCAGTTCTTTTAACGCTAGGTATAAGTTTACCAGCGCCTACATATGCTATAAGAAAATTATCTATAACATCGTTAAGTCTCGTGTAAGAATAGTTACCTAAGCTTTCGCCTAAAGTATTTTCATTTAATTGTATTTTTAAATACGTACCAATACTTAAACTAGCATTAACTGTTATTATATTTGGAGACAGCATAGCCCAAGGGCTAGAAAATTGAAATCTTAAATTAGTTGATACAGGTATTTGAACTGTTAAGTTACATACAAATTGAGTTGGTCCCGTTATAGATGTTACAGTACCATAAACAGATCCAGTAAAAACATCAACTAAGCTCATACCAGCTAAAACATTAGTATTGTTTGCTGTTATAGTTACAGTTACAGCTGCTCCAGGTCCATAAGCATTATTATCAGTAGTTCCTGTTGTCGATGCTGTTGGTGAAGTTGGTGTTAATTCAGCCCAAACATTTGCATCTGGACTTGTAAAAATTTTAAAATTGTTTAAATTATAACCATTTGAAGCTGGATCTGAATTATCAAAAACTAAATTTGTATCAAAAGTTGATGTAAAAGTTTGACCTACTCCTGTTGAAGTTATATAAAACTGCTGAGCTCCAGCGTAGTATTGTCTATTAGTTTCGGTTATTAAACCACTATTAGGTATAGGCATAGTTTAGCTTTTTTGATTTTGTTGTTCTTGTGCTACTTGTTGAGCTGCAACTTGTATTATTGTAGGATCTTTTACCACTACTCCAGCATATAATAAAACTTTTAAAACTATTTCAGTTTGTTCAGCATCATGAAGTTCAAAATTTATAGATGTATCTGGATTATAAACATAAGCATTTCCAGAAAGAGTAAAATTCCAAACTGGATCCATAGGTTTTCGTATATAAGTAGCTTCAATACCTGATTGAATTGTTTGAGGATATACAAAAAGTTTTTGTCTTTCGTAAACATATACAGGATAAGTAGTTGTTGGTGCTGTTAATTTAGAACTTAATAAATGATATAAATCCCCTCTATCAACTCTTTCAAGCTCTTGAGTTGGTAAAGCTCCAGCGCTATAAATAACTGTTCCTAGTCTATAAAAATCATCTTGTGTTGTGACTACAAAAATATCTATACCAGCCGCTGGTGCAGAATTTAAAGTTAATGTAGTTCCATTTATGCTATAAGCTGTGCTAGCAATTCCATCTAAATAAACAATTGTAGTTCCGCTAGCTAGTTGATTAGCCGTAATAGTTGATATTGTATACGCTTGTTGATTTAATATAGTTACAGTCGTAAAAGTAGCTTGTGAAGATCCTGATTCTGCAGGTAAGCTAAAAGCACCATTAGCATAAGTAGCGTTGCCAATAGTTTTAAATATAGAGATTTTTTCGTCAAGATTTACGACTCTATCTGCGTAATCTGTATCTGTTTGTGGAATACGTATTTGCTGATTAAGATCCTCAAAATATCTTTCAAATATTTCTAATTGAACTTGAGTACCTATTTTATTAAACTCAACAGGTGTCATATAACCTCTCTGTTCTTTGTTTAGTATTAATAAAACGGTTTGATATACAGTATTTACGTTTATTGCCATTTTAATTTTTTATTTAATAGTGATTTGGGCCACCGAAGTGACCCTTCACTATATTATAGTTACATATTATTATAACTTTTTCTCTATTGTTTTAAAGATTTCTACACCTTCATCAGTCTTAAAGAAAGCAGCCATAGCTGAATATGGATTTTCATCAAATGGAACAGTCATTAATTTTCTATCATTAGAGCCCCAATGAAATGTTCGTTGGTCTTGTGATAGTTTAATTATTCCTAGTTCCACAGCTTTAATAGCTGTATTTCTAAGCCCCACGTTTTCATCATTTGCAATAGCTAAAAATGCTTGAGGGTTTTTCTTAGCCATTAAAAGTAAATCTCTTTTTATTTCTTTAGAACTCATTTTAGAAACAGACGATCCTTTTTCAACTCTTAAAATAGCTTCAGCATGATCAACATCGATATCTTTAGCTAAATTTAAAGCGTCTATTTCAAAATTAATATCATCTAGTTCATTTTGAGCTACTTTCATTGGCTCTAATTCATTATAAATAATACCTTTTTTAGGGTGATATAATGAAAGTAATTTTTGTAAATTTTGTTTTTCTTTAGGAACAACTAAAGCTCCTTCTTCAAAAATAATATGACCTAATATAACCTCTCCTTTTTGTTCATCAACAAATGGTGAGTTTTGATTAGTTGCATATCTTATTTCTCTTTGCGTTCCAGTTGATTCATCAAACCACATTAAAGGGTATCTACGTGAATTTCTAGCTCCTAAAGTATATGTTAAAGGACTTAAGTCCTGTAAAAGATAATATGTTCTATCTTTTATTTCCCAAGAAGGGACTGTGTTTTTTTGTTTTGACATAATATAATATAATAAAAAAAATTAATAAAATAAAGAATATCTCCGCCCGAAGACGGAGATAAACTTTAAAGCAATATTAGCTTTGGAATAATACGAAGTTATTCGCAGCTTGAGTCACAAGACATCTTTCAGATAACCAGTTAACTTGCATTGCATCTAATTCAGAAGTGTAAACACCTCCAACAGATCCAGTGATCCAGTTTTTGTATCTTCTGTCATCTCCTTGTGATGATCTATATCTTACGTGTAAGAATGGTCTTCTAATGTTTGTACCTAAAATTTGGTCATACACTGTAGAAGTTCCCGCAGGAATTAATACACCTTCGATATTGCTAACTGCAACAGCGCCTCTTGTAGAAGCGTCATTTAAGTATTTCCAGCTAGTTTTGTAAAAGTCATAAGAACCTCTTCTAAATCCAGAGAATCCTAAGTTAAGAGCCATATCCTCAGAGTTTTCAAATAAACCATAAGCAACTCCTCCAGCAAAACCACCAGAGATTTGTCCTAGCATATCATCAAAATCTAAATCCATAGATATGTTTAAGAAAAGCATGTTTTCTTCAATAGCTCCTTGAGTATCAAGATTTTTAAGCACTTGATCAAAGTCAGAGATACCAGTACCACCAGAGAATCCAGTCATAACGTTACCTCTTGCTGTGATAGCAGCAAATAAACCTTCAGAACCATGAGCAACAGCAGCACCACCAGCAGCAGTAAATCCTGGTACGTTAGCTGAGCTAGCAGCAAAGTTAATACCAGCAGCACCTGCAGCTAATTCTGATTCAACCATTGACATTTCTAAATAGTCATCAAATCTTAATCTTGTTTCAGACTCAGATTTTAAATACCATAAGTATCCTGATGTACCATCTTCTGTAGCAACTTCTACCCATCCAATTTGTGCAGTGTCAGAACCATTGATTTCATATCTATCTTTTATGATAATCGGTTGGTTAGAGTACTGAGTAAATTGTGGTTCAATTGATTTGCTTCCTGAAGTCGTTCCTTTTGCAAAGATCGAACCGTAAACAAATATTTTTAAGTTTGCAACTAATCCTAAAGCGTTCCAGTTAGCTTGAGATAAAGGATAACAAGTGATTTGACCTGCAGCTGTTGCACCTACAATACCTTTAATAGTAACTCCAGTAGCTGGGTTCATTACTACGATAGTATCGTTAGGGAAAATTGCATTTTGAATTGTACCAGCGTTAGCAGGAATATCAATAGTAGCAGCTCCGTTTCCAGTTAACTGACAACCTGTATATGCAATGTGTAATCTATTTTGTTCAGACCAGATAACCTGATCAGATGTCATTGGCATTTCAGCGCCAACCATTCTTAGGAAACCATTTAAAGTTCTGTTTCCGTATCTTTCTACTTCAGCTTCGTATACTTCTGGTAAATATTGTTGAGCAAAGTCATTTGCTCCACCGTTAAATGCCAGGTAGTTACTAGCTAATGTTTGTGGCGCTTGAGAAGGTACTAAACTTCCGAACGCCGGATTTAATGTAGCCATTTGTAATTGAGTTTTTTAGTTAAATTTTCGTGTTTTAATTTTCAATTTTGAACTATCTAAACCACTGACCGCTTTTACTTTTAATCCATTAACAAATACATCTCCAGCAGGACTTTCCCTTACTTCAGTTTGTACGTTTTTAGATTTTGCAGCAACATCTCTTATGGCATCAGCTTTACCTTGCTCATAAAAATGTTGCGCAATAGTATCTACATTTTCAGCAGCATACATAGCTTTATGATAACCTTTAACATCTGTTACATCACCTTTATCGTTTAAGAACTTCTTAATTACATTAGTAATATTAGATTGTTTTTCTGCAACCGCGTCTGGATTTTTAACACCATATCTAAATTTCTTTTCCCCTACGTTGAAATCAAAACCTTTGAATTCTTTAGAAAAATAATCTTTAGTATTAGATTTAAATCTTTCGTGTTGCTCTTGAGCAGTTTCCTGCTCTTGGTTATATCGATTAAAAAAGTCCATAGCTTTTTGTTGGCCTTGAGTAACGCCGGGTCTCAACTTGATCTCCTCGTAATATTTACTTTTTAAACCTTCTAAATGCTTGCGGGCTTTTGCAACCTCTTCTTTATACGCGAGTTTTTTCTTTCGGATCTCTCGCTCCTCGTCTACTTCTTCATCAAAAGAAAAATTATCTTCCATCATAAAGTTAATTTCTTCTGAATTTAAGTGTGATTTTTCTTGTTTATAATACTCTCTTAATAAAGTATCATTATCTACATTAGAATAGTCAGCATTTAATCTAACATAATCTTCTAATGTTCCACCAGTTTCCTTCATAAAGTCTACAACTTTTTCGATGTTTTCTGGTAGTTTAGCTATTTCTCTTGCCTCTTCAGGTGTTGGAGCAATAACTCTTTCTTCAATTTTTTCACCTATTTCCTGTATTTCTTCTTCAACCTTTTTTTCAATAGGTTTTTCTTCTTCTACAATTTCTTGTATTACTTGCTCTTCTTTTTTATTTTCAAGAATTTCTTTGGACT
>JACKZZ010019988.1_pt1 | contig 13868 bp, 6 predicted proteins | sample 8027871 | NCBI WGS metagenome assembly JACKZZ01 (sample SAMN15724774, study PRJNA655200) | protist metagenome | isolation source: fluorescence activated cell sorting (FACS) single amplified genomes of... | place: USA: West Boothbay Harbor, Gulf of Maine | collected 2000-07-19
CGATGAGTCCACTCCACAAGCGTGACTGAAGTGACATAGGGTAGACGCTGAGCTATCTTGTGATCACATCTTCTGTACTCAAACATCCGTTGTTTTCGCTCTTTCAATAAAGCAGCCACTGCACTCACTCTCTCCTCTCTATCCTCGAATGCCTTGAACATCTTGTTAACACGTCTGAGTGGTGCGAAGCCCGGGGTCGTAAAGTCCAGACAGCACCGATGGATCTCGTGGGGCAGATCTTGCCACCCAGCCTTATGTTTAGCAAGCATGATTTCCTCTACTGTTCAAAGACAATTGGTGGAACAAAGAGTACACGTGCATGGCCGGCGGGAATCAGTCACGAAAGTTTCAGTCACACAGAGTGCGCATGGAAAGTATGATAGCATCACTAGTTATTGTGTTGGCCACTCTTGCTGTTGCGTTTGCAGCTGATGCATCCAAGGTGAACTTCTTAGCAGTTGGTGATTGGGGAGGCATTCCTTTCTGGCCTTACACTACTCCTGGTCAGAAAGCTAGTGCGAAAGGTATGGGAAAAGTTGCCGAATCAATTGATAGTCAATTTGTGATTGCTCTTGGTGATAATTTTTACTTTAGTGGTATTGATGATGCACATAGTTCCCGTTTTAAGGAGACATTCCAAGATGTATATACTGCATCAAGTTTAATGAAGCCCTGGTACGCTATTGCTGGAAATCATGATCACAAAGGCAATGTTTCAGCACAAATTGAATACACACAGTTTGATGGTACTGGTCGCTGGCAATTTCCTGCTCTCTATCATAGCCATAATTTTATCAGCGAAGATGAGACCACAACAATAGATTTAATTTTATTAGATACGATTGATTTATGTTCCATGAATGATGGCTTACATGAAGAAGAAGAAGGATATTTCGATCCTTTACCTCTTCGTTCTAAAGAGGATGCACCTGATCAATGGGAATGGCTAGAAAATAAGATGGCAGCAAGCACGGCAACCTATCTCCTTGTTGGTGGTCATTTTCCAGTATATAGCGTTTGCGATCACGGTAACACTGATACCTTGATTCAACACTTAAAACCAATGTTAGAGAAATATGACGCACATTATTTAAGTGGACATGATCACTGTATGGTTCATGTACAAGAACAAGATAAAAAAGTAAATTATATTCTAAGTGGCATGGGCGACACATGCTGTTATGAGGCGAGCAAGAAGGACACTGTTCCTGAGGGAAGCTTGAAGTGGTTTATTGCAAAAGAAAATCATGGCCATATATTTGATCACGATGTCACAGGTGGTTTTACATCCTTTCAAGCTGATAAAGACAACCTTAGTGTTACATACCATGACCAACATGGTCACACGATTTTTACTGCTGATCCTATAGAACCTCGTATGCAGTCATAAACACACGTATACTCAGTAGGAGATATATGGGAATCATCACAATATGACAGACACATCGTTTTTGTCGTTAGGAATCATCCGTCTATTCATCATCGCCGGAACAGGGGAACTCATGTATTATAAAAAGGTAAACAGTTTAATTTTCAGTTGTACATACAATGGTCTACACTATACACCCTCATCATTGACAATATATATTCCATTACTATTTAGCCGCATTTTTTCTATGTTTATTCCAGACATCATGGATGTTGTTATCAGTATTTGCAGATGCTAAAGCTTCTATGAAACGCATTTCTTCAGCAGAATTTGAGAACATGCCTGATTCACTTGACAATTTCACCATGTTCTCCATCGTCTTAGCATTCCTCTGTTTGCGTGCCATTGTTTCCTGTGCACTCATTGTTCGTAGACGCCCTGTAACAGGGTTTGTAGAATCATCATTACCGTCTGAATCATTATTGATCTTTCCAGTAATATCTTTATTTGTAATAGTACCTACCTTCGGGCTTGATGCGAGTACATTCATCTTTTCTTGAGCAATGGCATGACATTCTCGCAGATTACGTTCAAATTCTCGTGGTGATATTGTTAGCATAGATTCATCAGCTATTTCAAGAAATTGTACAGCAGACATAATTTGTGTTAATAAATAACCAGCCTCACTGTCGAGTTTAGAACGAGGAGTGTACCGTTGTATATACTGTATACAACTATGCAGTCCACGTGGCTTAGCTAGTTGGAGTGCAAGTACCATCATAGGTAAAAGTTCGTCAGCTCCAGGTGCATGTACATCAGGTCTAGCCTTTTTTAATGCTTCAGCTATAGCGACAGTACTGTTCCGGAGTACGCGGATAATATCCACTGGCCAACGATAGTGTATCAGACGGTTTAACCACTTCACAGGTTCATCAAAGTATTGTTTCCAGTCATCAATATTACCATCATTATTACTATTATTAGATGTTGCACCTGGGCCACCCAATGAATGAATATCTAAATGAGCAGGGGTAAGAAAGTCGAGATCCAGCATTCTGTTGTACAAGGCTTCATCCTGACGAAGTATGCTGGCATCAACTGCATACCCACCATGAGATTCATATGCATGAGATGTAGATGCGATTCTTGATAAACCACCAGACGCAGATTCGTTACTGCTATCTGCTCCTTTTGTATGACTTCCCGTCCTATTAGCGTTGCTATATAGCAATGGATGCAATTTAATATATAAAAACTTCTCAAAGAAAGCTGCTGTCTGTGCGAATACATCAGCAGATTCAACAGCCCAATGGGGAATTTTACGCATATTTTCTGTAGTTGTCGCTATAAAAGCCCATATCTCACTTGCCCAACGTGTATGTCTATCATCGGCAGTGCGAACAAAGTCGCCAGTAGGACTCACACGAGCCTGTATAGCTTCTTGTTGCAGTCGGGTAACGAACAATTGTACACTCTTTACTATAGCAATAACATCCATATCTTGTTTACGAAAACGCTTTAAAAACTCAATGAATGCAACTTGTGGGACTTGAATAGTGGTTCCATCAGCACTGACAGCACCACAATAATCTGCATACAATGTATGCAAAGATGTTGGATCCTGTGAATCTTTGTTTTTTCCCTTATTTTTCGTTGTTTTTATACCAGTTTTTTCTTTTTGTCTTCGCTTCGCTTCTTTATGTGCGGCGCGCTTAGCATCAGTAAAAGCTTTATCATCATCATCATCCATGGCATCCTGAAGGCCACCTTCGTCATCGTTAGATGACTCCTCCTCATCCTCATCGGAAGAATCATCTGATGCGTCATCACTGCTACCATCATATTCTTCGTCGTCTTCTAAATCAGGCAAGGTCATCGCCAATGTCTCAACATCAACATATTCGGCATCATCTGCAGCATCTGACAAGAAATCAAGAACAGTCTGAATACATGATTGTCCAGGTATGGCTCCATTTACTACCAAAGATGTAGATGATGGGGTTGAATTAGCAACTATATTACCACTATTTACAGTGGAAGTAAGTTTAATTGCCTCTTCTCGCGCTGAAATAACTTCTCGTCTCACACTCTCGTCTTCTTTAGATGCGTCCATGATCCACTTGCTTCTCGATCGTCTAGCAAGCTGAAGCAAACGTTTTTTACGCTCTAAGCGCTCCTGCATATCCAAAGTTGTTTTCTCTTCAACGATCATGATCGCACGCTTGTGGTATCTATCATAAACTTTTTAATTTAACATTTTCCCTCCCTTTGGAAAGCCCGACGGTGATCCGAGATTGATTCATTCGAATCTAGCAACGTGACCACGTGATTTGTAGAAGGTTGCCACATTTATTACTGTGCTGAATAAGCTAAGTACCTATATTTAATTGCAGAGGGGGCAGATCGCGATCGAAGTTCGAGTATTATTGGTAGTATAGGTAATATTCAAGTAATTTTGTTTTACAATGCTCGAAGGTGAAGAAGTTCTTGAAAGTGCTCAGGAGACAGGGTACCGATTGTGTGTATCAAAAGGAAACAATGGAACAGAATCTGACCAAGTTGATGATTTCAGTAAAGTCTTTAGTTGTACATGGGATCCAAATAATAGGGATAGATTATATGTTTGTTCCCAAAAAGGGTCATTACGTGTATACAACCTAAGAAATGGAGATACTAGAGATTTTTGTGTATTGTTTAGGCGTTTTACAGATACTGATACAAAACAGGAAGGACGTTTAATACCATATCATTGGGATAAAATGATACCTATACCTGATCGTCCAGATGAATTTATTTTCTGTTTAGGTGTAACTAGATCTTTAATGTATAGTGCACTTCCTGGTAGTGAACCATATCCAGAAGAGCCATTTATTAGTAAAAGTACACGTGGAGATTTCACTGGATATATATATGGTACGCCCGTCATGGAACTATGGGTACATCCAGCCCGTGTGACGGCAGTGGCGGTCGCACAGTCAGGTCAAGTTCTTGCAAGCGGTGATGAACAAGGTAATTTAAAGTTATTAATGCTTCGTTTATTAGATAATATTATACCTACGCCTAACAATGCTAAAAAAGCAGCGACAAAAGGCGATACAAATGGTAATCAAGTTCCTAATTTTTCCCCATTTTTACCCGAGTATAAATGTACTCTGAGAGCACATGACAGTGGCCCGATTTTTTCCGTAGCTTGGTTGCCAATGCCAAGTATTACAGCAGAAGATAGTGTTGATGAAGATCTTGGCGACGATGCTGGTTATGGTAAGAATAAATCGCGATATTATGCTTTAGCTACGGGTAGTGCTGATCGTTGTGTGAAAATCTGGGGAATATCATGTAGTATGCGGAACGGGCTTGTTGCCACTCCAATCATGACATTAGATACATTAAGTACACATGTATTATCATTAAGTGCATTCTTAAAGATTGAACCAATAAGTAAAAGTGATAAAGCAATGAACAAACAAGGCGCTATGAAGTTCCAGACAGGTGGAGGATCTTCGATCTACCTTGCTGCTGGTACTAATGTAGGAGCCATTTATGTATGGAATTTGTCTACAACAGAAGTTTTTGGTGCCACACATGGTAGTAAAGCTGTAAAATTGATTGATGATGGATCCAAATTACATTCATTATTGCAAACATCCGATAGACCTATCGTGAACTTGAGTCTATCTCTCGCACTAGATCCAGCAGCGAAGTCGACGACTACTAGTAGTAGTACTTTCGGTCATAAGCCAAGTATGGTATTAGTAGCAAGTGATACGAAAGGTACAGTACGTACTCATCGTCAATCTAATGATTTACCTAAATCAGTGTATGAAAATGGTGGACATCAACATGGCTCGAAGAATCCTATCACCCTATGTGGCGAGGCATCTTATGGCTCGTCTATGATTGTGTCTGCTTCTTTTCAAGAACATCCAAATAATCAAGTAAATCCTAAAAAAGGTGATACATGGACTGTACAAGATTGTCGTAATGATTTAATATTAGGTGATAATGCGCGTAGATGGAAAGGTAGTAGAATGCTTATAGCAACATCTGATGGTAGTGTGCAAATCGTACAGACGGACGACGCGATGCATCCAACTTCTAATGAGAATCCTGTAAATTTATTAGATACAGATATATCTCATCATGAGCATGAATTTACAGCTAATGATGAAGAAGAATGGGATGAGGATTCAGAATATTCTTCATCAGATGGAGAAATTCATACTCATGAGCAGCACTATGAAGAACAAGTGGAAGCTTTGCCTTCAAAAGAGAAAAAAAATCAAGTTAAGAATAAAAAAACAAAGAAACTTAAGAATGTTATAGCTGCTGCTGCAATTGGTAGTGGTAATGTTGGTGGTATTGCACCCGGTAAGAAAGCACCGGGGAAGCGAGTGTTGCACGTAGATACATCGTTTGAAGAGATTCCCAGGAGTGGATCCCCGTATGAAAATGATGCAGCACCTGCTATCAAGAGTTCAAGTGTTACTACGAGTAAAAGTGAAGGTACAGTAACATTTGGTTCACCAACATTATCAATAGAAGAACCAAGAGAATTTGCACATTCACCACCTTATGATGATGATGGCAATACGAGTGATGACAGTGACAGTGCCCCAAGAGCAGCACCTACATCACAAATTGCTACAAGTCCGTATGTTGTTCAAGATGCAGGAAGAACACCACGCAATCCTACTGGTTCCTATAAAACAATGCATGCTGGTAGAACACCCAAAGCTGGTGCAAGTAATACATTCAATACTCGTGATGCTGGTAAAACACCCAAAGCTCCTTCATCCAATGGTGGAACGGCTGAAGAACCATTCGCTGCTTGGGATGCTGGAAATACACCTGAGGCGAAAGTATCATCAGCATTTACCCATGTTGCATCAACAGTGCAATTTGCTGATGAATCATCTACACCTGTACAAAAATCTAAGGAAGTTGGAACTACCAAAAGATCCAAAACAGCGAAGCCCACGGCGGCACGGGCACCTACACGCCCTGTGCCAACCTCACCGGCAATGGCACCAACTGCGTCATCAAGGGCGAGATCACCTATTACTATCGTAGAAACAAGACCATATGTAAATGGTGATGATAGTGAGGAAGAGAAGACACCACCTCCACCACCTCCACCAGTACAAAAATCAAGTTTATCTACAGCTGATATCAATTCATCAAAATATTTAAAAGCACAAATGCTAGCCATGAAAGCAAAGATCGATAATGATGATATATCTATAGGAACACTTGAAACAACTGATTCTGATAGAATGGATGCAATGAGAACTGTACTGAATATTCCAACACATAGCCCACGATATAATCATGATCGTCTTACAAGAATACTCGATTTAGATGACCCTGATCTGTTTTTTGTAGGTGAACGTAAACCCGCCGTGATACACAAAAGCACAGATCCTGCATGGTTACATCGTAAAAAGAATATGGGCCCATCTATATCTGATTTACAACCACTTTATGCTCCAGATCCTGTTGTATATTTAAGTTTAGATCGTAATACTAATTTCTCTTCAAATGACAGAGACCGGGTATGTGTTGGTGGTACGAATGATTTGCAATATAATCATGATACTGAATCATTTTATCCACAATATACAAATAAAGTACAAGCAACAGATGTATTTGGTTCTTTATATTCTGATATGCAATTAAAACAAGATCAACAATTCTTTGAAAATTGTTATGAACACTCGTTGTTAGAATCGTAATGAGTGCTCTATTGTAGAGGTAGGCTCGTAAGCATACATTATATGATCGATAGCAATTTTTATGAGAGGATTTAAGTGTCATTGTGTATCACATAACATAAGTAGAATGGTCATGTAGGTCAAGTCGGAATAGGACGAAACCGCCGGTTGGTATTTGGATATTTGCACAGAAAGTAAATTTTACGAATGAATTTATAATTTATTTATATAAAATTTAAAAGTATAATCATACACAAATCATATACATTATATATCACTCTATTCCACTGCAATCACATTAGCAGCTATATTTATAATCTCATGTTCGATCTCTGATAGATAGATTGCACTTCTCAACATAAGGGGTACCGTCACTATCATTTCCTAATAATGCATCTCTGTCATTTGCGTCATGCGCAGCATCTATCGAAAATTCTCGTCTATCACCATATATATCCATACCGAGCCCATCTTCCACGCTATCATGTTCCACATCAAGGAGGATGTGCGTCAGGTACGCACCCGTTACGGCAATGACACCACAAAATGCAAATACAAAAGGAAATGAAGTGACGTCTGCCATTGGACCATACATATATGCACCAGTAATTGCTCCTACTTTACCACATGCAGCACTTATACCATTACATGTAGAACGAATAGATTTCGGAAATGTTTCAGCTGGCAAAACAAATACCGTTACTCCAGTACCTCCAGCTAAAGCAAACAGAAGAATACAATATATAATGAATAAAGCCGTTGGGTTATTATGGAGTGGTGCAGTTGTAAATGCTAATAAAAAGAAACAAATAGCAATAAATAAGAAGCCCCATATTTGCATTGCTTTTGTACCATAATATTGCAAGACAGCAATAGTAAGCATCATACTCGGCAATGCCATACTCAGAGCCACCATCTCCTTAATCGAAGTCAACCTAATATTCACATTTGTTGTTACATCGTCATCAGCTGATGTATCTAAACTTGCAATAATTTGACCACCAAATAATGCTACACCATAGTAACATATATCATATAGTAACCAACCACCACCTGTGCAAAGTAGTTTCTTTTGTATCTTCCAGGTACCTAATGCACGCCAGAGATTGATTTCTACTTTATTATCATTCCTTATATTTTGATCAGTACTATGAGGAGCTAAGTGTTGTTTATGATATTGTGTCCTCAAGGGGCTATTTATCTTTTCATTCTTTCCATTTGAAGAATTTTGTTGATCTATGTGGACACTGATACTAACACGGGTAAGAAGTGTTTCTGGGTTCATTTTAGATTCAACGATTGATAGCGCCGTTACTGCAAGAGCAGGTAGAGCTCCTAAACCTAATACTAATCGCCATTTCATATCTGTGCTAGTATTATTATCATATGTCAACATACATGCGACAAACCAGGGTGCCATTGCCCCGGGAGCTTGCCACCAATACGATCTGGCACTTGATAAGGAATCGACAGCACTAATTTCATTTGGTTTTTGTACAGATATAGATGGCGGCGGTTTTCTTCCTGTTGCAACAGCAGCTTCCATATTAAGACGTGTTTGTTCCATATCCCTCTCGAATAGTGAATTATCCGCAGCGTCTTCGGCAGCTTTTGTTGCAGCTAATGGAAAGATCCCACCAACACCAATACCTAACATAAAACGAAATATAATAATAATTATATACACAGTATTAGAATCACCAAATGGTAGAAGTGCAGAGCCTAATGCACTAAATCCAGATATTGCTAAAGTGATTGTCATGGCTTGGTTGCGACCGAGAGAATCACCAAGATATCCCATCAATAATTGTCCAACAATAGATCCTGCGAATGCTACGCCATTCGATGTACCCGTAACCCATGGTGCTTGATGGCCTAATTTGCAATCTTCTTCCGTGGAAGTACATTCAACAACACTCATCATTAACAAGACTATAGAAATGGATTCATAGTTATATTGCACAGAAAAATTACCGACAGCAGTAATAATACTACTTACAGTAGCTGATCTTGCTCTCCTTATACTTTCTGTCTCTAGATCAGTTGCTTTGATTCCTGCAAGTGAGTCCATGGATGGTACGGCTGCAGTTCGAACGTGTGTGTACAGATCTTCCCCTAGGTCACTTAGCATCACTGCTTCAAATTTGGAGCCAACCTTTCCTCTCTAGTGCTCTGGTTGCGAAATATTCTTGTAATTTTGAAACGATGTAGTAATATAGTATAGTGCTATCTTCTATGAAGACAGTTACAATCTATGAGCTACTCAGCGGGCCCAGCGCGACTGCAGCATGCAGCAGCCATCCCAAGCGTGGGACCGTACGATTCTTCAAATATGGGGATTTAGTGGAAATATAAAGGGACATATGAACAATTAGATAGCTAATAATAAATTTATATAGAAGCCATAATATCTATTGAAACTTTTATTCCCCAATTTCTTGTTCAATTTGAATATTATGCAATCGAAGTCAAGTGATGTGAATGATGTACAATACCAGCAAATTGAAATTATAGAAGCGAATGGAGATATTGCTGTAGATAACAAGTTAAAAAGGCTTTCACCAAGCAAATTAAGTAAAAAACACACTCACGTATTGACGAAAGACGATCGAGTGGATTTGATTCATAGGGATAGTTTCTTTTATGGTTGGAATGCTGAAAATTATCTGTTTTTATTAGCAACATGTTGTTTGTTCTTAGCCTTAGTACGTAGTTTTGTTGTTGGCCCTATCGGTGCTGCTACTACAAATTGTATGAATTCTGTGCATGAGGAAACAGGTGAATTGGTTGTTGCAAAAGAAGGTGATGGTACTGGAGACTACTGTGTTTGTCCTCGTAACACTATATGCGCTACATCTACTCGAGATATGGTATTCCTTGGTTTAGCTCGTGGCAGTGCATATTTCGATTATCCATTCTATATGCTGATGTTCCTGTCCAAAGCGAATAATCTGAGGAACTACCTTCAATCGACTATGCTATCTATATATATCTCATTTCATGAGTCCCATGATTTGCATAGACTAGGTGGCACAATAATAGGTTATGAAGTCTGCTGGCACACTTTTTGGCATGCATTGAGATGGTCACTGAATGGACAACTAAAGAACTTCTTGTTTGGTACACAAACAGGTATCACTGGTTTCATCTGCTTTTTATTAACTTTTGCAATAGTCTGGCCAATGAAGTCAGAGTATATAAAAGAGAAGCTATGTTTTGAGACACGCAAGATGTTGCATATGTTATCTTGGCTATGGGGCTTGTGTATCATCTTCCACGCACCGGCAACGCATATTGCTATCATTATGGGCCTATGTGTGAGCATATATGTAGCAGATTTCATATATGGATGCTTTTTACGTACTTTTTTCATTGAGACTTCTAGCTTTACACGCTTAGAAGGTGCTGTAGAGTTTTCATTTATTGCACCAAAAAGTATGAATATGACTGATTTTCGTGCAGGTTATATATATCTGTGTATCCCATGGATATCTCCCACACAATGGCACGCATTTAGCGTCTATAAAAGTGATGATAATTCTAACAGAATATGTGCATGTATCGCAAAAAATGGCAGTTGGACAAAAGCATTGCACAAAGCAGTTGCTAAACCAACTATGAGACCTTGCTGGGCTTACGGACCGTTTATATCACCATTTGGCAAAGCAGTCAATTTTGATAATGTCTTTTGTATTGCTAGTGGCATTGGTATAACTCCAGCCATATCTGTCATTAACGCATACCGTGCCACCAAAAAGGTTCATTTGATCTGGTCATGCAGAGATCCTAGTTTAGTGGAGTGGTTTCTTGATAATACTACATTTGACGATGATGCATGGACTTGTATTTTTTATACAGGGAAACGAGAACTTGTACTAAAACGCAAATTAGCCCCTGGAATAATTGTGCTAAAAGGAAGACCAAACTACGAATGGCTTATCTCAACGATAATATCAGCTACTGAACAAGGTACTGCAGAAGTTCCACAAGTATTAGCATTAAGTTCAATTAATAATAGTGAGGAAAGTAATGATGCTTATTGTGATTATTCTAGTGAGATAACTAGACTGTTGGCAATGTATCCTGGTGATGAAGGTGCACAGGAATTGTATGAAATGGGCATAGAAATAGAACAACGCATCAGAGCTGCAGCTGCATTGTCTATTGCTACAACTACTGGTATAACTATCCAAGGAAAGGAAGTATGTTATGGCATCTCCTATGAAGCGCTGAAACAATTACTTAATGGATTAATACAAAATCCTAATAAATACCCTCCTGAGATAATCGACTCTGCTTTAGTATCAATGTATCGTAAAATTGATATCAATGGCGACCAAGAGATCGATGAGATGGAATTTATGGATTATATGCGATTACTTCTTGAATCCTATGGAGAGGTAAAGGAGGAGGGAAGATCAACTGTAGATAAAAATATGATTGGAAATGAATTTCAACGCAGGTTAATATTAGGAGTTCCTACTAACACTAGTAGTACTTCCGATAGTACAACACAAATGAAAGGAGTTGAAATTATCGACGGTGAGAAGTGGGCAATGGCTTATTGTGGTGGCTCCAAAGCCATTGTCGAGCAGTTGGAGAAAGTTTCGGCCAAATATAACATTGCGCTAGAAATTGAAAAATTTGATTGGTGAGGTAAGATATGGAGTTAAGGATGCTGGGGAGTATGGGGGGAGATAGTAAAAATCCATGATAACAAAACACACACACCATATTGATGGCTTGCGATCTCCTATGTGATATATCATAGTCAGCGGAGCTAGGCAATCGTTGGTGTAAATGTGTTTGGGGTAAATGGTGGATGTGCCGAATTGTAGAATTATTCAAATAGTATCTCTGTAAAAAAATTATCACTTGCGGCACAAGCGTTCTACACTACATGTCTGCCTAAACAAATACCAACTCTTCCTTGAAAGAGAGTTTACTGTTTATTTCGTTGTCATTATTTATCATCCTCTTTTATTGGCTGAACCACACTCCACTTTGAAGAAAATAATTTACCATAAAAAGAAGATCGTTTGCAATGTAGGTTTTATGGTAATTGTAATTGTGTGCCGGTTTTGCGGTTCGATAGTTAATAAATTATAATTGAAAAATAATTAAATGAAATGCATATTTTCGCTTCGTTTCTTGTCACTTTTTCTAAGACACCAATATTCTACATCCCAAACTATTGCTTATTAATGTTTAGTGTTTGGAAGTAAATTACGGGTAATTTTACCCCACCATTGGTGTTCGCCGAAAAGAAATCTAGTACGATCAGGTCCTGGTGCTGATCCATATAGTAAATCTCTACGTGTGAACATTGCAATACCGCCTCCCCATGTTTTGTCACCAACATCATAAATACTTGGATCAGATATAGCTGGATTTGGTGCAAGACTAGTACCAGCTAGTGCAACAACAACATCATCAGCTTTTGGTGCACCAGCTTTAGGATCCATTTTTACATTATTTTGTAAATATTCACCACTAAACCCAGCATGCCATCCAGTATAAGGATTTGTAGCATCATCTGTATGAAATAAATATAATGCAAGTTCATTATCTGATTTCTTTTCATATGTATCCCATAATGTAGAATAAAGTGCCATTGGATTTAAACAAAGATGATTAACATTTTCAGGTGTTGTATGAGATGGTGATGGGCAATCTCTTCAATTATCTGTTTTGTACCGTCTAATAACAACATCATATAACCTATAAGAAATAGATTTGGGTGATTTTACACATTTAGCATGTTTTGCACTAGTCTCAGAATGACTACCAACCTTTCCTCTCTAGTGCTCTTGCTGCGAAATATTCTTGTAATTTTGAAACGATGTAGTAATATCCAGATGCACAAACAGAACACTGGCTATCTCCTATGAAGACAGTTACAATCTATGAGCTACTCAGCGGGCCTAGCGCGACTGCAGCATGCAGCAGCCATCCCAAGCGTGGGACCGTACGATTCTTCAAATATGGGGATTTAGTGGAAATATAAAGGGACATATGAACAATTAGATAGCTAATAATAAATTTTTATAAATCACAATATATAGTTGCATTGTGAGGCATAGAATTCATACCATTGTTGGAAAGAGGAATGATCATTCATTTGACGCGAGGAACTTCTATGATGCTTTCCCATTATTCTGACGTGAATAATGTGAATCAAAGGCAAAGAAGAGTCGATGCCAAGAAACAGGCGTGTAGATCTCCAAGATTAATTATATTCATGTTATTAATATATTTTGGAGCCGCTTTTAACTCTGTATCAGCGGAGTGCCAGGCTTGCTGCGCATCGAACAGCTGTGGCTCGTCCGAAGACGGCTCTGTCTGTGACACATGCAGCTATTCCTGTACTCGGTCAAGCTCGGTCATTAACCAAGTCTGTACAGCGTCAAAATCGAGCTGCTGCTACGGGAGCCCATCACCAAGTTGTTGTGGGGGCGAAGGTCCAAAATGTACAAATAATTGCTATACACTCTTTTTTGACTGTCCTGGAGGCTACAGCTGGCAAGGCGGCACCACATTGTATACCTGGCAGTGCATAGCGCCGCCATCTGGACAACCATCTACACAACCATCTGGACAACCATCTGGACAACCATCTCGGCAACCATCTGGTCGGCCTACATCACAGCCAAGTGGACAACCATCTGATCAGCCTACATCGCAGCCAAGTGGACAACCCTCAGGTCAACCTACAAGTCAACCAACATCACCAACTGGCATTCCTTCTTCGCAACCCACAACGATGCCATCTGGACAACCATCACGGC
>JACKZZ010020567.1_pt1 | contig 13858 bp, 6 predicted proteins | sample 8027871 | NCBI WGS metagenome assembly JACKZZ01 (sample SAMN15724774, study PRJNA655200) | protist metagenome | isolation source: fluorescence activated cell sorting (FACS) single amplified genomes of... | place: USA: West Boothbay Harbor, Gulf of Maine | collected 2000-07-19
GCGGCCTTCGAACAATTCTTGCAGTAATTCTAAGCAATTTTTGCCAATATCCTGCACCAACGCACTATCAACAAAGCTCTTTCGTCCCACTTTTACGAGCTGCTTTAGTGCTTCCACAAAATCAGAGGCAAGGAAGTCTTCGCATGCGTCACAAACATCACGATATTCACTCGAAACGTTGTTAAACGTCTTCTGCAAGGAACATGCGTGGACAAGAATCGATTGCAGAATGGACAAAAGCGGCACATAAGACGAATCCACACCCTCCCTAACAGCTGACAAAATCGCTTTGCATATCCGATTTGCAATATCCAATTCGTGCAAATCCATCATGTTTGTCTCCTTGTAGTTGACAATATAAACCAACGCGTTCGCGGCGTGGGCGCTTATGGAAAACGTTCCCTCTCCAGTGCTGCCGCGGGTGTGTACGCTTCGCACAACTTCCCCAACAAGCTTGTTCTCGTAAACACTACGCGCAATCGTCAGGTCATATCTTAGTACCCGGTGAAGAAGTTTAAGTGCGTACTGCGGTATTGGCTCTTGGTGTCTCAGCATGGGTTTATACAAAGGAAGCAATCCATCGACCATAAATGTTTTAACGTACTGTGATAACCCAGAATCGTCGGCAGAGCGGGTGTACCTTTCTGCCTCAAACACAGAGGTCAAAATATCGTACGTAATCTTGATTGAAAGGATTCGGATGTTCCCATTTGGAGCTTCAATCCACTGCAATATACATGGCAGAAGCACACAGAACAAGTCAGCGTACTGCTCCTTGTTGCCGACAAGCTCCGGGTTCTTGCTGTAAACCTCCAGTATGCTAAAGATTAGCTCCTGCAACTCGCTCCATTCTTTAGAACTGAGATTAATGATGTACCTCAGTAGTCGCGACAGAGACTTTACAAGGGTCGAGTGTGGGAATAGAGACACTAGCAACTTGGAGTTTAGCAGCGGAATCAGAGTGGGCAAAATAACCAAGGCACTCTCAACATTTTCGCTTGATTTGAAAACATCGTATCGGATTTGCGAAGGGGAATTCTCATGCCGATCCAACGTCGAAATCCCCAGGTGGATCGAGTGAATTCTTTCAGACAATAAATCCAGGCAGCGGGAAGATATATATGCAAAAAATGACAAAAGTGAGTTAAGGCATTCGTGGACATATTTGTCCTTCTTCCGTTTTACATAATCTGCTATGCGCTCCAGTGTTAACAGAAATTTTCCGTCGCAAATTGTTGCAATCGCGTGGGCATTCCCCTCCACCATTAGCCGAATACAAAGTAAAGTCTGCCCCAAACTACCTTCCGTTTTTGTCATACGATCTGCCAGGTAGATGAGTGCACGCAGCAGACCAGACGAGGCTTGCAGTATTTTCCTCGCGTTTTTTAGAGTACTCGTGCTACGTCCATGGTACAACGTGATGTTTAAAATTGCCAGTGCAGGTTGAAGCAATCGTACCTTCCTGTCCGACACGATTTTTGTCATCGTCTGTAGCGTCAGCTTATCGACAACTTTATGTATCACTTTCGGGTTCCTGCGCAGCAATACCGAGAAAGCCACCAAAGCAGTATGGCGATGGGCTTCGTTGTGGCCGTGCTTCAAAGTGTCTCTCAGTGCCAACGCTATTTCAAGATTCGTGAACCTCGCGACAAGTTGGGACTTACCCTGAATAAGGATATTTTGCAACAGTTTTGTTGCATAATGGTTCACAACGTCATCCTTCGCACCATCCCTTCGCAAGCATTTTCCAATCAAAGATACGACCGACCCTGGCAAAATCCATGGACTAGTGTCATCGGACGCGTCGTTTTCAGAATTGTCCTCCGTGGTAATATAGAAGAGTAACTCCGCCAGGGCCGACATGGAGGCCCTTTTGACCTCAATGTTTGGGTCCCTTGCCATTTCTACGAGTAACTGCATCACCCCCTCGTTGCATAGATCCCCCGATATGTAGGTTGCATGTCGAAACATCGAAGCTAAAATTCGAAATATTTTTGAGCGTATATTGAAAGGGGTAGCTGATTTCCTGCTCATTTTGATAAACAACTTCACCATGCTGCTGTTCACAAGTATGTTTGCGACCCTTGTTGATTTACAGAGGTTTTGGACGTAGTTCAAAACGTTACTCTTTTCCGCAACAGTGGGTTTTCTGCGGGACGTTCCGCTCATTGTTCGATAAATTTTTGTCAGGTGGCTTTCGAGGCGATCTTGCTTTATGTTGGGAATCGCATCAAGTTCATAGTGTTTAAATGGCAACGCAGAAAGCTTCAGTCTAATTGGGGCGATGCTTTCGATGGCGCGATCCCCACTGATGGGGGAAACGTAGCTTTTTGTAGTGGCCAGCACAAGCTTTAGCAAGTGGTGGTTGCTTTCTTTTTCGTTCATCAGCAGCATCTTTCCCATTTTATTCTTTGAGGCCCCTTGCTTGCCAGATTGATCGGCCCTCGCCGGTGCCGTCCCACTCCCCTCAACGGCATCTGGAGACTCGTCGCGGCTTTCGTTCATTTCACCGTCAAGAGGGCCGTTTTCCGAACCCAAAAGTCTCACAGGTGTAGTAGTCCTTGGGGCCGAGTCCTTCCCGGTGTATTTGTCGGGCGCGATTACAGGGATTGTGTAATCACGCAGGTGCGACGCTGCTTCGCTTCGATCGTCAAAGTCTAATTCAGTGTCCCGATTGGGCAAAATGATTGGGTCAAAAACATTTTCATCGGGGTGCTCTTCTTTCTCCGTCTGACCGTGACTGCCGGAGACAGGTTCTGACTCCGGTCCATCGCCCGCAGCTTTTCCTCCAGCATCGGCATCAATATTGTCCCTCACAATGCGAGAAAGGCGCATTATATCCGCACGTGCCTGTGCGCGATGCTCTACTTTCTCCCCAGACGTTACCTGTATCGTTCCATTTTCCGAATACCCCGGGGCCGTGCCGGTGTTCATCTGGCGGCGCGACTGGGTCTTTTCGGCAACTAGGCGGGGTTCGGGCTCCCTCGAATCTTGTCGCTTCTTGCGACGTTTCAAAAATAATGGTTCAGTAGGTATCGCTGCAGGTTGCGGTGTTAAACGAGCATCCCAAAATGGATGCTTTAGAACTGCATCCCAACCTAGCCTGTCACCGGGCTCTTTGCATAGGAGCCCATCGATTAAATTCCGAAACGGAAGACTGAATTCCTCGCTTAACGTCGGTGCTGCTGACCAAACTATCATTTCCACTAGTTCCTCAAAATTATTTGACACGAATGGGGGCGTCCCAACTGCAAGCTCGTATAAAATGCACCCCAACGACCACAGATCAGATGCAGTGCTGTACACACCGTCGGCGGAGAACAACTCCGGTGCCATGTAACACGGCGTCCCTCGCCGCGGCCCCTGCTGCTCCACGGTTTCGGATGTTGGGAACTGCCGGGCTAGACCAAAGTCGCAGAGTTTCAACACGCCAAACTCATCGATAAGAACATTCGACGGCTTCAAATCGCAGTACAGAACCCCTAGCGTATGGAGGTGGTGTAACCCAGAAATTAGATCCACCCCGAGCACTTTCAAAGCCTGCTCGGGCATTCGGGCGTCTTGAGTCAGTAGTTGTAACAAATCGCCACCTGTACAGTATTCAAGAATCAGCCATATGTGATTTCTGGTCTCATACCAATTGTAAAAACGAAGAATATTAGGGTGTTTGACGCGGTAGAGTACTTGAACTTCATGTAAAACTTTGTCCATTTGTTTCTTCTCTACACTCTTGACAGCTACATATTCGACCGACTTGTGTTTCCGACCTTTGTAAACCACGGATTGTGTCCCTTTCCCTAGCTCTTCGTAAATGTGATACTCGTTCATACTGAACAACCTATATTTATATCGAAAAAGGCGCACCACACACGCGCATTCATACGCACACACTCGCACACGCACACGGTATGAATTTTTTGATTTTTCAATGGAAATCGTACATGCCTTCATACTTCATTTCATAATATATTTATCGATTACTACATTGGAGAATATAGCTGTTTAAATAAATATGTATGAGATGAGGCGTCGTCTTTTCGTCTTATTATGATTCCAATAATAGATAATAAATATTTTCAAAAAAATGAAGAAGAAGAAGCAGAAATAACTTAGATAGGAAAAAAGCATTTTCAAAATGAACTATACACTATAGTAATAATATAATATAGTTAAATAAGTACATTATAATCGTATTCTAGGCATTAATAATCAATCTCTAATCGGGTAAAAAAAGCACTTTCCCCCTATTTACATGTTAATTGATCTTATAATGTTACACAGTTGTTATTATTTGTTTTCTCATTTGTTCAATCATTGTTGTTTACTCATCGAGTTGAAAAATGAAAAAGAAACAAAGAGCAAAGGCTTTTAAATAGGAAAAGAGTGTAAATACTGTACAGTAGAAGTATGTAGAAATGACTAGTACGAATACTTTGTAGTCTAAATTATAGAATTCAAATTTTGAATTAAAAAAAAAAAGAATTTTAAGAGGCCATGCTAAGCGGATGTTAATTATTATCGGAAGAAGTAATTAACACAGAAGAAGAAGGAAAATTAGGAATCCTATTACACTAATATTACTATATGAAAAGCTATAGCAAGAGAATAGGAAAATTGAAAAAAGAAAAAGGATACAATCCCTATTTAATATACGTATCTATTTATATATAAAAGTACAACATTGTTGCTTCTTCTTTTCTTTCTTTTTTCTTCGTTCGTTCATTTGTAACTGCTTCTTCTCTTTTTACTAAATAAAACCAAGTAGTCTATTTTGTTTGAATTAAATGTTTGAATTTCAAAAAAAGGTAAGTGAAATATGTATGCAGAGGGATGAGAGAGCAAAAACTTTTGTGCATGCTGACATTTTGTATCTTTTACTGTGAACGAACGGGAGACCACACATATAAGAATATAGTTGTAAAGAGAAAATATAAATGGCTACCATGGATCAGCCCAAAGTTTCAACCACTGGGGCTTTTCGAGTGGAAACGGGGGGCACGAAATCTCCACCAATTCCGCATAACGGTTCTGCGCACGTCATATCTGCCGCCCGAAATGGGGACGTTGGCGCTCTGATAGCCTGGGTAGAGCAGGGTGGGGATCTTCAACAAAAGTTAGACAATAGTTTTGTGTCATGGACACCTCTTCAATTTAGTTGCGCGGAAGGGGACGTGACAGCAGTCGATGCGCTGTTGGAAGCTGGCGCCGACCCAAACTTTAATGAGGGGCACGATTCGTACGGGGCCTTGCACGTTGCTGCCCGGTACGGGCATAGTGAAATTGTGGCATGCCTTATAGAAAATGGCGCTTCGGCAAATCTCATCGATAGATTAGGGCACACGCCGCTGCACTATGCTGCAATAGGAAGTTCGGTCGAAGCGGCAAAGGCGATTATGGAGGCAGGCGTGGACTTGGCGGCCCACAACCGCGACGGCCACACTGCCTTGGACCTTGCAAAGGTATCGAACTGCTTTGATGTACAGCATGCTATAAATGAAAAGAGGGCGGAGAATGCAGCAAAAACGGACACAAAAGTCGCGTTATGGCTGCAAACAATTGGCTTAGAACAGTACATAGACCTGTTTGTGCTACAGGGATGGGACGACATAGACTTTATCGCAGACGCGGGGTTCTCTGAAAGAGATTTAGACGCATTGGGGATTAGAAAGGTGGGCCACAAACGAAAGCTGATGTCCAAGTATAGAATAAATGAATTTGTAACGCTTGCTGATGCCCCAGAGAGGGAGCAAAGCGACGAGGATGATGATTCCGAGGATGGATCAGACTCGGACGACGATTCCAGTGACGAGGATAGTGACAGCGATTAATATGTTTACGTCGGCGTAAGTTAAACTTTTTTTATAGAACCACACCTACCGCACCGCTGATCGAAAATGACACAAACGACCCTCCCCCGACATCCCAACCCACAGATGACAATCCCTTGACTGATTTACAAGACAGACAACGAGCACCTTTAAGACTATTACGCCGCTGCTTGGAAAATCGTACAAGGATTGAGTCACCTATGAGTGAGATATCGGATGAGGAAGTTGATTACGGTTCATTTGCAAGCATTGCTAATCCAGCTATCATACCGATTCGGATCGTTCATGGAGTCCATTCTGAATTTTAGTTTTCAGTTCGCGGTACATTAATTTTAATTACTTAAATAACAGCCAATTTTCTTGTTTTTTTATAAAATTTATATGATATACTATATATTTTGGTTTTTTATGATATACTTATAAGGAAAACTTCGACTGCTACTGCGGTTTCAAATCACGTTCCAAGACCGTGTCCACATACAAGAGTATAAAGTGTGTTTCTACGTACATGTCCAAGAGGCGAAAGCATACCAACGCGATCCCAACTACGTTGGCTAATTTGCCGTGCTCGCCAAATCCTATATTTGATTGAACATAGAAAAATAATGGGCAAAAAAACAGAGCAAGAATTCCACCGCCCCCAAGAACATTTCTAAACCCATTTTCAAAATATTTTTGAATGATCCATGGAGTCGTAGAATTTCTTGCGATATCCTTCCAGTGCTTGTCGGATTTTTCTGCCTGAGCAGATATCTGGGTGCAACAAAAACACGTCCACTCTATGCAAATGACGAAGGCGCATATTGCAGATAACCTTTCATTGGCATGGCTGACAGCCGTCCACAAAACGGTCCGTAAAATGTTGTCCGCTACGACGTCGAGAAAGATACCTATCTCTGAGCACTGGTTCAGTTTTCGAGCGAGGAATCCATCTAATATGTCTGTACCGCAGGCTACACATACCAAAGCAACAAAAGTATAATGCTGAGTAGAATGGATCGATGAAGCCCACAATGCCAAAATGATGCGACAATAACATACCACGTTTGGAACAAAAAACAATACCTTTCTTTTCTGCGTCGAATAATCGCCAACAACCCCGCCTACTTTCCTCCCCATGCCCAACGCACTTGAATCCAACTTAAAAGTTCGATTGTCCTTTTATTTGTTGCAGTAAAAACCGTTCCTTTCTCATCGTTCCGTTTTTTCTACAACACGTATATTTACTTATTTAGCGATGTATAAAACTACACGCCTTTTTCGTAACGAGAATAAGTTTTTCTTAATCACCTCCCTCATGCAGTTATTAGTTCTTCAAACCAAAGTATAATATTCGTAGTAGTGGTGCCACTGCTTCCTACTCTCCTTTATTTTTTTGTTGTTGTTGGAAATGAAAGAAAAAAGAGAAAAAAAGAAGAAGAAGAAAAAAAAAGGAAGAAGAAGAAATAAATAAAAGAAGAATTAATAATTAGACTAAAAAAAATATTATTGTTGACTTTGATTATTCTCTCTCCTCCTCCTCCTCGTATAATTTAGTAAGCAACGAAAGGAAGGTCAGTTAACAAAGCCTTAAATAAAAACACAAAAATCATATTGCTCTCTTTCTCTGTCATCTGCTTCTTGTTATATCTACCTTAATTATATTTACAATAAATGTGGACTCATCCGTATGATTGCCAATGTACGATGGAAACATGAACACAAGTTTCCCGCTTTCTTAGACTAAATACGTAGACACTATTCTAAATAAATTACTTCGTTCTTCCAGCTATTTTTATTATTGTACGCGCGTATACTGTACGTACCATACAATAACACCACGATCGAAACGAGGAAGAAGAAAGAAATAAAAGACAAGGCTTCCCGCCACTGCTTTATTTTATTGCTCTGTCCTCGTAGTTATTATAGATATTATAATACAGGTACGGTCTCTATTTATTATAATACTATTGGACTTGAAAGAAAAAGATGAAGCAATAAAAATAATAATAATACAGTAATAATAAATTAAAAAAGAAGAAAAAAAAACAAAAAACAACAACACTTTGAAATTGCTTTTGTATAATTATTCTTATTTTTTACATTGAATAGTGAGGAGAAGGATGTTGGATAAAAAATAAAATATTATTATTATTATCGGACTCTTCTATTCCATACATACTACTCTCCTTCAAACGACGGGCTACATATACTTTCGTTTAAGAATCATACCATTTCAGTTGATTTAGATTGAATCAAAATCATAGGTATGGAATGTTTTTACTTTGAATGTCAACGAAGTATTCTAACTGTTCATAATTCAATTAAAAATACGAAAGAGTTTAGCTCCATAAAAACAACTGTGGGATTTTAAATTAACAAAAGTTCGAAAGATCCAAGAGTTGTTGGATCTTGACCCTTGCGCTCGGGAAAGACAACAAATCAGCAAAAGCTGCTCGAGGCAGACAGACATTCGGAGTCTGGAAAAGCAGTAGTCGCGACACCCAGGGAAAACTTTTTCTTTTAATTCAACATGTTTTATTCGCAGTTAATTCTGGCAAAGAAGGGGACGTTGGGAAAGATATGGCTTGCCGCCCATTTTGCTAAGAAGATCAACAAGGTCCACGTCCACTCAACAGACATTGATGCTTCTGTCGGTAAGTAACCAACATTTGAACCCAATTCGTGCCACACGTGACATTTACTAACGCCTTTTAACACTCCTCCCCACAACAGACTTTATCATTTCACCCACGGAACCCCTCTCTTTGCGCGTCTCTGGGCATCTTCTTCTTGGAATTGTCAGAATTTATTATCAAAAATGCGAATACCTGCTGAACGATTGTAGTGAGGCACTGATTAAAATCAAGCTGGCGTTCAGAACCGCAGACGTTGACTTGCCCGTTCAAGACCAAGTCGCTTCATCTAATGCTATCAACGCCGTTGGTTTTAATACCAGCTTCTTGTCCGTCTTTGATGATACTGCTCTGGAGACCATGGATGGGGAGGGCGATGAAGTCCTCCCTGGATTGCAGTTCTTAGAGCAGGAGTGGGAGCCCGTTTCCCACCAAGCTGCCGACCGGGACATTACCATGGCCTCCGCTTTCGCCGCTACGCCCCACAGCAGATCATCCATAAATGGGGCCGATTTCGATGAAAATTCTAGTATTTTAGGTAGCATGACGAAGCCTAGCGCCCGAGACAGAGAGGCACATGGATCAGGTAGCTTCATTTCAGTCTCTGACGTAGAAATTGGGCGCGATGGCACCCAGAGCAACGGGCAGCAATTGTTCTTGGGTGACGCCGACAACTTGGACAATGTGCCTCTTGATTCCTCGTTTACAAACGGGGCTAGGCAAAGTCTTGGTAACCAGAACGGCAATTCGATGGATTTGTCCGGCGGTATGGACTACAATTTAAACGAAAGCGAGCCCCAGGGCGCAAACGACGGTGCGGGCCAGGAAAACGATGAAAATGGTGGGCTGCGGGTTAGGTTTGAAAACTTTGAATTAAGTGCCAATTCGCAGGCTCCGGAGAAGGAGGCGGACGCGGGCCGAGAAAGAAAACGAAGAAAAATAATTGTTGGTAAACGAGACCTGAACATACAATTAGAACACATGGATGTTGACCACCGTCACATAGGTCTGACGGTGGACCGGGGCCCACGCGATGTCCTTTCGCTGCCACCCCTCCCAAACGAAAGTGGGATAGGGTATAAGCGCCGCCAGGATGTCATTGCAGACATAACGGCAGTGTCTGCAAAATTATTTACACACCGGTTCAACCCGTATGCAATGCTGGAAGGGCCCTCCCTGATGCGCTCAAATGAAATACCCAGGGAAATTCGGGCGGTCTTCGACATTGTGACAAGTTCCCTGCCTATTGAAGAAGTCCTACGCCTCTCAGAAGACAGCGACGAGCATGAGTACTCCCAAGGCGGTTATGGGAGCTTTAATGTCGAAGGTGGCCGTGGTGCCCAAATTCAGCAGAATTTTTCGAACGATACGGGCAACGACGATATGCAAAAAATTTCTATGGGTAGTCGTTTCAGCCTTTTGTCGGGGAACGGGGGAAATTTAGATGGCAGCTACCCATCTTTCAATTTAGATGATGGCGTAGAAAGACTCTCTGACGAGGACATTGTGGACGAAGCTGCATCAAGGACGCCGGCCCGCCGTACACCCCGGAAAGATATGGGGACACACGTTTTGAACCCTTTGATGGAAAATATGATGAAAACTATCAAAGAAAAGGCTTCCAAGAAGCCTGTCGTCTTCCATGAAGTGGTGCAGAGCTGCAGCCGTAATTTGGCAGCCAAGTGTTTTTTTGATCTTTTGGTATTAAAAAGTAGGAACGAAGTCCAAATTCAACAAGCGCAAAGTCCTGATGGATATGGACCAATCACGATTAATGCTCCGATAGTGGCTTGAACCGACGTCCTCAAAATATTTTTTTTACTACTTTGTAATAATAATTATCTTCTCAATTAAATTATTCATTGACAGCATATTTTTGTTTTTTAAATATGACATTATCATCTTCTTAGTATTTGATTTAAAATGAGAGTCTTAAAACATACTATATATTTTGTTTTTCATCTTCTTAGGTTCAGGTTTCTTTTTAATTCCTGTAATGTTACCCATTTTCTTTAATTTACAAATACTCTTTTTAACTTTTTTCATTTAGCTTTTTTCCACGTATAATTGCCCTCTCTGAGTCTCTTAAAAATTCTAAAGCGCCCGGCTATTTCCTTATAGTAAGCTTATCCAGTAAGACTTACGATTCTCATTCTTTCAGAACTCTCCTGGTGGATAATCACCGGATCCAGCCTGATTTTTCAAACGGTCGATCTTCCCGATCGCACATTCTATCCATTCAACAAGAAGTCTGGCCATTCTTTTCAACGGCAACTCGCTCCGTAGTGGCAGAAAAAATACAACACGGTCGGTATTGGTTTCGGAGGAGCTTGGTAATAGATTTATTTTTATGGAGGAACCTTCCATGTGAAAAGGTGCTTCTACCGTGACTACCACTGGACCTCCATGAGCAGGACAAAGTAAAAATGTTCGATAAGACTGATCAATCGTATCCCACCGCAGTGTAACCAAGAAGTGGCGGCTAATTTCAACGAAAAAATCCCTACGACAAAACCATTCAAAGCGTATCCCTTCGACATACTTCCTAATACATGCTGAAACTGGGTCAGTCGTACGCACAGAAATGTGGTTAGCAATTTGTTGCGATAAAGGCATGGCGTCCGGAATTTCTATCGTCCAATCGATTATTGCCTTTGCGCCACTGTCGAAGCGAGCCACTATAAAGAGCTCGACGTATTTCCCGCTGACTACCGATGGTGGTCCACCATTTTCTGGTAATTCCCACAAATGAATAGCAAAATTTACAGCATTGATACCGTCAAGGGTTCTCCCGACTAGAATTTGTACACCTGACCTTTCGGATATAAACTTTGCATCGAGTTGTTTCAAGAGCACTGGATTCACAGTGTGCAACTCTTCCAAAGAGTCTTGAAAGATTTGTTTCCAAGAATGCTCTAAAAATGATTCTATAGACTTTTCAAAAGATCTTTCATTCAAGGAATATTCAAAATGGAACATTTCCTCTTTTTCAACCAAATTTTTGACCAAAGCAGAGAATTTTCTCCGGTAGACCATGGGAAAAGAAAATGATACGTTAGTCAAAGGGACTTCCTTCCCAGCCTCGACTTCAACTACATCCAGCAACACAGCTTCGTGGCAAAAGGAAACAATTGTGGAACGAATCATGAAAATACTTTCATATGAAGTGTATATCTACGATTCCCGGTCAATCCTCTTTCATTTGAATAGGGAAATAATATTTGTCCCTCGAGATTGTTGTAGAAATATGGTTTCCACATTAAGAAGTTTAGAATAAGTATCTCTTTTTCAAAATTCAATAATATTAATTACAAAGATGGTTTCTTTTCTCATCACGGTTGTTGTTGTTGGATTAATTAATAGACGACTAATATAATAAAATTACATAATACAGAGGAGGAGTATTTTTTCTCTCCAGCAGCACGCAGATATAATAATACGCACTGTACGTGGGGGTACGAAGCAAGATAAAGAAATATCGAACGTGGTTTGATACCGGAATTATACAGGTACCTGGTACCGGGTACCGTACCTGATATAATACCGGTACAGGTACGTAACTGTACCGGTAGGCCATTATTAGACACAAAAGAAAGAAGATTACAGGGGCATTTTATTTATTATTGGCAGTCAGAATCGGCCCAAAAATGCCCCCACCCCCGCCGAGTTTGAGCTTTTATAGCCTTCTCGCCCGGCTGTATACATTTTGAATTATTTGGTCATACACCTCTTTGGTGTGCCCGTAATACTCGCAAAATGCAAGTGCGCTTGCTGATGGATCTTGATTCTGCCGATAAGAATATGTACTGGGCATTCTTCCCTCTATCTGGACAGGGATTTGGAACACTACAGGTGGGAGTCTTTTCTGGGCCACATTGACTAGTTGGGCAATGTTTATGTCCAATTTCATAGCTTGAGCTAAATCCCCAAAATGTTTTCCTAAGTCGTGTTCTTCCCCTTCTCGAATATCAATGTTGATAGTTCTGCCATCGGGAACGGTCACTGGAAAGGACGTCAAAACTTTCTTCTGCATTCGTCGGGAGTACTTGTCTACGAGTTGATTCACAACTATTTCCGTCTGTGCATCCGTTAAATTCTGCACAGCACCGAGTGTGCGAGCTGCTGTTGTGATATTCTCCCCTTTGAACACACGTAATGACACACGGGTCCCGTTGTCTAAAATTACGGGTGCAATAAACTCAATTACACCCATTTTTCTGACTCTCTTCTTTGCGGAGGCAATAATTTTTGGTAAAATCTTTTTGTTGAGACTATGATATTCAACAAACTGCTTTGCAGCATACTTAATATTTTCTCCTTCATAGACGGTAAAATTTTGTTTTCCTTTTTTTCCCAAATTAATTTCAAAATGGACCACAGTTTTTGGGCCAGCGTTCGCTACAGCATTTTGCTTAAAATTTGCAATTTCTGCCAGCCTCTTTTTTCTAGCGCGCTCCCACTCGCGGACCTCTTCAATTTGATATTCTAACGAATCTAAATTATCTCGGCGGTCATCCAAGTACTGGATTACACTAGCAATCAACTCTTTCTCGCGCTTTCGCACTACCACTGCAGCTCGCATTACGGGTGGAAGCGTACTCAGCTCCAAAAGTGAATCATCTTCTTCCACTGATGTTTTGTAACCTTTTTGAAGGGTTGTCATTGAATCCCTCAATGCTTGGATAGTTGTGTTTTCATTTTCCTTACTTATTGGCACAGTCCAATTGAAACCACCCCCTTCGCATTTTTTCTCTTCTGCCCAAAATGCCCCATCCTGCATCGGACAAACCGTTTCGACGTCTGACTCGTTCATCACGTGCACACGCAAGGCACACATTAGGTAAGGTGAAACACCATTAGGGCGGACATAGTGCTCTGTCATGTTTCCACATTGCTCTACTAACGTTCTTTTTCGGGTCATCAGTTTATCGACTGCGTCCAACCCCCGGACTGGCTGTATACCATACAGAAAGAAATCCCTCGTCTGGTTAATCACTTTCAACACAGATGGATCGGTGTGCGCCGCTGCGACAGCTTCTTGTAGCTGCATCATTGCGTCTGACATTTCTTCGATCGCTTTCATAGCCCTCTCGTCTTCTTCTGGATCGAGGGCAGTGTAAAGCTGCGGAGTTTTATTAGGATCTTTGCGGCCCTTTTCTCCGTATGCCATTAGCGCTGCTTCTTCTTCCGTCTTTGCATATCCCAGTAGCATTAGCTGCTCTTCAATTGATGCTTTTTCTAAAGGCAACGGCAGCCCCTTCACATTGATATTCATACCCGCAATTCGTTTTTGTTCCTCTTCGTCCCATTCTTCCCCGTAGAGATGCAGTTTATCTGCCAACCTCCACAAATCAGACTGCTTCGGGGGCAGCTTCATTGCCCTGCGCCATTCTTTCATGTTCGTCCACTCCCAAA
>JACKZZ010008180.1_pt1 | contig 13853 bp, 18 predicted proteins | sample 8027871 | NCBI WGS metagenome assembly JACKZZ01 (sample SAMN15724774, study PRJNA655200) | protist metagenome | isolation source: fluorescence activated cell sorting (FACS) single amplified genomes of... | place: USA: West Boothbay Harbor, Gulf of Maine | collected 2000-07-19
ATTTTACTATTTTTGATATCCCAGAGGGCGTCGCTTCTATGGACGGCTATTCTCTTAATACAATCACTGGCTTCATTGAGCATAGAATTGCTGGTGGCAGTATAGAAGTAGCAACATTAGAGTATGACGCTCCTACAGATTTATAAGCAAAATTATCGTTTTATACTCTGACTACTAGCCCTAGGCCTGGGATTATCTTTGCCCGAAGGAACATTTGAAGGGGACACTGGCCCTGAACTACGTTTTACCTCAGTTGTACCACGTGGTAACGGCGGCACTTGTTGAGATTGGCGTTCTGGCGCGCCCAAAGATGTCTCTTTCTGCCTGAACTGCTGCATCTCCTGCTCTTGATGTTGAGAAGACCTAGCTCTTGATGCATTCTCCTGCAACTCCTTTTCTTCTGTTTTAGATTTGTGATCAGCATACGACATTGCTGCCGTTGCTCCAGTAAATCCTATAGCTACTCCTACAGGCCCCCCCAAAGATAAAACCGGGAACTGCACCTACACAAAAGCACTAGCCCCCTGCATTACTCCCTTACCAAAAGAACTAACTTCATCAAAGTCAGATCCCATTAAAGGTATATCCAAACCAACGCTACCACCCACAAATGTAGCACCAAGAATAAGTGGAGCTCCAATAAAGCCAACTGCGATTCCTGCAGCCCTCTTTAAACCAGACCACAACAAGGATTCTTCTTTTTTCTCATCTTTTCTTTCTGGCATGCTTTTTCTCTACACTTGAATCCTAATCTTAAATCACAAAGCATTAATAACTGATTAAAAACCAACTTGCGTTGCAATACTTCACCTGCTACCATTACATATATTTATAAATCAATATAAAGATGAATCAGAAACCTAAAAAAATCTACTTATACTTAGGCGTTGGCCTGCCACTTGGGTTCTTATTACTATTCCTTATACTGAACCTAATAGGAAAGTTTATAACGCCACCAACAAATGATGTCATTTTTGTACAAAAAAATTATGGGCTAGAAGTCTCGATAAAAAACAACAATATTAATATACAGAAAAAAAAGGGAACAAATGTTAACACACTACCAGATATAGTAAGGTTTAATCCAACAACAAAAAAAACTATAAAATATAAAGTTGTCATACAAAAACAAAAGGATGCTATATCATACCCTGTACCCGACTTTCCACAAAACTTAAAAATTAATCCCAGCAAAACATCAAAAGATGGTTATAGCTTTGTGTGCAGTAAAAACAATTATTTTCTCTTTAGAAACAACCAAGACAATAACTGCGTACTACATAAATGGGTAAAAAAATATTCCCATAAAAGAAAGTAACAACTATAACAGCCTATTCTTAGGGTGGGTAGAAAATGGATAAACAGCGCATAGAAGCAATCAAACAAATAAAGTCATTAGCTAATAAATATAATATTTCTGCTGATGAAATCTCCTATTCTTTAGTACCCCAAAACACCAAAAACAACTATACAAAGGTATTTTTATATATTGGGATCATTCTAGTTGACACAACTATTATTACGTTATTATCACAATTTTGGGCGGAAATAAATGACTCTATTAAAGTGTTATCCGTAATGGGAACAGGGATACTCTCATATATTATTATGATAAAACTACATAATATACAATATAACATCCTTACCCCCTTTGCTATATTCTCTGCCATTAGCATTGCATCAGGAGCTTTACTAGCACTATCATTAATATTCCCCGAAATATCTGATACAAAAACCACTATTTTAATGGTGTTTTTGCTAATGGCACTACATCAACTATTTACGTATTTATATCTACGTATTACCACTCCTATATTTTTTATAATTCTATTTGCCTCAATATCATATCTAGCAGCAGCAGCGCTTTTAAATATTAATCACAATCTCACATTCTTTATATTAGGAATTTCTTATATCTTTTTATCTTTGCATTTCTATCATTCACCACATGCACCCATTGTATTCCTTGGACTTTTCTGTGGTTCTCTTGCAACTAACCTAAGCGCATATTCATTTATGTACAAAAACACTATAGAGCCCGTAATTACAGTGTTATTTGCCATACAGCTTTACTTAGGAATCAAAATACAAAGCAAGACGCTTATATCTGTTAATATATTGGTACTAATACTATATCTGATCAACCTTACATCTAGACTATTCCATAAGTCTATACCATGGCTAACGACAATATCATCAATTGGTTTATTGCTGATTATGGGTGTTATATTCTACGCCAGAACTACTAAGAAGACGAATTAACCATCTCATTATATCTAGCAATTTCTTGTTCTATCGCAGAATAAACACGATGATATGTCTTGTTTTGTTCTTTTATTTTATCAGGCGATGCACCATAGGTAGCATCATTAGTATATTTCTGATAGTTATTTGCTATCTTTTCAAGAATTTGTACTTTTATTGAAGGGTCTGCAAGTGAATCCTGCAGAACAAACAAATCCTCTTGAGTTGTTTCATCGATCACCTCTCTTGGCAACATCGCTAACAACTGATTCATTGACTTAATACTAGAACTCCTTTCGAACGAAGCCTTGGATTTTTTTGCAGAATAATAATCTACTGTAGAAGCCTCTTTTTTCTCATGATCCGAACCTTCTTGATCTGAGAATGAACGCTTTAAATTTTCTTGGAAATGATCTGGTAAAACAGTCTCTATAAAGTTTGCTCCCTTAGATAATAAAAGTAAACTTTCAGACTTCTGTGCCCATTTAGGTAATTTATCATTATGCATTACATCGTGACGATCCTTTACATTAAGCGCGGGGATTAATAAGATCATCACATAATAGACAGCACTTACTAAAAGGCAACCTCGTACCAAACCAAAAAACAAACCAAATGACCTGTCTAAAATACCACCACAAGCACTGCGCAATGCCGTAATAATCACATGGTTAATGATAGCAATGACAATTGCTGCAGAAATAAATATTGCCCCAAAACTTAATAAGTCAGCCATACTTTTGCTGACTACATGCTTCTCAAAAATAGGCGATAACACATCATAAAATGAAAAAGCTATAACTAGCGAAATAATCCATCCAACTAATGATACAAAAGACTTAACAAAGCCACGATATAAAGCTATCAATGTTGACAGTCCAACAATTGTAAAAATAATAATATCAAATTTAGTTAACGAAAGACCACTAACAAATGCCTCAGCACTCTCTATAAAATTCCCTGCACTCATATATCTCCTTTTTTATCAAACTTATATAAGTATTTTTTCTTCATTTTATCAGATTTGTTATTAATATTAAATAATGTTTGTTGTATAATGCTTATATTAATTTTATCCTACAAGTAATATGTTGATATATCACAATGATTAATACAAAGTTTTGTCTTCTAGTATTTTCTATCTTTTATGCCGTTACTACATATGTAGCTAACGCCTCTAATAAAGAAATGATCAATATTTACGGATGGGCAAATTATATAGAGCCTAAAATCATTAAACAATTTGAACAAGAAACAGGCATCTCAATTATATATGACGTTTTTGATAGCGAAGAAATGTTAGATGCAAAAATGATGCTCGGCCATACTGGCTATGACATTGTGTTCCCATCAAGTGGCCCTTCTCTAAGCAATCAAATCAAAGAAAATATATATCTCCCCATTGATAAGAAAAGAATAAAAGAATATGGCTTCCTTAATAAAGAAATCTTATCCAAAGTTTCACAGTACGACCCTAATAATAAGCATGTCATTCCTTGGCTATGGGGGGTCACAGGTATTGGCTACAACAAAAACATGATAAAGGATATAATAAACCAAAAAAATATAAACTCACTAAAGTATATTTTTGATCCCAATGTTTTAGAAAAAATATCCAAAAAATGCAAAATCGAATGGTTCTTTTCTCCAACAGAAATGATAGGGATGGCGCTGCTATATAAAAAAACTCCACCTAAACCACTAACAGAAAACAAATTATTACTAGCAAAACAAACTCTTATGGAAGCTCGCCCATACATAGCCAAAATATCTAATTCATCTTATAACATAGACCTAATTAAAGGTAACGCTTGCATTGCGGTCGGCTGGTTGGGAGATATGGCTCAAACAGTTTACAATACTGAAAATAAAGATATTGAACTATCACTCTTTAAAGAAGGAACATTTCTCAGCATAGATAATATCGCTATTCCAAAAAATGCAAAAAATATTGAAAATGCATATAAATTTATAAATTTCCTACTACAGCCACATATAGCAGCCCAAAACAGCAACTTTACAAAGAACATCAATACAAACATCAAGTCTTACAAATACATAGACAAGCAACTAGTTGATAACCCTACTTTAAACCCCCCAAGCAATATTTTGAAAAATGCCTATACTCTTGGCAATAAATCAATTAATTTAATAAGATTACAAAATAGAATTTGGACCTACATAGTTAGCAACATTAGAGAATAGTAAAATACATGGCCGAAAAAATTAGCGCAACAAAGCATTTAAAAAGAACAAACACAAAAAAAACTAATAAAACGCTAATAGAAATACAAAACATATCAAAAACTTTTTCTGATCAAGAAATACCAACTCTAGATAACATTCATCTAAAAATAAAACAGGGGGATCTCTTTACTTTAGTTGGACCCTCTGGATGTGGCAAAACCACTTTACTAAGAATCTTAGCGGGATTTGAAAAACCATCAAGCGGCAAAATTATCCTTGATGGCAAAGACATTACAGACTTACAGCCATATGAACGACCACTAAACATGATGTTTCAATCATATGCCCTATTCCCACATATGAATGTAAAAGAAAATGTTGCGTTTGGACTAAAATATACAACAGAACCTATATCAAAAAAAGAAATTGAATCCCGCGTTTCTGAAGCATTACAAATGGTTGGAATGGAATATTTTATATTTCGTAAACCAGACCAACTATCTGGTGGACAAAAACAACGTGTGGCACTTGCACGTAGCCTTGTAAGACGCCCCAAAGTATTATTACTTGATGAGCCACTAGGAGCATTAGATAGAAAAATAAGAGAAAATACACAAGTTGAACTCATCAAAATTCAAACCATGCTTGATTTAACCTTTGTTATGGTGACACATGACCAAGAAGAAGCAATGGCTATGGGCGATTCCATGGCTGTACTAAATGAAGGAAAGCTACTACAAGAAGGTAGCGCTGAAGAAATTTACGAATCACCAAACTCAAGATTTGTTGCAGAATTTGTAGATTCCATAAATCTATTCGAAGGCACAGTAGTTAATATAAAAAATCAAAATGGATATACAGAACTCAAAGTTAATGAAAGTGAAAATCTTTTTTATATAAAAACAAAAGAAGACATACAAGAAGGTCAAACAGTATGGCTAGGTGTTCGACCTGAAGAAGTCGAGATAGATGTTGAACCAGCGCCAAAAAATGAAAATGAAGTAGAGGGTACAATTATTGACTATGGTTTTCTAGGACAGAAAATCGCATATCACGTAGAATTATCAACAAAAAAGACTATTCACGTAACAATCCCTACTTCCGAAAAAATGAAAAACCCAGGATTTAAGACAGGCAAGAAAGTATATGTTTCTTGGTTTTATTCAGATGGCGTATTACTAACAAAATAAATAATATGAAAAACCATTATAATAACAACTTATATTTCGTTATAATACCATATATATGGCTAAGTATTTTTTTATTCATACCCTTTATCCTGATTGCTATAATTAGTATCAGCAAATACTCTGTAGGAATCCCCCCCTTTAAACTATTTTTTCAATTCGATTTATCTAAAGGCACATTTAACTTTAATACCCCAACACTAGAAAACTTCAAAATACTGGCACAAGACAATTTATATCTTAAAGCCTATTTCTCATCATTAAAAATTGCTACTATATCAACAATATGCTCTCTATTTATCGGCTACCCTGTAGCTTTATTTTTATCACAAGCCAAAGAATCTATAAAAAATATGCTATTAGTCGCAATAGTACTGCCTTTCTGGATTTCTTTGATTATTAGAGTATATTCCTGGAATGTCATTTTAGAAGACACTGGTTTTCTGAATAAACTTTTACTTAGTACAAAACTTATTCAATCACCAATTACTTTCCTCAATTCCCAAACAGCTGTTATCATTGGGATCATATATTGCTATCTGCCATTTATGGTACTACCCATTTTTATTATTCTAGAAAAAATTGACAAATCACTTATTGAAGCATCTTTAGATCTTGGCTGCACACCGTGGAATACATTCTGCAGAGTGATACTACCACTTTCACTCCCAGGTGCCATAACAGGCTGCTTATTAGTCTTTGTTCCGGCCGTAGGAGAGTTTGTAGTCCCTGACCTGCTAGGAGGAAACCAAATTATCACCATAGGCAAAGTAATATGGAATGAGTTTTTCTACAATAAAGACTGGCCTGTAGCTGCAGCAATTACAGTGACCCTAGCAATAATTTTTATTGCACCAATGGTACTTATACAAAAATATATTAATGGTACTGACGATGAATAATAATACTATATCTAAAATATTTATCGGTCTAGTACTTACCCTACTCTATTTACCAATTATTATGCTGATTATATACTCATTTAATGATTCCAGATATGTATCTGTATGGCAAGGTGCATCAACAAAATGGTATATCAGTCTATTACAAGACAAAGCATTATTAAGCGCAGCATTAACTAGTGTAAATATAGCATCGATTTCAGCGACTATTTCCGTATGCCTTGGTACAATTGCAGGGTTTACTTTAGCACGCTTCTCAAGCTTCAAAGGCAGAACACTCTTTACAGGGCTCTTAGTTGCACCTTTTGTTATACCAGAGGTGATCATAGGTTTTTCAATTTTATTACTTTATATTGTCGCTGAAAAAACACTGGGATGGCCAACAGAGCGTAATAGCTTTACAGTAATATTAGCACATACCACCGTAGGTACTGCCTATGTTGCATTTATTATACAAGCACGCCTAAAATCAATAGACCCATCTTTAGAAGAAGCAGCCATGGATCTTGGGGCATCACCTCTGCAAGTCTTCAGGGTGGTAACTTTACCCATTATCAGCAAAAGCCTTCTTGTCGGATGGCTACTAGCCTTCACATTATCATTTGATGATGTCATCATTGCAAGCTTTACCTCTGGTCCTGAATCCACAACTCTGCCTATGCTGATTTATTCTCGCATCAAATTTGGCCTATCACCACAAATTAATGCATTAGCAAGTGTGCTCATAGGAATAGTAGTATCAATTATACTCGTTGCCTCTGTAATCAATTATCAAAAGCAAGAACAATAGTTACACAACCTATATAATTCATTAAAGGCAAGTTGCAACTTGTGGTAGAGAATGTTATACTATCACCACCATTAATATGGAGGTGGTTATGTACAAAAAACAACTAGATCAAGCATATACATTTTTTGCCTTTGCAGCAAGAGCTGCAGCTAACTTCTTATATTTTGGCTACCATAACTCTCAAACATTATCTGACTTTAAAGATAACTTTAACATGGGAATGCGCCACTTTGATGATGCATCTTATTATGGCCACACACCTAGTGTTGATGATTTTGTAGCACAAACATTGGGCAAAAATTCTCATAGTGATATCGTTACTATGCTTGATTACAATAGCGCCTAAAATTACTTACTAACCCCCCTCTAAACTTTTAGAGGGGGGTTGTGTTAAACACAAAACAGACTATAAAAAAACTAATTGTTTCTATATTTCGAACTTGACATAACTCCATATTCTATATATGTTTCTTCAGTATATAAAATTATTTAGCAAGTAAAAAAATGTCACTAACTTTTAATCCAAGTAATTTAGTTCGCAAAAGAAGACACGGCTTTAGATCTCGCATGAGTACTGTTGGCGGAAGAAAAGTAATCAACAGCAGAAGAGCAAAAGGAAGAAAAAAGCTTTCTGCTTAATATTACCCTATTACGCTAACCCAATATATTAGTTTGATGCGTAAAATTTATCCTTTAGGACATAAATCAAGTATCAAGCTATTATCATCCAAAGGCAAATTCACATCGACAAAAGAAGCAAAAATTATTGTTTATGCAAACGATAAAGGTAACATCGAACTAAAACAAGGCATACATCTTGCATTTGCCGCTTCAAAAAAAATATTTCAAAAAGCTGTAGATCGAAACCGAGTAAAAAGACGTTTCAGAGGCGCTTTGCATGAAAGCATAAAAAGCTTGAACTACAAAGAATCAACTATTTTAATGCTTATTATCCCCAGAAAGAATTCTTCTAGCGCTAGCTTTGAAACATTAAAAAACTTAATATCTCAATCACTACAAAAATTAAATGCTTAGATTTATAGTAACAAAAATATGTGTTTGTATGGTAAAACTATACCAATACTTGATATCCCCAATACTACCTAAAGCATGCCGTTTCTTACCAACTTGCTCAGACTACACTATTGAAGCCATCAAAATCCACGGTCCCTTTCGTGGAATATTCTTAGGAATAAAACGCATTCTATCTTGCCACCCTTTCTCAAAAAAATGTGGTATCGACAACGTGCCAACAAAAAAATAAAAAACTATGTCTAGAGAAAGCACATTAAACAATGCAATTACAGAAGAGCTTAAAAGAAGAAGCGCCTCCTTCAAAGAATTTAAAATGCTTTTTGATATTTATATCAAACATATAAAAACAACAGATGTCACAAAGCTAAAAAAAGCCGTACAAAATAAACTCCTAGAACTAAAAAACCTAATCTTTCAATTCACATCTTCATCTCAAAACTTACAAGGAGCTACTTATCCATTCAAAACAAATAAAAACCCTAAAATCTTAGAATGTGCCTATAATTTCATTGGAAATCATGGGTTTGTTCTGTCATGGGAAGAATTAATGCATATATACCCAATGTCTCCAAATAGCAAAACATGGCTAAAGTTACGGAATAATGACCATAAGGGAACATCTGCAATGAATTGTGTGCAAGCAGCCTTATACGTTACGCTAACAGAGTTCGGAGCCACACAAGATATAAAAGATGCTAAAATATATGACGTAACAACTAGCCCCTTAATACAAACCACTGCACTACCAGCAGAAACAGTAGATCAACCACTATATAATAATTTTACCCAATCTATATTATTCTACAAAGATGAACTAAGCCCAGAGCAAGGCGAACTAATATTTTTTAACATGGGATATTCTTTTGGAGGTTCACGTATCGATTCAAGATATCATAAAAAAGAATTCAGAACAGAAGACTGTTCTTCGTGCGTAGCAAAATGGATAAGTTCCGAGTGCGCATTGACTACATATACCATGAAACTCCTATTTCAAGACCAGTGTCATGAAGATCAATGCTGCAACCACGTTAAAACCACACTGAAACCCAAAGGAACAATTTTAAAAAACATAGCACCAGGAGATCTCTATGTTTTCCAAAAAGGTGGACATATGGGGATTATTACAGATATTATGAATAACACCTGCTTTGAGTCTTTAACATATTCTAGAGTTATGCCTACAAAAGAAGGGATAGGATATGATGTTGAATGCTTAACAACACGAGATTACTTCTTTTTTGGTCATATCAGCGATAATGCAAACAATGACCTATGATCAAAAGTTTTCCTCATAAAAACAAAATAGAGCTTTAATTTCATACAAGAAACATATATTTTAATAGCAAATTAAATAATAAAATATTTTATGTCTGATACAAAAAATCTTGTTGTGGCGATTATACTAGCATTACTAGTTCTACTAGGATGGCAATATTTCTACGAAGCACCACGCACACTCGAAATAGAACGTCTAGCAAAAGAACGTGAAGCATCCATGCCAAAAGACATTGTGTCGACTAATGAAGCCTCTAAAGTTACAACACAAACAACATTAGCCTCACGCAGTGAAGCATTAAAAGCATCTGGACCTAGAATATCTATAGATGGCAACAAATTATCAGGCTCAATATCACTCACAGGAGCACGCTTTGATGATGTACTACTAAAGCAGTATCATGTAACAGATAATAAAGATTCGGATAATGTAACATTATTCTCCCCATCTAGCTTTAAAGATTCGTATTTTGCAGAATTTGGTTGGATAAGCGACAATAAGAATATAACAATGCCAAACTCAAAAACATTGTGGAAATCTAACAAACACACACTAAAAACCAATGATAGTGTTGAACTAACATGGCAAAACCCTCAAAATATAAAGTTTAAAATAATTGTACATTTAGACTCAAACTATCTCTTCACTATAAAACAAGTTATTGAGAATAACTCAAACCAAGTAGTAGAGTATAGTGATTACGCTTTAATCAACAGAGAGAAGCAGAAACGCGAAAAAATGTACATCTCACACGAGGGAGCAATTGGTGTATTCAATAAAATCTTAAATGAAACATCTTACGAAACGCTTGAATCCGATAAAATGCTTTCATTTAAAGATAATGAGCCTGGTGGCTGGTTAGGCATCTCAGACAAATATTGGCTATCAGCAATATTGCCAAACGCAAAAGACAGCAACAGATTCCAAACAAGCTTCCAATATAATAATGGCAAATATCAGATTGATTATTTAACACCTAAAAAATTTACATCTCCTGGTCAAACCACATCATCTATTAATCATTTATATGCTGGAGCAAAAGTTATCTCTCTACTAGATTTTTATGGCCAATATCTCAAACTAGACTTATTTGATAGAGCAATTGACTTTGGCTGGTTCTACTTCATCACAAAACCAATTTTTAACGCTCTACGTTATTGTTATGATCTGGTAGGTAATTTTGGAATTAGTATCCTGTTAATTACAATACTTGTAAAATTAATCCTACTACCTCTAGCATCAAAATCATATCGCTCAATGAACAGGATGAAAGAACTGCAGCCTCAAATGGCATCCATTAAACAGCTATATAAAGATGATAAAATGAAACAAAATCAGGCTATCATGGAACTTTATAAAAAAGAAAAAGTAAGCCCATTATCTGGGTGTCTGCCACTACTTATACAGATACCTATCTTCTTCTCATTATACAAAGTACTATATATCACAATAGAAATGCGCCATGCGCCTTTCTATGGATGGATACATGATTTATCAGCACCAGACCCAACCACAATTTTCAATCTATTTGGAATTATACCATGGGCCCCCCCATCATTCTTAATGATAGGAGCATGGCCATTAATTATGGCACTAACCATGTTTATACAACAAAAATTTAATCCAGAACCATCAGACCCCGTTCAAGCAAAGGTAATGAAGTTGCTACCACTATTCTTTATTTTTATGTTTGCCTCTTTCCCTGCTGGTCTTGTGATTTATTGGGCATGGAGTAATATAATTACTATTATACAGCAAGCATTTATAAAATACCGCTATGAAAAACGTTAATTTTAACAATGCTTCATTTACACTTGGTGCTACAACAACAAAGTTGTTTATTAAAGGTATGCTGCCTGAAATCGCAATTGTAGGAAGATCAAATGTTGGAAAATCAAGCCTAATCAATCTACTGACTAACCATAAAAAATTAGCTAAAGTATCAAACACACCTGGAAGAACACAACAGGTTAACTATTTTAATATAGACAACCAGCTTCTTTTAATAGATTTACCAGGATATGGTTATGCAAAATTATCAAAAACAGAATATAAACACATCAATGATTTAATAAATAGTTATCTAAAAAAAAGCACAAATCTAAAACTTGTACTCCTGGTGGTTGATATTCGCCACGAACTAAAAGAATCAGACCTAAATATGATAAAACTATTATCATCTCTAAAAATCTCTACAAAAATAGTACTCAATAAAAGCGAAAAAAAACAACCAAAAGAAGAATATTGGAAAACACAAATACTAACCTTAAAAAAACAATATGCTATAATAAATACAGAGTTAGAGGACATACCTATCAATACAAGCAACATAAAATCACTCCAAAATCTTCAAGACACCATTAGCACAACATTGTTTAAAGAAAAAGAATCACATGACTAAAAAAATACAAACACTTTTAGAGCTGCTCGATAAAACAGAAAATATTAACAATGAAACCTTTGTTGTCTATATAGATAATACGGTTAGTGCATCTCCAGCCCTACTTAAAGCCTTTGCAGAAGACATTCACTGCCTGCAACGCCTAGGTGTAACCCTAATCATTATACATGACGGATACAAATCTCTAGATAGTGCATATAAAGAACTAAATATTGATTGTCACCTGCCAGATAACATCCAAATTAGTGAGATGTTATTAACAGGTTTTATCAATAAAAACATAGTCTCCGAAATTAATAAAACAGGAAGCCTTGCTGCAAATATCTCTGGTAAAGATGCTAATCTGATAGAGGCTATAAAAATTAGAAAAGTACAAACCAATAACAACAGCAATGTTCAGCACCTAATCCATGATTGCGACCAAGGAATGGCTGAAAGCATTAACCCCGATATATTAATAGCGTTAGAGAACAGCAATATCATTCCCGTAATATCTCCGCTAGCTGAGGTCAAAGGATGTACTTTACAACTAGAAGGATTACATACAGCTGCACTCATTTGCTCTTTTCTTGCAGCAGACAGATTTATTATAATGTCATATAATCAAGATTATGAACAGCTCCCAGATAAAAATAACTTGTCATACGAAGAGCTACTTATGACAAAAACCAAAAAAAACACCTCCCTATACTCACTTGTAGAAAAATGCAAAATAGTCTTTGAATCTAACACACAAGAAGTAATTATTATAAAAAATCAAAAACCACATGCCTTATTACATAGTATTATTGACGAGAATAATGATAATGTAATAATAAATAATGATAATCAAGGAGATGAATATGAATAATACTAGCGATGACAATTTTGAAAAAGATGTACTCAAAAACAGTAAACCAGTGCTCGTGGATTTTTGGGCAGAATGGTGTGGACCATGCCAGCAATTAAAAGTCACCCTAGGTCATATCGCAGAAGATTATAAAGACAAAATCGAAATATTTAAAATTAATGTTGATGAAAACCCAGAGATCCCTACAAAGTATGGCATACGTAGCCTTCCTACCATGATGATCTTCAAAAATGGCGAAAAAAAATCAACAAAAATTGGTGCACTTCCTCAAAACAAACTTGAAGAGTGGATAGACGAAGAAATCTAAGCAAAAAGATACATAAAGGGCGTATATTTATATTCCCTTTATGAATTTTTAAATCTCATCATCCAGCGGATACTCATCTACTATATTCTTAATCTTACCCATTAATAGATCTTCAACCTTACCACAAATACATTTAAGGGTAAGCGTCTGGTGAACCCGCGGTCCAAGTAAACCAGTGCTTTCAGCTCCCATCATTTTATAAAACGCACCAGATTTCTGTGTTTTTGTATGATTTCCCTATTCTAATTGTATATTCCATGGCAAAAGTTCGTTAATTCTTTTGGCTTTATAATCCTGCGTTACCGTTAATAATTTTCGGATATATAACCAAGGATTTATATCGTTGAGCTTTGCTGTTTCTATCAAAGTGTAGATATCTGCAGCCACTCTACCACCAGCATCAGATCCTGCGAAAAGCCAATTCTTGCGTCCAAGAGCTATCGAACGCATTGCACGTTCTGCAGCGTTGTTATCTATTTCAACCTTTCCATCATCTAAAAAAAGCCTTAATGCTGCTTCGTTATTAAGAGCATAATTAATAGCTTTGACTGTGCTACCTTTCTGTGGAAGCTTGTCTTTTATTTTCTTTATACCATGAAAGAGTTCTTCAACCAGAGCTCTCGACTTATTACTTCTTGCTTCTTGTCTTATTTCCGGGGCCTTACCGCGAACTT
>JACKZZ010005343.1_pt1 | contig 13848 bp, 11 predicted proteins | sample 8027871 | NCBI WGS metagenome assembly JACKZZ01 (sample SAMN15724774, study PRJNA655200) | protist metagenome | isolation source: fluorescence activated cell sorting (FACS) single amplified genomes of... | place: USA: West Boothbay Harbor, Gulf of Maine | collected 2000-07-19
CCTACATTATTTTTGGATAATTTAAATTTTTACATTTTTAAAATTACAGCAAGTCTTACACAACAGGCCGACAGTTTATTATTTAAAACCAGAAAATAAATAATTAATAATAAAGAATGTATAATAAAAAAACACCTGTATTAAAAGAACAACGATGTTTTAATCTTGATATAAATATATTTGATAAAGAAATACCAACAAATATGAAATTTCAAGAATTAGATTGTAATTTAGATGGTTTTATTATTGATAATGTATTTAATAAAAAAGAATGTGAATATATGATACAACAAACAGAAAAAGAAGGTTATACTTTTTGGAATATAAATAAACCAAATGAGACAACTTTTCGTAATGCCGATACAATTGAAATTCAAAATAATGAAATAGCACAATTAATTTTTGATCGTATAAAACAATTTTTAATAAAAAAAAATATTATTATAAAAGAAAAACAATATAATTTAGAACGATATAGTAATGATCTTATTGGTACATGGTATCCATATAATACAAATCCTTCGATTCTTTTTGCTAGATATATGAAGAAAGGACATTTTGCACCACATACAGATGGATATAATATTATAGATTTTAATCATCGTTCAATGTATAGTATGGTAATATATTTAAATACATGTTTACAAGGTGGTGAAACAAAATTTTATAAAGAAAAACAAAAAGACACATTAATTCTTGATAAGGATGGTAGATATACAGGTTTGAAAGAAAATGAATATACTACAATTAAACCAATATGTGGACGTGCATTAATTTTTTTTCATAATATTATGCATGAAGGTGTTGGTGTAAAGAATCATTGTAAAAAATATATTATACGTAGTGATATTATGTATGAAAGAAGACCAGCAATATATACAAATAAAAAAGATATAGATGCATTTCATTTTTATCAACAAGCTGAAGAATTATCTAATCTTGGTAAAATGGAAGAAGCTATAAAATTATATCGTAAATGTATTAAATCAAGTGAAAATATTGCAAATTTATATGGATTATCATCATAATTTTGGTTTTAGATTTATATTTCTTAAATTATTTGTTTTTAAATTTTCATTTACCCATTGATATATTTCATCAGCTATATAACCTTTTGTATTTTTTTTCATTTCATGAAAAACTTGTCTATTTTTACCTAATTCTATACGTTTTTTAGCAAATTCAATACCTTTTCTCATAATATCTTCTTTTGAATAGATACCATGTACAATATGATTTTGATATGCTTCTTTAGCATTCCATCGATGAGCATCTAAAACTGTTTTAAAAAAAGCTGGTGGTGACATTGCATGTTTAAAAAGAGAAAGTTCAGGTAATGGAATTGTCATACCAATTTGAATTTCATTTGCACATAAGAAACCTTTATCTTTATTTTGTATACGAAAATCATGTGCTAAAGCAAACATAAATCCAGCACCAAAACAATGTCCATTAATTAATGCAATTGTTGGTATTGGTAATTCAATAACTTTTGCAAAACATGGCATTAAAATTTCAGTTAAACGATTTAATTTTTCATTTTCATTATTTGATTTTGCATTCATTAACCATGTAATATCTAAACCATTACTAAAAAATTTCTTTGACATAGATCTTGTTATTAATACATGTCCATCATTATTATTTTTAACATATTCTAAAGCTAAATATATTGCTTCTGTAAAATCTAAATTCCAACGATTTTCATATTCAAGCATACTTAAAATATATATTTCATCTTGTAATTCTAAACTTACAATACCATCAGTTGATGCTTCAGGTATTAACATATTTTATATTTTATTGTATGGGGGTGGATTGTTAAGAAAATATCCTGTATTATGACTTTATTATAAGGAGATTGCTCCTATATTATGACTTTATTATAAGGAGATTGTTAAGAAAAGCTCCTGTATTATAACTTTATTATAAGGAGATTGCTCCTGTATTATGACTTTAATTATTATTATAATCCGATCGTTTAATTTATGCAAATAGACCAGGTGCCACAAATGCCAAAAATGTCTTCAAAAAAAAGTGAACGAATAAATTTTTTTTTATTATTATGATAAAAAAAGAAAAAGAATTATTATGTTAGGTACATCTAAATCTAAAACAAAGATTTATGCTATAAATAATAATGAGGAGGAGCAGCAACAAATACATCAACAACGTAGACGTAGTTCTATAGCATCTGTATCATCTGTAACAGAATATCTTGAAGGTGTTACTGCAGTAGTAAATAATAAAAATTTTATACAAAAATTAAATGCTACTCCATCACTTGGTGATATGAAACAATTAGTTAGTAAAAAATCTTATTTAGATAAATTAAACTCAACAACTCCAACAACAAAACAGACAACAGATGAAATACAAAATAATGAACAAAATCAAAGTAAAAAATTATTATTAAAAAAATTACATACACGTAAAACGAATATAAATAATAATGAAGAAAATAATAATATAGAAAATAATATAGAAAACAAAAAGGTTGATATAGTATATGAGGCAGAAGGATCATTTAAATATATTATTCCATATAATAATAAATATCTTGAAATATGGAATATATTTATTGTTTTATGTTCATTATATTTATGTTTTCAAATTCCAATGTCATGGGCATTTGATGGTTTAGAATTTCCATCAGATTTACTTTTAGATATGATTTTTCTTATTGATATTGTAATAAATTTTCGTACTGGTTTTGTATATAATGGAAAACATATAACAGATCCAAAATTAATAGCTGGTCATTATATACATACATGGTTTTATATTGATTTATTAGCATCTTTTCCATTTGAACTTTTTTTTGCTGGTGGTGGTACAGCACGTAATAGTCTTGATTTATTAAATTGGTTTCGTATACCAAAATTATTACGTTTAGGACGTTTATTAAAATATTTAAAACGTCATATAAAATATTATTTTTTAGTTTCATTATGGTTATCATTAATTATGATGATACATGTAATTGGAACAATGTGGATTACAATAACAAATCCATGTCATATAGAAGAAAAAACAAATATTTGTACAACTAATGAAATATGGAATATATATATATTTTCATTATATGTTGCAATCTTAATTTTATTTAATATGAGTGATGTTAGTGATTATACAAATTTAATTGATCATATTAAATTTGTTATCTTAAATAATAATAATACATCAACAACTTTATATAATGATGATGAAAATAGTCAATATTGGAATGGTTGGTCTGTTATCTCTAATGAACATTCTACTGATATGATTTATTTTTATATTTTAGCATCTTTTGCTACTTTTGTTGGATTAACTGTAATATGTTGTTTAAATGGTGAAATTGTATGTTTTAGTTTAAATAGATCAATGGCATATAATAGATTTTATAATAAAGTAGATGAAATTAAACTTGAAATGATTAATTATAATTTAGATGATGATTTACAATTTAGAGTACAAAGATATTATGATTATTTATGGATTAATAATAAAGTTGGTATGGGTGCATTAAATAAAGGTGTATTACATGATCCTGATTTATCTTTACCATTAAAAAGAGAAATTGCAAAATCAGTACATTTTCCATTATTAGAACAAGTTAGTATTTTTAAAGAATGTTCAAAAGATTGTTTATTTGCTATATCATTAAGATTACATACACATGTATATTTACCTGGTGATGTAATATTTGAAAAAGGTGATGTTGCAAGAGAATTTTATTTAATTAGACGTGGAACGATATTAATTGCATTTGGTCAAATTGATAATCAGTTAATAGGGGATGTCAATGAAAATATTAATTCTACATCAGTTTTATCAATGGGTTATGGATCATATTTTGGTGAATTAGCATTAATTACATCAATGCCAAGAAGTTGTTCTGTTATGTCTAAAACTGTATCTGAATTAAGTGAATTATCAAAATATGATTTTCAACAATGTATGAATGAATATCCTGCTTTATCACTTGATTTAATTAGTAAATTAACAAAAGATTATCCAGGTATTAAACATTTAGTACAAAAAACAAAACAAACTTCTTTAAAACAACTTTCAAAAACAAATTTAACTAATGATTTTATTGATGATGATTTAAATTTAAGTTTCTCATCATCTGATGATGATAATGATGATGATGAGGTTGTAAATGGATATAAAAATGTCACTCTCTCCACTAAAGAATATAATGTTATTAAAATGTTAAGAAATTAATTTTCTGTTGGGACAATTAAACATTTTGGTTTTATTATACATTGATGTATAATAATAAAATTCAAAAATTTATATATTGCAATTAGAAAATATTTACTTATTGCAAAAATTAAATTTTTCATATTTTTTATAATAATTTTAGAATTTTACTACATAACTATTTTTTAAATTATATAATTTTAGCTTCTTAATTTTAGACTTTTAAATGTGAGTGATTCTATAAAAGCATATTTATGACTGTGTACTGAAAAGCTGCATTGGATATTCCTTCCCAAGATAACTCTTTTCTATATAATGTACTTTTAAGTCTAGAGCTTTTTTGTAGCCATCGATTGAACCTGATATACTATAGTTTCTATGAAAGCTTTTATTATAAAGTTTCTTCAATTCATATGAATTTACTAATAACATAACACAGTAATTTACCAATATGTCATCAGATTGTCTCAAAAAAAAACTTGCTAAAATGCTTATTATAATTAGCAACTCAATTATGACTCACCTGTACGAATTGGTTTAAAATTTTCTGTACTTTGACCTTGAACTTTTTATCAGAATTGTCAAAAAGGAAATAGTCGTCATATTTGGATTTTCTATTATATCCTCTAAGCATTCAATAAAGCTATGATATATTTCATAATTCAGGAATCAGAAATAAAAGATAAAACTTACAATGGGACTTGTTTTGGTAAAGTGTAACTATAGTGTTATATAATTCAAACAAGGTCATGTGAAAGGTGGTAGCTTTTAATATGGCATTTTTCAATTGATCATTTATATCGAATGAAAATATTTCATTCATAAGGTTCATACACAACTCATCATAAAACGACTCTATTAGATCGATTCTTTATTTGTAAAATAGTCATAACCTAAAAATTATAATTTATAAAACTTAACAACATCTAAACCTAAATAAACGTAAGCAACAAGCAACTGACCTTTCGAAATCGAATAGTAAAAGCACTTTAAAATAGTTTCCAGACTATCATTTAATAAGGCACTTTATTTTTAGGGGAAATCAAAATTCAACGAATATAAAATAATATATATATTTACATAAAAAGACTACATCCCGTTGCTGACCGGTATAAAGATTACAGGAATATCATGAAATTACTATAAAGTATTAACATCACTTGATTGTGACACATTGTATGCAGGTCCAATTTAATGTTAGTTCCTTTAAACGAATGTTTATTACAACGATGTAAAAATTAATGCTGGTAAAAGAAATGTTAAAGACCTTGTTAAAAAATAAAGTAACAACAAATATAAAAATACTAATTAATTAGAGATTTCAACATAATTGCTGTAATTCTTTGATGAAAATTAGGTTTTATTTTTGTTGATTCAAATAGTGTATCTAATTTTGAAACAAGTATATGTAAATCATTAACTATATTTTCATTTACTTGAACAAACTTATATTTATAGCTAATTATATATATGACATAAAATACTTCACCTAAAAGATCAAAAATTTGACTCAATTTCAATTAAATAATGAATATACGTATTTTAGTTTTAGTTGATATATAGTATATATAGATTTTTTTTATATTTCTAAAATAAATATGGATAAATTAATTAAATATACATCAAATAGAAATGATATATTGAGTACATTACCTGAAAAACCCAAATTTCAACCTGTTCCATTTCATGCATTAAACAAAAGAAAACGATATGAGTGTTTTCTATGTGATTATCATAGTGATATACATAAAAATATATACCATATGTTTAAATCACAATATAATTTAAAATCCAATGATGATGCTTTATGGAAAGGTATGGTAGATCTTTATCAAGACCATTTAAAAAATTGTAAAGTATATGAACCAGATGTTAAATATCCCCAGATGGACCCAGATGATTTTAAAATTCATTTTCTGGAACATATCCTTGATGGTAAAGTAGAACTTTCTCAACAATTAAAAAAATTACGTGTCCTAGAAAAAATACTATTGGAATCATGTATCCTCAAAGATGCAATAATAGTACATAAAAATTCTGGGGGAACATGATGTTTCATATGATGCATTAAAATATTTTTAATATCTTCCACATTCAAGTTACTGGAAAATAGTTCCTTATTGTAAAGAACCATATACTCAACCACCTCTGCAAGATTTTCACCATTGAATTGACAAAGAAGTGGTTTGTAAAACCCAGAATCATTTAAAAAGGTTTTAGGAAAGTAATCACAGAAGACACAGTCATGATGGGAACTTTTTAATGTTTCAATTTTTTTCATATCAAGATCTAATGGAGGAAGCATATATTAATTTAAATTTTCTATATATATATATATTTATTTATATACTATTTTAATATATATTGTAAAATAAATACTCATTTTTACCTTTTTTCCTTTTTTTTACCTTTTTAGATGCAGTGATTGGGGTTGATATATGGTGAAGTTCCTCCCCCCTGTAGTCAAACCCCGAAATGTTGAAATTACGTTATTTTTTTTGCAAAAAAAAAACAGAAGTTGCCAAGAAAGGAAAGAGTGTATCTGTAAGAAGTTTAATATTAAAACATATATACTTGGATATAAAAATGTCTATTCAACCTGTGTATTCTATACAGGTGGTATTTGAAGGGAAAGAAGTGGGACATCTAAAGGATGTTGTCTCCACAAAACTTACGTATAGAAAATTACGTAGATTGGTTGATAACCTTATGGATGAGTTGGAAGATGACATGTTACCTGAAGTCTTTCGTATGAAATTAAATAATGGAAATATCATTGATAAATCCAAAGAAAAAGATATACTTGTAGAATTAAAAACAGAAGATAATATATTGGAATTAATAAATGTTGTTGATACACCAAATGTATTTGATGGAAAATCGTATAAAATGGGTGGTGTATCTATTAAAGAAACCACAAGAAAGTCTTCCTTATTTCAAGATAATATTAATTCCATCAAGGATTACAAAACGTTACCTTTTCCATTGGTGTTTGATATCATTAGACATTCCATTATTTGTTTTCTTGGTGGGTTGTTCCCTTATCTCCTTTTCAATTATATTTTGATACAAACGGATTATTTATGGTATAAAGAAAAAAAAGGTATTTTTGTGTCTTTTCATAATGATCAGCAATCTGCAATAGCTGTAATCTTAATACAAATACCATCTGTGTTTTTTAGCGTATTCAATTTTTTTTTTACATCATGTATTTTAACAGAGATGTATCTTATTAAAAATTATTGGTCAATTGGTTATTTTTTCATTTATATTTTAATGATGTCTAGTTATATATATCATGGCGTAATAAATTTTCAAAAAACATCTTGGGAAGAACATTATGAAGATAACATTGTAAATATAATTTACGTTTTACACGGTTTTTATACATTGGTGTATATATTTAACTCAAGTTACAAATATAAAATGCAACTATTGAAATGGTACTTGGTATTGGGTACATTCGAGATTGCTTCTAATTTTCTGTTTCCTCAAATTTTTTCGGATATCAAAAATGATATTGAAAAATCTATAGTTCTTTTTGTTAGCTTCTTGATAAAAGAAGTTATGTTAACAATTATTCGCTTAATTTCCCGACCAGTAGGTATTAAAAATATTGTATTGCTGAAATTTTTTTTACTGTTTTTCTGTTTATTTACCCGATTCTTATTTGGTTCCATGGACACAGTGAAGGGATTTACAATGACATTAGTTCTTAGTGGTTTTGTTGAAATCCTTTCCAGACAAACCCATGGGTTTAAGGATAGATTATTATATCAAATCATTGGTAAATATGAAATGAAAGAAAACAAAGAATTCCGAGCCAGATACATTTTCCTAGAAATGGAATGTGAATTTTTAGCCATTATCGCTACACCCATAACCATGTTTGTATTTTATGATAAACGATTGTTTTACAATATGAGTTATGGTGCTTATGATGACCCCTTGGATGGATGGTTTTTATTATACGTACTTGTTTCATCGTTTTTCATGGAGATTATAGTGGATGTGTTGTGTTTAAAAGTAGAAATGGATTTACACCAGTTTTCAGTAGAAGAGCAATGGAATAATAAATACAAGGAATACACCTTTATTATAATGTTTATATCTATTGCTGCTTTTAATACTTTCAATTCAACTTTTAATTATGGTTTAATCACCCCTTCATGTTTTTGTAATTGCACCGACCAATTAATATATGATATGCAGATAGAGTATTGTGAAAACTGGGTGAATATAACTGGGTAAAATAAAAGTCTTTTTATGCATTTTTATAAGAAACAGACACAGGTGTAGATTTTTACCGTATGTATATTTAATGGAAATTGATTTTTACCCATTAAATTTTACCGTATATAATTTTAGTTATATAATTTTAGTTTAGATTTTACCCATTAAATTTTTACCGTCTAAATTTAGAAAATTTAGATTTTACCCATTTGATTTTTACCTTTTTAGATTTTACCGTCTATAGAATTTAGCTTAGATTTTTACCTATTTATTTTTACCTTTTTAGATTTTACCCATTGAATTTTTACCTATTAAAAATAGGGAATATATTATGGCCGGATTTTATGAATACATTATGGCCAGATTTATATGGAACTATATATTGTGAAATAAATAGTATCAAATAGACTGTCAAGTTATATTCCATTTTTTATTGCATGATTCTAAATTTTTACCTATTTATTTTTACCCAAAACAAAAAATGAAACAAAATACAATTTAAATATTTTTATATTCATAATAATTGATTTAAATAATTTAATTCTTCTTCAATTTCTATTCGTTTATCAGTTTTTACCTTCAATAATTGTTCTGCATGATATAACTCTTCCTGTGCAAGTTGTCTCAAATTTTGTGATGCTGATTTATACCCTAAAACGGAATGTACCATTTGGTATTGGCTTGGTGAATAATAATCACTATAAGATCTTCTATCTGCAATATATTTTTTTCTATCATAATTTCTAGTTGCATCTTGTTCTTGTTGAATAGAATTCATTAAATGTCGTTCCAATTTTGTTTTCATTCTATCAATAATGGATTGTTTCTTTGGTTTCTTTGGTTTTTTACGTTTTGGTTCATTACCTAGTTTTTCTTCCAAATTTGAAATTCTTTCCTTTAGAATATGAATTGTATTTTCATGAGTTTTAATAATATCTTGTTGTAATGTTATCGTTTCCATTTGATTCTTAATTTTTTCATTTAAAACCTCAATTTTTACATTTGAATTTTCAATATTTATATTTTTATCATTTTCTAACTTTATATATTGAAGATTTAAATCTTTTAACTGTAATTTATAATTATCAATTTTTTGTTGAAGTAGTGTTACATCTTGTAGATCCAAATTCACCTGTGTTCCTTTTACATTTTTACCCTCATCCGGTTCATGATTATCTTTCACTGGAGTTGTTTTTGAATTTTCTATATGTTTCTTTCTTTCTTGACGTTTTCGTTTTGACTTTACACCTATATGTTCCATTTTAATTTATATATTTATTTATATATATATTTATTTTATTTATATATAATATATATATATAATGTTTATTTGTTAATGATTGCATAATATGTATTGTAAATATTGTAATATTTTTATTACAAAAATAGGATATTCATAGATATTTTACATGAACTGGTTATATACATAAAGGATCTATACATGAAAGATATATACATGAAATATATATACGGTGTCCCTTCTATTTTTGTCAACTACATAGTTCATGCATATGTTGGGTGACCTATCTTTATAAGTTTTTTTACCGTCATTTTTACCGTCATTTTTACCCGATATAAAAATGAAATTTTGAATAATAATCAACTTGAGAGGTAACGGGGTACGACCAAAATATAATTATCAAAGAACAGGTGCATTGCTGATCTTGTCTTATAATAGAGAAACAATATACATCTATTTTTTTTTTCATGCACCTGACACATACCAGATTCTGCACACCACCTTCCATCACATCTCCTTTTTACCGTTTTTAATGAATGCATTTAATGGTGGAATCAAAATATAAAGACAAGTATTGTACCTTAGTTCCTTGACAGAGTGTCTGATACTTTTTTGTCTTATAATATTATAGATATATCTATGAAAGAAAAGAAATCACAGACCATGCATTTACAACATCCCTGCACACCACCTTCCATCACATCTCCTTTTTACCGTCATTTTTACCGTTCTTTTTACCCAATTTCTTTTAAGATGTTAATGCGCCTCATAATACACATCACTATCATTATGAACTTGACTTTTATACTTCATCTTTAATTATTTAAATGTTATATATATATATATATATAAATAAATTAAATATAATATATTATAAAATAGTGTAAATGTTCAGTTACAGTAACAATAGAAAACCAATTACGACACCTGTTCTTGGAGAACACTTTGATGATGAAGATGAAAAAGGGGATACATTGGAGGATGATAAATCAATACCACAATTTGAAATGGAATATTTTGATATTGAAAGGGAATTTACAGAATGCATCAAAAATGTGAATGAGAATGAACGAAAATATATAGCTTCTATGATATTAAAAATATTAAAAGAACGAAAGGAACAAAATGAATTAAATGATGTAGAAATAAATTTAGAACAAGTTGAAAATTGGATCAATGGAACCGAATTCATATCAGGTAAAAAAAATCAAAAGTCTAAACGTGAAAATAGAGAACGTCGGGAGAATGTGGTAAAGTTATATACGATGTTATTTTTGATGTGTAGTGGATTCGTATGTGTAGATTGGAAAACAATATTAAGTATCACAATAAACCCATATCATAGTTTGGGTGTTTCAAATGATATTATTAAGGGTAAAAATGTCAATTTGAAAGAAGAAGTTTTATATCCTGCAACTATAATTTTAAATGAGAAATTTTGTTATTTTGAGGTCATGCATGATAAAAATATGACAGTTGTGGATGGAACAGATGAGGAATGTGAAGAACTACAATCTATATTGGATGAATATCATAAAACAGATAAAATAAAAAAATTATTTGACCTGTATAGTAAAGTACGTACTGAGAGAAACATCCCGATTCATGCAGATACATCACATGGAATAAAAAAGAGGTATGATTTTGAATTAAAATTCAGTAATAAAAATGACAATTATGTTTGGAAACAGGTAAAAATGTATTTGAGTGATCCTACATTAGTGATATTGAACCAAGCAGAACAAACCAATGTGTTTAATGTGTGGAATGATATTACTACTATTTTTGAAACCTTAAAATCAATTTCAAAGAAAGGATTTAGAGAGGGTATTACAGAGTTACAAAGATTAACATTATTTCAATTTTATATATATATATTTATATTGAAAATGAATGATTTAATAGATGGATTTCAATATATAAATGAAAAGATATATAAAAAACACAAATCAACCTTTTTATTTTTTACCGGTGGTCTTACAAGTACTGCATTGTGGGAATTTGTTAAATCTCCAAATAATTTCATTCAAGGATTTTTACACTATAATATTATTCCAATATATGGATTATCATCAAAAATGATGTATTTTTTACCATTATTTGTATTTAATATAACATATGCAATTGTAGATAAAATTATACCAGGGAAACGTTTTTGGAATCATGGAGTGGCAGATGCTATATCTAATAATCTGGTTTTTACTATGGTTAGTGAATGGTCGTCCATTGTATCTGGTAATACTATTCATGCTAAATATCAAATACCAATTATTAGATCTTTTACAGAATTTATGCAAAATCAATTTAGAACAACAAAAAATATGTTTCAAAACATTATTGTATTACCAAAATTGAAGTTTTCTACGAATAAGTTTAAATTAAAACAAGAACGTAAGAAATCAAGTAGAAGTAAATCACCATCAAAGAGACGTGGTAAAAGTAAATCACCCAAAAATAAAGAGAAAATAAAAAAGTTATTACAAAAAATTGAAAAATTACAAAGTGAAGAAGACAAAGAAGATGATAAATAAAAAGTTTTTGTTGTTTTGGTACATTTCTAATATATAATTTTGATTTGAAGAATTTAGCAGCATTGATAATATGAGTATATTGATTTTTAGAAAATAATAATAACCAATTATATTGTCTTTTACTTAAATCATCCAGGTTTATTTTTGAATAGTTAGTGATTATATGTACATAAAAATAGATTTGTATCATATAATCATTATCATTTTCTTCAAGTTTGATAGTTAACATATTATTCATCATGATTTCATATTTTTCAGTAATATGTTGATGATGAAAATATTTTTCATTTACATAGTTTAGCATATGCATATTACACATATATCTATTTAAATCACTAGTAGTAATGATATTTTCATTACTTATTAAATCCATATATTCAGAACATAATTGAATGAAATTCATTTTACTTGATGATGATTTAAAATCATCTATTTGATATAATAATTCAATATAGAAATTAATTGCATGTGTATTATCTTCTAAACAACAAGTTTTATAAACTTCAGATTCAAGTAATTCATTTAATTTTTCATCAATGCATTGTTTTAAAGTTGTATCATCAATTTGTATATTGATTATTTTCATTGAATTAATTAGCCAATTTGCTAACATTAAATTTCTAATTTTTTCTATATATGAAGATACAATATTATATAAATCCTTTTTACGTATTTGTTTTATAATCTGATCCATGTTTTTCATTATTTATTTTTTTTATTTATTATTGGTGATAACGACAAAAACGGAAGGGTTATCTTTATCAAGGGCATTTCTTATTATTTTGGTACCCCCCGAGTGAGTAGTATACTTGTTGTTACCGAGTGAGTATACTTGTTACGGAGTTTGTCTTAATCTGATTAAGATTGGTTACCTGTAGTTATCATTTTAATTAGAATGTGACACGCTGTATGCAAGTACTTATTATTTAATGGTATTGAAATACAGGTCCAATTTCTTTCTACGAATTGAATTAAAAAAAAAATGGCATTGAAATAAACTTTTAATTCTCTTATGTTTTGCTATATAGGTCCAATTTAAAACCAATGTCAGTAATATTATAATTGTTACGCAGGTCCAATTTCTTTCTACAAATCAAATCAATGTAATTAATTCCTTTAAACAAATATCAGTAATTTTTTTTAAATTTAATTGTTTTAACGATGTGAATGCTATTAATATATACTCTTGTTGGTATATCATCTTTCATTTTAAATTCCAAAATAGAATGAAAAAGTTTCATTTCAATATGCTTAATATATTTTACTCAATCTTTTTAGAAATGAACCAATAACTTCCTTATCATTCAAAATATCAACCAAATTCATTTTATCTTTATAGAATTTCAAATACTACTTGTTGATATTTATATTACTTTTGATTTATGGAATTATGGTGATTTAAATGAATCCGGGTTCTTCTTTTACCCTGTTTATCCTTGGTATTTTTTATTTTGAGATCATGTATTGAAATTTTAAAATAAAATGCTTTTGAATGCATGTCGTGATAATAATATTATAATTGTAAAGCTATTACTTGAAAAGAAAGAAATTGATATGAATCAAGCAACAACAGATTATGGTGAAACTCCTCTATATATTGCATCTGCAAATAATAATATTGAAATTGTAAAGCTATTACGTTTACGAGGTGCA
>JACKZZ010016412.1_pt1 | contig 13848 bp, 10 predicted proteins | sample 8027871 | NCBI WGS metagenome assembly JACKZZ01 (sample SAMN15724774, study PRJNA655200) | protist metagenome | isolation source: fluorescence activated cell sorting (FACS) single amplified genomes of... | place: USA: West Boothbay Harbor, Gulf of Maine | collected 2000-07-19
TAGAAGGGTTACCACCACCATCTACACCAGTGCAAAAGAAATCAAATAGTAAAAATAGTACGAAAAGTGCAAGCGGAGCAGCAGCAGATAATAGCAATAGTAATAATAATGAGGAGGATGGTAGTGGCCCAACAGGTGTGGATCAAATTATTGAAAAAGAACGAGTTAATCGTGGTGAAATCAAACCAAAAGTAAAAGTGACGAAACCAACCAAGAAAAAAGTTTTTGTACAAAAAGTGGAAAGAAAAGGTGGAGCAACTGGATTGACTGGGGTTGATCTGAATAAAGCACATTCGTATGATCCATCAGTTGATGGTTTAGGTAAACAATATGCATGGATTAAAAATGGAAGAATGGGCAGTGTTATATTTCGACAATATAAAAAATTACAAGCTCAAAAATTTCAAAGTCATTTGTTAAACCATCATACGCCAAAATAAAAAACTCACACAACAAAAACATAATAATATATCTTGGGCAGAGAGATGGATTTTTTATACGTATATTAATATAAAAGATATTCGTATACAATATATATTATAATTTACGCATAATTTTATTTTTAATTTACTCATGATAATTCCTACTCTTCAAAAGAATAAAATAACTGAAATAATCTATCTCACACAAGTGTGTTGATATTCTCATAATATAATATATTGGGATGTTCTCTTACTCATATATTATATAAATTTCTTTTACTCCCGTTATATATAATATTTTATATTTTTTAAATTATAAAAAATAAAACTAGTGTCCTCTCTTTTTTATTTTGAGAACACTCTCTCTTTTTTTTTATAATACACTCTCTACAGTTTTGAAGAATGCTGGTTGTTTTCTATCTTTACTTCATTTATAAAATCAAGTATAATATTAGAAAATTCAACAGGCCTTTCCAATGGACCAAAATGTCCAGTATTTAACATCGCTTGAAATGTGCTATTATTGAAATAGGTTGACATATCTTGAAACAATTCAGGTGTATCTTTATATATTTCATATCTTTGCATATGTGTCGAATCAGATCCACACATAACAAGTGTTTTACATTTAATATATTTCAACTCATTCCATATACTTACATGTGGTTGATCAAACATTTTTGACTCTACTTGTGGTGAACATTTCAATTCTACACAATTATCATTTTTATTTTCAAACATACCACCATAGATGTATCCAAGAAATGCTCTTGTATCCATAGCTGGAAAGATACCACGATTTTCCAACGCTTGTTTTGCACTTTCGTAATTCTCCCATTGATATCGTCTTTTTAAGGCATTTGCAGCTAAACTAGTTGGTGATGTATTTGCATTTACCTCCGGTGGGGTTGGAGGAAATAAAATAGGTTCATACAATATCAATCCATCAAACATATTTGGGTATTTCAATTCTGCCATAACCAATCCAGCAGCGCCCATGGAATGGCCTACACCAATACGAAGTTGTTTTTCATTTGTATTTCCAACATTTTTTGACATAACTTCATGGATGTCTTCAGGTAAGAAATCCGACCATATCAAATTCTCATTGAAATTATGAATTCTATCTCTAGAATCACCATGACCAGTGAAATCAAATAAAATCCCATTAACAGATTTTTTCTGTGTGTCCAACGTATTTGATAATTCATTTATAATTGGCTCCATAATTTCTTTATTGAATCCAGATGCATGGCAAAACAATATTGATGAATGAAATGCATTCTTTGCACTGTTTGTTCCTAATATTTTTTTCGTATATGCCACCGGTATTAATTTCTTCATATCCATATCTTACCAAATACTTGTTGTCATGTATGTATATTTTCTGTAATTCTATTATTATTTTTTTGTACATCATAGTACAGTACATATGTAGTATGTTTTCGTATATAATAATAATAATAATAACCAGGTAAAAAAAGCGTATTATATACTGAGAGTAAAGTAATAGTATAAATATATATATATATATTATATATAATATTTGTATTACAACAATAATATAAAATATGATAATAATAAAAACAACAATATGTCTAGCTTGACATCTTCATCATCAATACTAGATGATAATGTCAATAGTAATAAACAAAAACGACGACTAAATATATTACTTGGTGTATCAGGAAGTGTAGCAGCAGTCAAAGGCCCTGAATTAGCTATTAAATTATCTAAAGTTGCAAATGTAAAAGTCATTATGACACAACGTGGTAAATATTTTTGGAACTTAACGGAAACATATAATAAAGAGATGTTTGATCAATTTAATACTATGGAAAATATTCAAGTCTATGAAGATAAAGATGAATGGGATGTATATAAGGTGGTTGGTAAAGATGAAGTTGTACATATAGAATTACGACGTTGGGCAGATGTAATGGTAATTGCACCTGCATCAGCAAATACAATAGCCAAATTAGCACAAGGTTTATGCGATAACTTATTAACATGTGTTGCAAGAGCGTGGGATTTTAAACAGGACAAATTAATCATATGCCCTGCAATGAATACTATGATGTGGGATCATCCATTTACGTTGAAGCATTTAAATTTATTAAAAGAAATTGGTTGTTCTATAGTTGAACCACAAGAAAAAAAATTAGCATGTGGTGATATTGGCAAAGGTGCATTAGAAAAAGTTGATATTATTGTGAACTTTGTTTTGTCTTCGTCTACTTCATCTTCGAAATAGAAGAGAACACGAACCCTCGTATTGAAATAAAATAACCATCAATGTATATTCATTACTCGTCGTATGGCATTTAGAATTATTAATATTTTAGGCTTTGATATTATTGCCCTGAACTTGTAAAAAATTATGAAAATACACTACATCTTCTTACTCTTCACTTTCTTCTATCATATGATATATCCATAACTCCTGCTTGTCTGATAAAATATCACATATATATTATTTTAATATAATTTATATGATGTGCCATACCTGCTAATAATGCAATTCTTGTCTTTGACGATTTTGTTCTATTACTCTCATCATTGCAGCATGGTAACTAAGTGATGGTAAACTTTTGCAATATTTCGGTTTTGATAGATTTTCCATACTACTTCTTTGCTTTTTAAATTGTTTTCTTCGTAATTTCTTTCTTGAACGTTTATCATTACGACTGCTTTCTGATGACTTTTGTTGTCGTTTATGTGAATGTCCATTATTGTGCCATGCTTTCGTTTCATTTTCCAGTCTATTTAATTTATGATGTAAAACACTTTGAGAAAAATTTAAATCTAATGGATCAAAACCAAACATTCGTTTATTGTCTCCCATTTGTTCTAAACGCTTTTTCATCTTTTTTCTCTTTTTTTTAGCTAGCATTTTTCGTTGCAATAGGCGCCAATCTTTCTCATCATCACACATTAAACCATAATCGTATCGATCTTGCCTGGTTTTAGCGCCGAAATGGAATGATGGGGCAGTTTTTTTCATCGAATCGGGTTGAAAACCTAATGAACCTTTTTCGCGGCATTGAGTTGGACCTTTTGAATTAATTGTAGTATGCGAGTACTGTATTGCATCTGGTAATGTTGTTTGATAATTTCCACGCTCAAATCTACCTAATAATTTTGCACTTGCACCTGATGATAAGCCTGAATTTTGTAAATTGTAATCAGCTGGTCCTGGAATAGATGCTGCTCTATATATTTTCCATTCCACATCGCTTTTGGGTTTTGCTTCACTGAAGCGAAATGAATTTTCTTTTAAACTTTCCCTTGGATAATAATCTTGTGGCCCAGGCAATTGTTTAGCACGATACTCTATCCATTCCAACGGTGTTTTAGCATATGCCGTGGAAAATTGTCCTCCACTTGGCCCTTTCAAGGAGTCATTTGGATTATAATCTGCTGATGAGGGTATAAATGATGCTCTGTAAATTTTCCAATCAACGTCACTTTTTGGATTGCCCTCCGCTATTTTTACACTTCCATATGATTTATATTTTGATAATTTTTTAAATTTAGAATCAATATCCGCGTAAAGTAATGGACCTGGGCTATCTATTCCAAGTATACTCATGGGCTCTATTTTATTATCCCAATACGACTCTTCTAAATGAATAGAACCATCTGGTTTCCATTTGTTAATTTTCTTTTTTTTTAACTGGTTTTCATTTAATGACATATTATTATATATATATTAATATAGATCTTATATAATAATTTCTATATATATATATATATATATAAAATGATGGGTATATATGTGCACAGTAGTTAGTTAATTATTATTATTATTATTTATTTTAAATGTTTATTATTATATCCTTTTTGTGTGTGTATATATTATGTAATAAGTATTAACAAAACAATGACTTTTAAACCAGATAAATTATAATATGCACCATGTATCTATGAAATGATTTATTATTGATAAATATCTATATATCTATATATTTGTATGTACCATTTATCACAACTTTGTATTTTTGTCATGTGTGTATGATGTGCACCACATCAAATATAATACATTAAATTTCATATACGATATATATTATATATGGGGATATAATAATACAGTGGTGTATATTATTAATATTTCTAACGACTATAAAAAACAACTAAAAACAACTTAAACTATGAAGACGACATCATGTTCACACGATTTATCATAGAAAAAGAATCTCTCTCTTTTTGTGGTTTGCTCTGATGATATCCCTATGTTATATAATTCGTGAGGGTGATTTAAGGTCAGTGTGTGTCTATTGCTACTATTATTGCAAAAATTAAATATGGATGGGATGTAAATATGAATTTGGGGAAGTTGTATCATGATATTTGAACAATTAAAATATTGACAAAAAATACCCGCCGTGTATGAATACACATCACCAGTATTATCTAAATAAAATAAAAAACCACGTTAAAATTAGTACGTATTTTGAGCATTAGTATTTCATCACCGAATGTAAAATTTTATTATAAATATTAAATATAAATTTTTTACGACGGGGTATATATATATATATATTGTCGTAATATTTTAAATCCCCATTCATCAAACACACAAATACACACACACTCACACACACAATATTACACATTGAAGTGTTATATTTAAAACGATAATTTTTAATACTCGTACGAACTTCGTATACTTGAATTTATTGCACACCAGCATCACTTTTATATTGTTCCAATACCTCTCTCATAATGGTAACATCAGATTCAAACGTTTCTGGCAATAATGGGCCAAATGAAAAACGGAAAAAACGATCGTAAGGTGTTTGATAATCTTTAAGTAATTCTTTATCGTGTGGACGTGCCATGTCGCATTCAGAAGCACATAAAATGGCAGCCCCGCGTTTAAACAATCGTTTATTGAATTCTTTACTATTTAACCCTTCTGGAAGTTCCAACCAATGATAAAATCCACCTTTGCCTGTATAGACGCCCAGTCCCATTTTTTTAAATGCTTCCCCATATCGCTCACGTTGCCAATCATAATGTTTTTCCACAGCACTCATTGCCTTCTTCACACGCGTAGACTCTAAAAGTTCTACAGCATATAATTGAGAAGGGTGGGATACACCACCCATGCCAAAGCTACTAAAATTAGCCAAAGTTTCAATATTTTTTTTCGATGCAACCATCCAGCCAACACGAATTCCTGGACATTGCAACCCTTTTGTACAAGCGCCGGTAATGAAAACATTGCTATTATCCAAATCTTTAACGTATTTGATTCCAGATACAGCAGGGGAATGAAAGAATTCATAAGCTTCATCCAGCAAAATTCCATTTTTGTTCTTCTCTGCCATTTCAATCAATTCTTTCAATTCATCCCCGCTTCGTGTATGCCCTGTTGGATTGCTTGGGTTTGACACAATAGGCATGATTCGAGTCTTTGCATTAAGCCCAGTCCTGTCAAAGTAATCTTTATTTGGTGGATGAAAATTATTTTCTTTTGTAAATGGAACTACGCGAAAATTGGTCTCCATCGCTGTCATAATATCAAGATATGCCGGCCATTCAACGTTGCCAATACGAACTTGAACGTCTTTCTTCTTCAAGAAAGCGAGAACAGCTAAAATACCAGGTCGACCACCAGCAAATACCATAACATTCTCAGGCACAATATTACTACCATAATTATTATTATAATGATTTGCAATAGCTTGTCTTAATTTTGGATGACCCCATGCTTTTGGATAAAATCGATCTTCCCATGTAACGTTAACGGAGGCAGGAAGTGGTGGACCATCAAATTTGTCAAGAGGAGTAGTTAATGGGAAACCTTGAGACCATGGATGCGTGCCCTCAGAAAGCATGAATTTTCCAAAACTATCTCTGAATGCATATAAAGTTTCATAAATTCCCATTGGTGGACAGTTGTCTGATAAAAATGATTCACGTTCAGTTATTGATGCCATTATATTATAATTTGTATATTACGTATATTATATATGATTGTTGTACTTTTACTTCGTGTTTGATTACTATTTTTTTAAACAATAAAGTTGTTGTCTAATTATATATTATATAGTTGTAATAGTAAGTGTCGTCTATCCTTTGTTACAATGTTCTTCTATATATCTATTATACACTATTCCTAAGTCCAATAATTATAATAAGAAGAAAGATATTTTTTATTATTTTTTTGTTGATGATGTTGTTTTTTTGAATTTAGAAGTGTTCTTGCAATGCTGTGCAACGCTATGATTGTAGTGATACTATCTGTCTACCTCCCTTTTATTAATAGCTCTTAATAGTATAGACTGTATTATGCTGGTATGCTGTATGGAGACTGTACTTTATTAACTTGTAGGTTGTAGGCCCTGGTTGTAGGGAAAACGTAGATTTGGACCAGGAAATGCCTCTGGTGTCCAGAGAACCCTGGTTGTAGGCACGTAAATATAGGTCTATTTTATATATATAATACTTTTGTACTTGTATAATTCCTGGAATTCACACAACCCCCCTTAAAATATTTCTTTTTTAAATGTTAGCTTCGTTTTTTGCTCAAATTCTTTCAATACATCAACCATACTTAATTGAATAATCTTGCTAAATTTTTGTAAATTTTCATTTTGATTCATTTGTTCTTGTAATTTCATTTTCTTTTCCATATTTTTGTCCCAAGCAATATATATATCATTATTATCTGATATAAAAATTAAACCATGCATACCTTTTGATTTTCGTAGCGCATGTAATGCTTGCTTTGGTGTTTGTACTATAGGTGTACCGACATTTAAACTTGTATAGCGCAGCGTATGAATGAGTGATGTGTTAGAGACGATGTCGTTTTTATTAGGTTTAGGGAAATAGAATTTGCTTACCTGGTATTTACAGATATTTCGACTCCAACATATTCCCCCATGAATTTTAAATATGAATGTACAAATAAATCTGTTTCCTTCCGAACGATTTGTAATCTTGAGCTATTATCAGCATGGACAATAGCTGGTACTATTCTTTTTACCCCATTTTTTGCTTTTGCTGCTAATATCATAAAATTATATGCAACATAATCATCATCTGATGCACCATCTTTTAAATGAAAATATTCCTTCGCTGCATTTAATGTCATCATTGGCGCTAATGGACGTACCTTCTCCCTGTATTTAACCAATGAATTTAACAATTCCAAAGTATTGGGATTGGTTGGATTAGCAACAATTGTGCGATGACCCAGGGCACGGGGCCTTTTTGTGGAGCGTAGTGTATGAATGAGTGATGTTCATGTGTTAGAGAGGATACCTTTTTTAAGTTTACGGGAATAGAATTTTACTTGTACTTTCAGATCCTTTTGTTGATCCAGCAGTTACTTACCCTGTTTCCGCTATTCCTTGAAAAATACCTAATACCATATTTTTTACACCTACAGCATATGCTAAAAAGTTAGCTACATTTGTTATTACATTATTATTATTGCTATCTGAGATTTTAATACAACCAATATCATTGAAATTATAAATGGTTTGTTGGATTTCAATAGAATTAAATGCAGTGCCGCAGTAAAATGCATGTCGTAATGGATTGATAGATAAATGATCAATATTTGCTTGCATTGCCATAGTATACACAGAACCAGCAGCGACACCTGGATCAGATGGAAATGGTGGTACCCATAAATGCAACGTACGACTTTTCTTACTATATATTTTATTGCTATCGGTTTCCTCTGCATTGTTGTGTAAGATATCAACTCTTTCATAAAATGTATTATTAAATTGATCTAGCAAATGCATTGATGCAGCACAGTTTAAAGCACACCCACCTGTCCATATTAAATTGTTACTAGCACGACCATTAAACATTTGTTTCGTCTTGGAAATTAAATAAGTAACAAGGTGAAAAATACAATCCTCAAATACCATTTGCAATGCAGCAGCTTTATCACAACGTTCAATAGTTGCCGGAGCATGTTGAACATTATCGACATTCAATACATTATCAGGGTTCCAACACTCGCTAGGTAAAATTGGCATCCCAATAATATCTATTAATTTTTGCTTATAAGGTTGACTTATTGGATCGTTTTGCCAATTAACCAAGTTAGTATTTAATTTAATATCACCATTGCTACCAAATTCAACTATCTGACGCAATTGTAAATAAAATGAATTTGTTTGACGATTTAAATTTCCCCACGCCGATGCGCCCATATACCGACCTTCGCTAGAGAGCGGTGTCCATCCACCTTGTGAACTTGATAAGACTTGATATAAAATTCCAATAGAATTAAAGATGGAATTGTTACAGCCTATAAATTTCAATTTTTTCTTATTGCTAGCAGACGATACATAAAATGAAATGGAAGCATCATCACCCATACCATCTACGACTAATACCATCGTGGAACCTTTTGCATTGTAAAATGGTGAAATACCATACGACATATATGCATGGTTATCATGATGCCTACTGCCAAAGAATTGATTTTTATGAATAATATTATTGGAAAAAAATGGATCTCGAAACATTAATTTCGGTCCATTTATAATAGCATTCAAATCAATAAAACTTTTCAAGGATTTTGATGGCAACCACAATTTAATATTGGATGGAAAATGACTGAGAAGGTAATCAAACCAAGTGGCACTAAATGCCATGAAATCCCACGATACTAAGCAACATAAAATTTCCATCTTATCGTTTTGCTTGCTATTTATTTGTTGAATGATTTCTTTTAATTTAGATAAAGAGTGAATAGGAAATCTCCAATCATGTTTCATACCACTAAACCTTTCTTCCTCATTGTTACAAATAAGATGAATGCCTTTTTTTTTCGATACAGAGACTAATGAAACGCCTGCATTATGTGTACCTAAAGTAATTCCAATAAGATAAACAGTTTCATTCTTTTCAACCCGCTCTTTTAATTCACATTGGATTCGACGATATTCCTTGGAGTGGTATTCCCTATAACCCACAAAACGCCAAACTGGAAAAGTCAGTATAATAAATATTTTTTTAAAAACAGCTCTGAATTCAAAATATGTTATATATCCAATTAATATTGTTACCAAGACATAGGCGATATTTATCTCGATTATTTTCACATTGTAGATAGTATCAATAAATGAATCATACATGATTAATTATGATAAAATCAATACTTTCAATAATGTAACGCGAAACTATTTATTCACTATACACGAGTGTATGTTATTATTAAATTTGAATTTAGTTTAATTTTATACCAAATAATAATATAAATAAATTTCAAATTGCACAATTTAAATTGCAATTGTTGCAATTGTGCAATTCATTATAATTAAAATGGAAGGATTTTTTTGAGTGTATTTTTGCAATTTTCATGCTATGTACCTGCTATTTTCGTAAAGGAGGAGAAAAGTGAAGAGGATATTAATATACAAGTTGTAGGGTATTAATATTAATAATAACAATAAACACAAAAGCAAAAAGGATAATTTATATATACCCCCATAATATCTTGGTGGTAAAATTTCGAATGTCTATTTCAATAATTTACCTGTTTTACTATCACGAATTTCAGTAAATATTTTCAATCCATACATCCATGCTTGTAAATTGTCAACAAAAATAGTTAAAACACGTTCACCACCACCATCATCATTATTATTAATTTTTAAATCTTTGTCACTATTACCACCTTCCACCAAATTCTCTTTAATATTGTATGTTCCAACAATACATTTTTCATGGCATTGATATTCATTTAATCTTAATATGGTCTTTGTACCAATACCTTTTATTAATAATGACATACGTAATGTAATAGCATAACTAGCTGAACGCAATAGGTAAGTAATTTCATCTACATTTGCCGGTATTGGTAAATTGTATTCATAAGATGTTCCAGCAGGGCAATCAAAACTACTTTCATCAACTAATTTAAGAGCCCCTCGACGCAAATTAGGCTTTAATTGTAAACATCCAAATGGACGTTCCTGTATGTTTAATATATTTAATATATATATAATATTATATACGTAATGTTGTTAGTAAATATATTACGCAGACGACTATTTTTGTAACGAAAAAAAAAAATAATTACATACGAATATCCCTCCCAAATATCTTGGAAGTTGATCCAATTCAATATGCTCCCTTAATGTTTCCATGTATCCTTCACCTAATATATGAATTTTTGTTAATGTAAGTGGATCAAGCCAGGGTTTCACAATTTCAAATGCAGTCGATAACAGCCATGGTGCATTTATTATAAAAGTTTTATACATGGATTCTGGATAATGACGTTGATCTAAATCAATCATTTGTTTCAACAACCCAAACCCACTTCCACCTAACATACTTGCATTTAATCCAATCAAATCTAAAATGACCATACGTTTCCCAGTTTTATTTTTAATACATTTTTCGTTCACACGGATGTGATTCGTCAAAAATTCTTCTGCTCCAATCTCCAACATTTTATTTACATCACAAAGCCCCGTTATTTCAATATAAATAGCATTGCCAAGCTTATCAAAAAGGTTATTGTATGTATATGGCAAAGCAGATTGTATTAATTCTTCACGTTTTTTCGCTTCCTCTGTATCTTTAATGGCCTCATCAGCTTTTGTTGTATATCGCCAAATTAGAGAACCAGTCAAAATATGCGCAGCTTTACCAACATCACCTTTGCAGCCAATTAAAAATCTTGAGCATCGATCATCTGTACATACTTTACAAATGTAATCATTGTTCAAACTATTTTTTTCCATACTCAATTTACATTTCTCACATGTACAAGGTACTTGCTCCTTTAGTAATGCAATTTTATTATTTTCGTTAATTGTATTATTATTATTATCCTCATTTATTATTGATGTCATAATTGCTATGAACAAAAAAATATATGGTATATATGCAAGTTAACTTCTTTTCGTAATAATTTTATTTATTAAATAATTATATAATAATAAATGACAATACAGAATATGATATAAAATGATGATATGATTTGTATGAGATATATATATACAACCTATTATATAATATAGCTGACATCTCACATTTATTTTTTCTTCTATTAATCTGAATTAATTGAATAATTAATACAACAAAAGTTGCACAACAAATACAACAAAACAAATGCCTCGGATTTTAACACTACCAGGTACTCACTATTGGGATTGGATCTTCCTGCTGGCTTTTTGGGCTGGCCTGATGCGGTTCATCCTAATCCATTAGCATTACATATAGAACATAGACGGACAACGAATACCAAATACCAGGTACTAATGCAGTGGTGGTTGATAATGTGATAGCACTATTAATATAGAGAATACAATATAATATACTTAGTGGTGCCTTATTTAAAAAATTTAAATTTTTTAAAATATATAATATAATTAATTCAATCAATATAATACAGAAGATGTACATATTAATTTCTTCCTCACAAAACAACACAAACAATATATTAATATTCGATTAGTAGATCTATCATATTACAAACCGAGATTCAAATTGTACATATATATATATATATTCATAGATATATTTGAATAATAATATTAATATGGCTATGGCAGTCGTAGATGCAGAAAACAATCAAAAATGTACATCTGATGAGACAGTAGTACGAGAAATGAATGAAAAATTATTAGAATGGCAAGCGTGTAAAACAGCAAAGGAATATTTTGATATACCATATCGAAGTCCATTTAAAAAACAAATACAAGATCCAGTTTTAAATCGTTTTGGTGGTGGTATGGGACCATACGCCGATTGTTTAATGGAAGATATACCTGGTGTACGATATATCAACGCGACGGAATATCCTTCTGGCTATTTACCAGGGGATACAAACGAATTTAATTACATAGCTACGATGTGCCCAAAGTTAGAAACCTTTGAACATTTTTGGTTAATGGCATGGGCGAAAAATACGAAAATTGTTGTAAATTTAACAAATGCAAATGATCGTGTTGGCTCAAGGCCTAGTGACAAAAAAGAGCGGTATTGGCCACCATATAGACCAGGCACAAATATAGTAGAACAAAGTAAATATTGGAATATCAAAGTATCAACGGTACATGAGGAGGAAGCGAAAGATTTTAAAGGTTTAAGGAAATCAATAATACATTTATGTAAAGGAAATGAAGAACGATATGTAACTATTTATTCATATATCTATTGGGTAGATTTTGGACGTGCAAAAGAAATCAATCGACCTGGTTTTAGACAAAATGCAAGAAATATTGTACGTTTAATTTTAGAAGTTGAAAAAGATGCGGCAAATTGTATTTTAAATGATAAAAAAATTAAAGATGATTCATATATAATTGTACATTGTAGTGCCGGAGTTGGAAGGACTGGTACATATATGACATTGGCTAGAATATTGCATGAATATGAAGGTTTAAAATCAAGTGATCAACATGTATCATTTTGCGATCGATTGCAAACATTTATTTTTCAAGTCATTCAACATTTACGATTTAAACGTCTATGGATGGTAAAAACAGAATTTGAATATGCAACAATTTTTGCATCATTATGTAGCTTTGCTGATCGATCAGGTATTCAACCTGTCACATGGCCATCTGGAGGATCTTCTTCTTCTGCTTCTTCTTCTTTTTCTTCTTCTAATAATAATAATAATAATACTCGTAATAATAATAATAATAATAATAATAATAATATGTTTATGGATGATAATAATGACAATACTAATAATGATGAGGATATTGCACAATATGATTTGCAAAATGATTTAAATTGAAAAAGCTGGGAAAATTGAAATTTACCATATAACGTAAATACGTATCATACATATATATATATCATATGATATTTTTTTACACACACCAGGTGTAAGAGAGAGAGAGAGAGAGACAGAACATTGTATGTGCGCATTCGGAGTAAATTACAAAAATACAACACCACCGAAAAAGATAAGGAAAGCAGGCACAGATTATTTTTTAAAAATGAGATGTACATATTGTAAAAATAAGTATCATTACACGCGTCTTTTTAATTTGTTTTTCTTCTACACTCTTGATACGAGCGTAATATTCTCTACGCGTATCAGTAATTACCATCTCTTAATAATCATATCTAAGGAAAGAATACAAAACTTTAACCAAGCCAATATTATCATATTAATATGGATGCATAATATCTATCTCACAAATATGTGTCAATAACTCCCGAAACAGGAATTAATCGTTTTGAGGTAAATATATTTTTATAATTTATAAAAAACTCCTTACATTTTGCTATTGCCGCTTAAAACTTTCAATAATAATTCTTTTACTCCAGCACCAATTTCATGTGGAGCATCTTCTTGGACAAAATGAATACCTTTAATTTGTATTTCTTTTTGATTCGGCCATTTTCTACATGCCTCTCGTTGTGGTCCTGTTAATATCGATCCTGGTGTTGCATTAAAAAATACTTTTGGAATATTATC
>JACKZZ010003253.1_pt1 | contig 13847 bp, 6 predicted proteins | sample 8027871 | NCBI WGS metagenome assembly JACKZZ01 (sample SAMN15724774, study PRJNA655200) | protist metagenome | isolation source: fluorescence activated cell sorting (FACS) single amplified genomes of... | place: USA: West Boothbay Harbor, Gulf of Maine | collected 2000-07-19
GTTTTGTTTGTTTCAGAATTGCTTTTTGGACTTGGAGGTTTTGTGAACCTGACGTCGTACTGGGACTGGCGTGTCACGCCGGTGTTGCTCCCAGTTGAGCTTTTTCCTGACGACCGTTTCGCTCGGGGAGATCCCGCTTCCGTGCGTGAGGACCATGGAATGCGGGTCCGGTCTTGGCCGAAGTGCCGAGGCTCGGGAGGTGCACTTGTGGCGACCGCCGGTCTGTTTCGGAGGTGAGGAGGTACATATCGTTTGGCTGCTCTTTTGGAGTTTCCGGCTTCTTCTGCCATTATCCCTTACAGTTCAAGAAAGGTTTTGTACTTCTTCTAGGCTTTTTGAGTCCAGTATACCGAAAAATGGGAGTTAAAAAATAGGCCGATATAAATCAATCTTGAATTGAAATTCTCACCAATAAATTTCTCGGCCTTCTCCTAACCTTTTCTTCTCTGAGTTTTGGTTTGGGGGAGAGGGGAGAATCTCAAAGGAATTGGCGTAGAGGGTTGGTTTACCCCAGCTTCAAGCTTGGGAAGAACATCAATATCCGGGCGGCCCAGTCGAATCTCATAGTCCTGCAGGAGCACCACCAAAATAGCCCTCAACTCGGCCAGCGCGAAAGAAGACCCCACGCACTTCCTGCCAAAGGCGCCGAAAGCCGTGCAGAACTTGCGTGCAGTCCGAGCCTTTTCCGAGTCACCCAGGAACCGCTCGACTCGGAAGGCGTCCACGTCCGGCCCGAAGCACTCTGGGTCTTTGAACACCAGATCCATAGGAATATTGACGTTGGTGTTTTTGGGTACCTCGAGCTTTCCCGAGGGAAAGTCAGGATTCCGCGGTACATCTACCTCGAAACCCTCTTCCAGGTTACAGCGCTGGTTCACCGGAACCGTGGGCATCAAACGCATGCTCTCCCGCAGAAACGCGTCTAGATACACGAGCGAGCGGGCTTTTAAAGCAGTGGACTTTTCAGGAATACCCATCTTGTCTTGGATCTCCAAACGCACCTTCTCCTGCGTCCTAACGTGCTTCGCGAGGTGGAACAGCGCCCAGACCAGAGTACTATGCGTGGTGTCGTAGGCGCCGTTCAGGAACCCGCACAGCGTCGATACCGCCATGCCCTTCGGGAAGTTTTCGTCGTCCGCCACCACCGCCTGGGCCAGGACTGTCAGCACGTCCTTAGGAGTCTCCTCAAAGTCATTCGCCTTGGCCTTAGCTTGCAAGACCTCTTCCATTTTGGTCTCCAGCAGACTTTGCACCAACGAGTGCCACTCCAAAGTCTTGGCTTCGTAGTCGCGGTACTCCGCGCTCCATACAGGGTTCACCCCGATTCCGCGGTACACCACAAAGTTGTCAGCGTTCTGGATCAAGTGCTTGTGCAGGGAGTAGATTTTTGGGCCCTTCTCGGAAGTAGACCATGCGCTGCCGAACAGCACCTCGCCCATGATGTCGTACAGAGCGGAGCCCACGGCTTTGAAGACGTCCACCTCTTTTTGTTCCCACGATTTCGCGAGCTTTTGGAAGTGTGTGCTGGCCGTGAGGTGCACTCTCTCAAGAACCTTCGCGCCACTCAGCATGCTGGTGTAGCGCTTGCGTAGGCGGGCCACCGCCGGTCCGTGCTGGAACAGCAGGTTCTCCTTGCCAAGGAAGCCCAGGAACCATTCCGTCTCTATGGGCCGGTCGCGCGTCTTTTGATACACCTGCATTACTGTGCGACACCTGGAGATGCTTAGGTTAGGTTTGGAAAACCCGAGCGAGAACGCGCATACTGCGCCGTGCTTTTTGTGGAGTTCGCGGAAGAACGCCGAGTTGAAGCCGCCCGCCCTGGCAAGATCCAGGAGGTTACCTAGGATTGGATACGGTATGGGTCCCGGAAACTCAGGTTTCACCTTCCTTTTCCTGACCAGCATCTTGATGAGGGCCAGGATGACCACCACAGCGAGGATCTGCGGTGTTCTTGCAGTAATACAATTCATCTTGAAGCTTGAACTTTCTTTCTTTGATTTTTGACTTGTCTTGTATCACTTATTTGGTTTCGAGAAATGACGATTTTAGTCAGTCAGTGAAAACAAAAGAGATGCCGAAAGAAATGAGACGAAAGGAAATGAGACTCTTTGGGGCTGAAGTTACAACTCAAAAATGACAGCATTCTCATTTTTAACTTGGAGAGTGGTCGGGTGTCGCGCCGGATTGGCACGCTCCCATGTTTTTTCTAGTTGGATATTTTTAAGAAAGCACAATAAAAAAAAAGGTTTGTTTTCAGATTGAAAATATCTCCCACTCAATAAATCAAACCTGGAGAGAACTTCTGACGCCCAAAATTCATCTTTTCCCGAAACACTAAGATGGGACGCTTCCCTTGAAGGAATACCAAACCGTAGAGATTGCGATTCAAAATCGGATTGCAGAAAGCATTATTTCAAAAAGCAAAGCCCCAGGGGCCTTTCTTTTTTGACCATCTGTTAGCAGATTTTGAAATCCACCTCACAACTCAGGCCAGGACTCTCATATAGAGAGTTTAGGGTGGCCCATATACAGTATAAATCGTATAGTGAACAATGGCTAGTGTAGAGTCGGGAGAAACCTCGGAAATCGTGAACAGTGGGCCTCCGGAACTCGAAGCCCTGAGCCCCACGGGTGTTTTGGAGGGTGTGGGTGAAGGAAGCGGAATAGAAACAGGCGAAGGGACTGAAGCGGCACTCAACGTGATTGTCACCGAGACTGGCACCTGGGAGGAGGTTTATGAGCCGCATTACGGCCGGCACTTCTATTACAATAGCACCACCGGCGAATCGAGCTGGAGGCACCCGATGCAGGAGGAAACTGAAGACTCAAAACAAGAGACTACTACTGGTGATGACTCTGGATGCATTCCCGTGCAGCAGCCTAATGCGGCGCCCATGCAGACCAACATGATGAACCAGCAAATGATGATGCTCCAGTCGCAGTTGTCGCAGATGGGCCTGCAGCGGCACTTCAGCGGACACAGCCAGCCCATGATGATGGGCAACGGCGGCGGCAGCGGCCACCATCTTGTGCCGGACCCGGTCTCCATCCTGCCGCAGCGCCCACATACGCAGGACTGTCCGTTCTACGTGCAGCACGGACGCTGCGCGTTCGGATCGACGTGTCGCTTCAACCACCCTTTGGACAACACGCAGATGGCCAACTCGCTCGCCACCACCACACTCAACTCGCATAACTACCCTTTGCGGCCGGGGCAGGCGACTTGTGCGTTCTACATGCGGAATGCCAAGTGCAAATTCGGTGTGACTTGCAAGTTCGACCACCCAGAGGAGGTCGTACGCGGGCGCGCCAACTCGGAGTCCTCGGATGGGGGACGCTACCGCAGCCGACGGGATTCCGGCCAACAATGGCAGCAGCGTAATGCGTCGGCCAAGTCGTGGCAGCCCAAGCAGTCCTGGGGTCCTAATTCTGAAAATTGGACTCATGAACCGGACCGCGCGTCCAACCAGCAGCCTGGGAATCTACAGAGGGAGGCACAAGTCTCGGCGGGGCAATACTCCGCGTATCAGATGTACCCTATGGGCTCACCCACGCATGCGGCTATGAATCCGGCCTTTATGATCCCGCAGCCCCACCTATACGGGTCGCCGCAGCAGATGGCGCGCATGATGAACCCGCAAACCACACACATGATGATGCAGAACCAGCCGTACATGCCACCGCAGCAGCATGCCGGACCAGATGGCGCGTATCCTCACCGCCCGGGTGAGCCTGAGTGTAAATTTTACATGCGCTACGGCCAATGTAAGTACGGGAGTCAGTGCAAGTACCATCACCCTTACCGGACGCACCAGCAGGGCTATTATGACCAGGAGGAGTCTTCCATCAATATAACAGCGGACGATCTTAATGATAAGCCCCTCGCGGACACGGTGGATCCGTCCCCCTTGTTACAGCAGCCCGTTTCAGAGGCTTCTGCCGGGGGAATTGTGGGAAGTGAGGATTAAGAATGGTTTTAATCATGATATTTGCTTTATGCTGGGTTTTGAAGCCCCCCGGGTTTTTGGAGTGGGGTTAGGGGTAGTATTCCTAAAGTGTTACTAGAGTAAAACATATATGAGGGTAGTAAAAGGGGGGCATCTTTCTCCACACGGTTGAGGTTAGGGGTAGTAAAAGGGGGGCATCTTTCTCCACACGGTTGTGGTTAGGGGTAGTGGGGTAGTTTATCACGGGTTTGCGGTCCCTCCATCCTAAAGGGCTCGTGAGTAGGCCGGGGGAAGTGAGGAAGAATGGTTTTAATCTTGACATTTGATTTATGTTAAATTTTTTGTTCTTACAAGGCTCACCCAAACTTGATAATTTTGCGGAGCGGAATCAAGATCAAGCGAGCCGTATACACTTCTTCTTTCTTCTCCAAGGTTTTTTTCAGAAAGCATATTCAAGGTTTTACAGCACCATATTCATCGGGTCACTCATCATTTTCTGGAAAACCTGTAGCCATTGCGCTCCTACGGCGCCATCCGTCACACGGTGGTCCAAACTGAGAGTCACGCCCAAAATGTGGGCCTGGCGCGGCGCACCGTCGTCACTCGGAACAAACTTTGTCTGCACACCGCCAAAACCCAGCGCCGCGCTCTGTGGTGGCCTTACAATCGAGGTAAAGTTCCGCAGCCCGTAACTAGACAAGTCCTGGACCGTGAAAGTGCCCAGATCCTGGTCTAGGTCCTCAGCACCAGCATCCACCTTGGTTTGAAGTTGACTCATCTCCTCGGCCAGTTTCTGCAGCCCCTTAAGCTGCACATCGCGAAGCACGGGCCTTTGAACACCCCTCCCAGGTTCCGCGTCTTCCGTAGGCTCCACCAGCAAGTTGATATCGCAGAAAGCGTACTCCCGAATAAAGGTCTCATTCCAGGAAGAGTTCACGCTCGGCACATGCTGCATGCTCAGCGCAGATGCCTTGAGCACGAGGTCCCTCAACTCGATACTCGTCGAGTTGGTGGCGTTGGTCCTCTCCAGGAACTCGACCGACTTGGTCACGTCGATGTCTACGTTCAGATAGTAGTGGGGCACGTCGCGCTTGCTGTTGCTCAAGTCTGTCACCAGCGTGTCCGCAAAGTTGGCACCGCCTTGAGCTACGAAGGCTCCAGAGTCCAGAAAGTCGGATACGTCTGCCATAATTAGTCTGCCGTTAGGGCCGGTGCCACGCGGAATAACATTCAAGTCCACTCCGGCCTCCCGTGCCGTTTTCCTGGCCAGAGGCGAGGCGAACACGCGGTTTTCTTGTTTTTTTACACCAGGTGGGGTTTCCTTTCCAGAAACTGTTTTCGCAGGCTTAACAGGTTGCTCTGCAACAGGCTCAGGCTCAGGCTCAGGCTCAGGCTCAGGCTCAGGCCCACTCTCCCCGTCATCTACGTCCGCCACGCTCACATCTTTAAACGCCGCGAGGTCCGCCGCGTCCTCGACGATCACCCCGATTACAGAGCCCACGGGAACCGCACCCGAGCCTTCCTTCATTAAGATCCGAGCCAAGTAGCCCTCGTCCAAGATCTCGTAGTCTACTGTCGCCTTGTCGGTCTCGACCTCCGCCAGGACCTCGCCCGGCACCAGCTCGTCTCCTTCCTTGTGCAGCCACTTTGCAATGGCGCCCTCTGTCATGGTGGGCGAGAGCGCGGGCATACGCAGCACGGTGTGTCTTTGTTGGCGGGAAACCTTTGTTAGATTTCAAGAGAGAAAAGAAACACCGAGTTTCGCTCCTGTTACGAGGGGAAACAGGTACAATAAAAAGGTTTTCGAGAATAATGCGACCAAATTTAAAAGTATGCTAATTCTTAACCCCCAAAACTCACTCTGGTAGGGAGGAAAACCATCGCATCGGGGCTGGGCTATGAAAGGGAGTGTTGTGGACAACACTGGCCCGATTTCCTTGGATCAGACCCGAGATAGACCATCTGCAACGTCCTAATCTAGAAATCATCTCTTACAAACACAGCTCAAACTCAGAAAGGGGAATTTGTTTTCGATTCAGAAGTCAATTCAGACGCTTTTCAAGAAGACCGTTCGCAGAGGGGTAATTTTTAAGCAGCACCGAGTCGCCCCTATTCCAGGGGTTGTTCTTTCTACGTAGTAATTTTTTGGGATTTATCCCGCGGACCAGCTCCAACGAACTCGACACGCAAGTCTAAGTTCCTTTTAATAGCGGGGCCATTCCAATTGGTTTACAAGACAATATTGTACTTGCTGTAAAAAAATTTTTCACCCTTGACACCTTGTATCTCCTTTTTTATAAATGGCTTGTATTGCCCCACCAAGAGAAACGCGGATTGTGATCGATCCAAACCGAGCTGAGAGAAATAATAAATTAGTGTGTATCTCTTCGACTCAATCTTTCTTCGTTTTTCCTTTTTCTTCTGTCTCGTCTCCCCTGGTTTTTCCGTCAGAAAGCCAAGCCGTTTGTTAAACTTCTTTCGGGCTCATACGCCCTCCAAAGCATATTTAAAGTTTGAAATATTTAGACACTAGAAATAAAAAGCAATCACCATCAACAGAAACACTTTTTCTTGAAATGGAGAACGAACAAGAAGCAGCGAACCTGCACTCAGTCGGCGTGGGAGGCGGGCTCTCCTCCGGGCAGGACAGAATTGTTATACCGAAGAAATACCAAGTTCCCATGACTTCAAATACGAACTTGCATAATTCCACCAAAAAGACCTTCCACAAAAAGCCACGTCTGATCGACTTTGACGAGGGATGGGCCGTCCTGCAGGAGCGCGCGATTGGACGGATCTCCGACGTGATCGACAATAACTGCGTGGAGGCGTTCGGCGATCCAACCCAGTACGTCAAGCTGTACACGGTGGTCTTCAACATGTGCACCCAAAAGGCGCCGCACAACTGGTCGGCCAAGCTGTACTACTGCTACCAGGACAGCATGAACGACCGTTGCAACGAGACGGTGTTTCCGGCGATCGACCGACGCTCTGACGCCACCTTCCTGTGCGAGCTCGCTCTCCAGTGGAAGAATCACTTAAGCTTGCTGCGATGGACCAACAAGTTCTTCCAGTACCTGGACCGGTTCTACATCCGACGACTGGCGCTGCCGAGTCTGTTTCAGGTCGGACTGGATGCATTCCGCGACTACGTCTTTGACGGGCTCAAGAGCAGGACGCGGAGGTTGTTTTTGGACGAGGTGGCCAAGGACAGGGAGGGCAAGTCGGTGGACCGTGGTTTGTTGAAGACAGTAAGTGGGATTTTCATCGAGATGGGGATGGGTACTTTGGATGTTTATGCCGAGGATCTCGAGAAGACCTTGTTGGGCGACACCAAGATGCACTTCAAGCGACAGGGATCGAAATGGGTGGGCTCCAAGACGTGCCCAGAGTACTTGCGCAGCGTGGAGACGGCAATCAAGGAGGAAAACCAGCGGGTGTCTGACTTTTTGCACCCCTCATCCGCGGCGCGCCTTGTGGAGGTCTTGCACGCGGAGCTCTTGACTGGGCACATGGAGCAGGTGGTGTGCATGCCAGACAGCGGGTGTCTGTGGCTGTTGGAAAACAATCGCATAGAGGATCTTACGCGCCTGTTTGGTCTCTTCAGCAAGGTCGCTAAGGGGCTCAACCACGCGGCGCGCTGCTTCGAAAAGTTCGTCCAGTCCGAGGTGGGTAAGCTCATGCAGGACGGGCGCGCGTTTGACCAGAAACGGTGTACGCTGGATAACACGCTAGTGCGCAAGCTAGTCACCCTGCATAACCTCCTGCAGAAAACGCTCAAGACCTGCTTCAACGAGCACAACCTCTTCCACTCGAGTCTCAAGGCGGGCTTCGAGAGGGGGCTCAACCAAGTGTTCAGCTCTGGCAAACGTACGCTAAACCCGGCTGAACTACTAGCCGACTTTCTCGACAAGTCCATCCGCAAGAATAAGGACAAAAACGCACATTCGCTCGAGACCAAGCTGGATGAGGCCATTCAGGTATTTGAGTACATCGAGGAGAAGGATGTTTTCGCGGAATTCTACCGCAAGCTCTTGGCCAAGCGCTTATTGCTCGAGCGCTCCCCCTCGGACGATGCGGAGCGCTTCGTCATCAGCAAGTTGGCGCACAAGTGCGGGCGCCCGTTCGTGAGCAAACTCAGTGGGATGCTCAAAGACATTATGCTGGCTAGAGACGTACAGAAGGGTTTCCTCGAGTTTATCTCCCAGACCCCCCCTCAAGCTCCTCAAGATTTAGACGATCTTTCCATCACAAAGATTGACCAACCCGAGGCAGGCCAAGAGGAAGAAAAAGAAAAAGAAAAGGAAAAGAACCAACCAGAAAAGGCTCTTGCATTCACTATGAACGTCAAGATGCTCACATCCGGGTTCTGGCCCACCTACAAACAGGAGACCTTCCAACTTCCCGCCGTCTTCCAGAACGGCATCGACTGGTTTACCAGGTACTACAATACGCGCACCGCGCATCGAACCGTCCGCTTCGTGCACGCTCTTGGCACAGTCTCCCTCGCCAGCTCCTGCTTCCAGACCAAGGATGGCCACAAGATGGACATCGAGTGTAACACGTTCCAAGCGGCGATCCTTCTTTTGTTTAACACCAGAGACGCAGTGGATGCACGCGAGATTTGTGATATTCTGGGGCTATCCATGGACGCGCTGCATAAGCAGCTGGGGGCTTTGGTCTTTGGCAAACACAAAGTTTTGCTCAAGGATGGTGCTCAGGCTCAGGCTCAGGCTCAGGCTCAGGCTCAGGCTCAGGCTCAGGCTCAGGACAACAAGTCGCACTCGATCAGACCGGAGGACGTATTCCGGGTGAACAGCGATTTTACGGACAAGTCGCGGCGCATCAAGATCCTGATGATGCCGTCCTCCAAAGCGAAGGACGCGGCGAAGGAGCGGAGTGACGTGGACAAAGTGGTGTCTCAAGAGCGCAAGCACACGACGGAGGCGGCGATTGTGCGGATCATGAAGACGAGGAAGACACTGACACACGCGCAGCTCCTGGCCGAGGTCGTGGACCAGCTTGCGCCGTGTTTCCGGCCGGACCCAAAGGGTTTCAAAAACCGGGTGGAGGATTTGTTAGACCGGGATTACCTGGAGCGTGATGAGGTCAACCCTAGTCTGTATTCGTATCTTGCGTGAGCGGAATCTTTGGAGTTGGATCTCAATTTTCGGCCCGTTCCGTTCGTGGTTGATAAAGGGTTAGGGAGGAAATAAAATAAGTTTCAGGTAGAGATTGTAGTAAAATCACCATGGGTAACATGCCTTCCGGCCCCGGCGGCCCCGGAGGCAACAAAAACAACAAGGATGGGGAGAAAAAGAAAAAGGCGTTCCAGCCACGACCAGCGTCCCGGGTAGGGAAAAAGAAGAGGAAGAGGGGCGGACCAAGTGCTACTGCGAAGCTTCCGACGGTGCTGCCCGCGGCAAAGTGCAAGCTGCGCCTGCTAAAGCTTGAACGAATCCAGGATTTCCTGACGCTCGAGACAGAGTTCATCAAGAACCAGGAGCTGCTGCGACCAAAGCAGGAAAAAGAGGAGGTACGTATTACGTTCTGTTTGTTTAATTTTTGGGACTATCCACCGGCGTTATCTTTGTGAAATTTATGAAAACTGACTTTGCAAACCGTTCGTTGAACAGGAAGCACGCACCCAGGTGGATGACCTGAGAGGGTCGCCCATGAGTGTGGGCACCCTAGAGGAAATAATTGACGATAACCACGCGATCGTCTCCTCTTCGAACGGCCCGGAGTACTACGTGACGATCCTCTCTATCGTGGACGCGGACCAGCTGGAGCCCGGAGCGTCGGTTTTGCTTCACAATAAGAACTCATCTGTGGTGGGCCTCTTGAGCGACGACACCGACCCTTTGGTCACCACAATGAAGGTCGACAAGGCGCCGCTCGAGTCGTACGCGGATATCGGCGGGCTGGAGCAGCAGATCCAGGAAATCAAGGAGGCCGTGGAGCTACCGCTGACACATCCCGAGCTGTACGAGGATATCGGCATCCGCCCGCCCAAGGGCGTCATCCTCTACGGCCCGCCCGGCACGGGCAAGACGCTCCTGGCCAAGGCCGTGGCCAACCAGACGAGCGCGACATTCCTGCGCGTCGTGGGTTCCGAGCTCATCCAGAAGTATCTAGGCGACGGCCCCAAGCTCGTGCGCCAGATGTTCGAGGTCGCGGAGGATAATTCGCCTTCGATCGTGTTTATCGATGAGATTGACGCGGTGGGCATGAAGCGGTACCAAACCAATTCGGGCGGTGCGAAGGAGATCCAGCGTACCATGCTTGAGCTGCTGAACCAGCTGGACGGCTTTGATAACCGGGGAGATGTCAAGGTGATCATGGCCACGAACCGAATCGAGGCGCTTGACCCGGCGTTGCTGCGCCCGGGTCGGTTGGACCGTAAGATCGAGTTCCCCTTGCCTGACGTCAAGACGAAGCGCCACATTTTCGGGATCCACACCGGCAAGATGACCCTGGCGGAGGACGTAGACATCGAGGTTTTTGTGATGGCGAAGGATGAGCTGAGTGGGGCGGATATCAAGGCGGTGTGCACGGAGGCGGGCTTGTTGGCGCTTCGGGAGCGCCGCATGAAAGTTTGCCAGGCGGATTTTGTCAAGGCCAAGGAGAAGGCTCTTTACCGGAAGAAGGGGAATATTCCGGACGGCTTGTACTTGTGAGTTAACTTTTGGTCTTTTCAAATTTTCAAATTTGGTAAAACTTTTCTGAAAACGCACAAGCTGTGGGAGAAATCGCAGTGAAGAGGTTGGAATTTTGAAACCGCGATGGAGGACGTCAAGCACAAGCTGGAGCGGTTGGAGTGGGCAAAGGCCGAGTTGGAAAAGCTTAACGCTGCACTACTGGAAAAAACAAACGCTCTGGAAGAGCAGGAAGGTGCGCTTTCAGCGAAAACCGCTGCGCTCGACTTCAGAACCAACCAGGTAGAGACAAAATGGAAAGAAGCCTTGGCTTTGGAAAAGTCTCTGGTAGAAGATCACGCCTTACTTGCATTGAAGCTCAGAGAGGACGCCGAAGAGGACAGGGAGTTGCTGGAGGAGAAGATGCAGGTGGAGACCGAGTTTTTACGCGCAAAGCTGGATGCGTTACATGTGGAGCTAAGGCAGAGGGACAAACAGACGCGAATTCTACGAAATGAGAACTCCGAGCTCAAGAAGAGTCGTGGAAAATTGAAGAAGGAGAACGCCAACCTGAAAAGCGAAATGAACTTGTGTGAGGAGCGGGCACAGCGAGTTTGGCAGACCGCGGAGAATGCCAAGACAAAGTACAAGGTCGAGATGTGGAGGAAAGACAAGGTTAAGGACTCCGAAATCGACTTGAAGCGCCAGAAAGAGGAGGTCCTCGAGCTCAAGAAGCGTCTAAAGGTGACCACGGAAAACGCTGAAAGGGTAGAGTCTCCGCGGCGCAGTCTTTCTGTGGACCGCAGTGTCGTCTTGGCCTTGGACGCTTTGGCGGCTTCCGTCCTGGAATCCTTGGACCAAGAATTCTCAGAAAATCAAGCTCACATTCCGGGGCCCAAAGTACTCCCGGGGCTCGTCAGAGTGGCCACTGACCAAGGTCTAGATGTAGATATGCAATTGCGCCTTATCAGACTCGCCGTGCTCTGCCTCCCACTCCCAGAACCAGAATCAGACTCCAACTCGTGTAATATCGAGTCCCAAGATAAGCCCGACAAGAAAACCGTGCTCAAGCTGGCTAGGATCCTCCACTCCAAACCTAATATCTGGCTCAATGCAAAGGCCCAGTCGGTGCGCTTAAACGCCGGTGCCCTTCTCGTGCACATCACACTTTGGACCAGCTCCGACAAATCCAAGGCACCACCCGGTCTGCAGCCCGGTTTAAGTGTGCTGAAACGTGATCTGTCCAAACCGCCAACGCCCTCACCAAACATCAGCATGGCCGAGACCAAGCTCGCATTCGCGCAGGAGAAAAAGGTCGCAAAACTGGCCGCCTTGCTAAAATTTGCGCCGGACTCCAGCTGGCGCGTCCATACGCTGCACACAAATGCGCTGCTCTTGCTCTTCGCACAGCACGGCCCGCACTTTGACCTGGTCCTCACGCAACTCTCTTCCTCGGACTTGTTCTTCAGAGCTTGTACCAGGGTGCTGTCGTGCCTGATGGACCTGCTCAAGGGGCGCAACCCGAACTTGGCACCGGAGACGGATTCGCTCAAGACAGAAAATCTGGATACCAGTATTGAGGGCGCGCTGGCTGAGGAACCTCTGCACCACGACCACAGTGTGATCGTGGCAGAGTCCGCTGGTGTTTTGTCTTTTTTTTTGGAAAAAATTTCCGAGAAACCGAGTCCCAAAATCCTTGCTTTGTTTCAAAAGCATGATCTTCCTGTGCTTTTCAAGGAGACCTTAAGGGTGTTGAATGCGCTTGAGCGTCCTTGGGATGACATCGCCTTTCTCAAGATGAACGCAAAGGGGGTTTTGAACAATATAGGAGGTTAAAGTGATTTTAAACTGAATTTTTTCTCTCTTTAAAAAATTTAATAAGCAAAGACAAGGAAGAGAATGGAGAACTATCCAAATTTGAACAAAAAGACCCGCGCTTTCCAGTCCCCGCAAGACGAAAACGCGAGCAAGTTCTTCTCAAAGCTGTGTAGTTCACGCCTCAGCCCTAATGTGGACTTCTCAACCCGCAGAAATAGCCAAAACCTTGGTGACGCTACGGACCAGGAGACCTGGCGGATCGAGGCGCTGCGGCACGGGGTGCGCAGTCATAGGGAGCGGCTTCGTGAGCGAAAAATGGAACTAGAGCGCGAGAAGATGAATGTGGCCAGGAAAATCCGACGTCGGCCACGGGTGGAGCACAAGAAGGAGCGGCCGATCCGGGAGCTGATTTCGGAGACCAAGGAGCGACTGAGTCGGGAGGGGAGGTCGAGGAATGAGTTTACGGTGGAGATATTTGCTTTAAAGAGTCCAACCAAGGAGAGTCCCCCTCCAATCAAGATCAAGGAGTGTCCCAAGGACGATGGAAGTTTTTCCAAGAGGAAGAATTCCAGGCCTGAATATCACAGTGCGCCGGGCGAGAAAAAAAGCGAAAGCGAAATCTACAAAACCAAAAGCGAAAGCGAAATCTACAAAACCAAAAGCGAAAGCGAAATCTACGGCCAAGTGCGCCGCCTCGAGTGCTTCCTCCCGGGAATGGTCTCTGGAGACCCCAGCTCCTGGAAGTTCACATGCAGGGTCCAGGAAAGTGCAACCAGCAAAGCCGTGTGCAACGCGCGTATCTGGGAGACTCGGCGCAAGGTGGAGTGCGTCTGGCCGCAGAGTTCGGTGAGAATTCCGCTGCCCGACGCCGGCGTGTTGGTTGTGGAGCGGTTTGACGCGGAGCAACGGAGAGTTTTCGCGGTAGGCACAGCTCGTATCCCTCTACTTGCCACTGTCGAGCTTCAGAGTCTGCCTGTTTTCAGTGAGAAGGGCAAAGACCTGGGTCAGGTCTGGGTGTGCAGGCAGGCACGCCTTAGCAGCAGCCAAAAGGCTCAGGAAGAGTACAAGCTGAGCGACATGGTGACGCCTGGGAGAGACCGTTTTCCGACTCTGGAAAAGGCCTTGGAAACCCCCATGTTCTCCGTAGAGACTCAGACAAAGGGATTTCAGACCTACTCGAGGACAAAGTCGAGGACTCTGGAGACACAGACTGTTTTTCAGAGTAGTCGCAGCAGCGGTGTGCAGACGGAAGATGAAAAAACGGTCCAACCAAACGTTCAGGAAAAAAAAAGTAAAACCCCAGTGAAAATCTCGCAGAACGTCCAGACGGACCCATTTCCGGAAAAGAAGGAGGAGGACGATTTCCGCACCCCGCAGAAAAAGACCAAGACCAAGGAATCAGACAAGTATCCTTCTAGGGAAAGGATCCGGCCTCTGAACTCGG
>JACKZZ010004829.1_pt1 | contig 13844 bp, 6 predicted proteins | sample 8027871 | NCBI WGS metagenome assembly JACKZZ01 (sample SAMN15724774, study PRJNA655200) | protist metagenome | isolation source: fluorescence activated cell sorting (FACS) single amplified genomes of... | place: USA: West Boothbay Harbor, Gulf of Maine | collected 2000-07-19
AGAGGTCGCAGTGCAAGGAATGCCGTCAATCTTCAGATTACATCGATTGGATTGAAATATGAGTCTCTCTCGCTGTTGTTGGTCTGGGGTCACACTCCCCACTCTTCAGAACTTTATTCACGTTGAGTATGTTATTATGTTATTGAGTGTTATTGCACTTGTGTAAAGAGAACCAATAAATACCTGCTAATGTCAACACTCTGTTTGCAATATCTGTATATGTACAATTAATTAATTCAAAATAACAATAAAAACACTGATTCTTCCTTTCACAACGACGAACTATCCTCTACACTGACTCTATTCCAGATCAGCATACTTGACATCAATACTTCCATCTGACGCAACTGCAGTAATAGAAGCTTTCAACCACGTGTCACTTACCTTATAGCTGCTTTCAAATGGTTTACTATTCTGATAACCTATCGGTGAAGACACTATCGTCCTCTTCATTGTTCACACTACTCTGATTTAGGCTGTTGCGGTTATTAGTGACACATGGACTTCTTCTATTCACACTTGCACTAATGAATTGGCTACCACCACTTATACTACTACCTGCACTGATATTATGCTGATTATCATCAACTACATCATTTCTCATGACAGTAGTATCATTATCTTGATTATTATTACTAGTATGCTGTTGTTCTCTACTCCAACTATGTATTTCATCTAAATTTCTATCTAAAGCTTCTATGGCTAATGACATTGAACTCGGCCGGTCTCTCATGTGCCCTACTGTATGTACTGAGCTGGGACTTGGTGAATTAGTGCTCATACTACTGCTATCGCTACCACCAATAGAATCTCTCCAGGTAATATTAGGTGTGGTTGTACTTATATTAGTAGGACTTGAAAGTTGTGAAGGCATACCATCATTATCATAAAAATAATTTTCCGATGGTATTCGTAATATCGATCCAACATTCATACTACTACGTTGCCTAGGAGAATTATTTCGGCTTTTACTTACATCACTAAAAGGACTTGTTGGTATAGCACTATGATCATCATCTGTTCCTCGTATAATATGACTACTAACACTACTATTATCATGATGTCCATCCCAGGTTAAATCATCATTGAATCTCAGAGCTAATTCTGTATTAGTACTCATAGGAGAAAGCATGTACGCATCAATGTCACACTGCTCATGTAATATATGACCACTATTACTATGACTACCTGCGATACTACGGTTTCTTAGTGAATTACCAGTAGATTGAGGTGTATTCATATTTGACGATGTAATATGATTTAATTTTGAAGTAGTATTTGTATTATCAGCAGAAAATTTAGATTCAGATAAATTATTATCTGATGTATTCAGTGATAATTGTGAATGAGATGACACACTATGAAAGTCATCATCACTTTTGAAGGATACTACAGATTGTATAGGAGTATTCTCTTCAAGCATATTCAAATTTGATGATGTAGACAATGAAGTATTTGCTAAAATATTTGCATTATCCTCAGCATCTGCTGTACCACCGTTGGTTCCAGATATAACAGGGCTAATGCTTGTAGTGCCGTCCCAAGTCTGATTGTGAATAATATTCATCATTTCATAATTACTTTGTTGTTGTTGTTGCTGCCTTATAATACTGTTATTAGATGAATTTTGATCATTAACAGCACTTCCTGGATCTGTATTTGCCAGTGGAGCATGTGAATCTACTTTTGTGGTTTTATGACTGCCATAATCATGATAATTACCATTACTACTTATAGATATAGGTGGCAGCATATCTGTTGGTCCTTGTGTCATAATCATTTGTCTCATATCTGTCACAAAATCGCGTAATGCTAATGTATCCCTTATCAATACACTCTTTTCTTTTTCTCTCTTATAATTTTCGGCCCATTCATGGTATGGAAAGATATAAAAATGTGCTAAGGATGCTAATAGCATTTCAATACATGTTAATAAATTTTGTATTTGTATCGCTTGTTTACTATGCATAATACCAGTAGATGCCATAAACTGTATTGCCAAGCCTTGCCAAAAAGTCATAAATACGACACCTTTAATACATAAAAATTTTGGCCAAGGATTACACCATGCTAAATCCTTTTCTAAGCCATGATAAAATGTTAATAATGCATAAAATGCAATTGATACACTTGCATTACTTACAAATAAGACATATAACTTTACACTACGCCAATCTAAATATTGAAAACCCATTTGATACGTTACATGATCTCCATTGGATTGCTCAGTTGATTGCGGTAACATAATACCCCTAGCATTGTAATCATAATTAAATGTCCAACAAATGAATGGTATGGCAGCTAAAACTGGTTTTAATAATACAAATTGCATTGCCATTAATTTACATTGATATAACCATGTTGTTGCAACCCTAGCAGGTCGACTAGAATCATAGCAGCAAGGCCATGGCGGTGATAACGTTTGCTTTGGGAGTGGATAGACTCCTGTTCGAAGCGCTTCTTCATACGCACATCTTTCATCAATTAAACGATGTGTTAAATTGGTCAATAATAATGTCATACCCTTACCATCTTCAACAATAGCTATTAATAATGCTATAAAAGTATAAATTGCATAAGCTTCATAAAAATCACGAATACTCCCAAAATAGGCTGCATAATCTGGCAATACTAGACTTAACCAAGATGTGATACCATATATGGGTACCATCCATAATACAGCCATTATCCTTCTTTGTACATCTGGTTTATAATAATGACGTAAGTGAGAGGTTAGATGCCACATTGATATCAAACAACCTAGTAAGGTAAATGTACCCGCGAGTTGGTACTTGACAAAATCATCTTCTTCGGCGAATTGTTTGTTTGTGACTTCAACGTATGTATCTACATTTGCTTGTAATAAAGCAACGTCTTTATGAATTTTATCTTCTGCTGCCTTAATATCATGATTTAACCTATTTACTGTTGTGTCCAATAAAATACTCCATTCTTTCAATTTATGAGTGACATTAGATTGAACGGCCCGAACGTCGTTCGTCGCTCCATCTATGATATGCTTGACGTTATTTATGGTTGCATCCATAGATAATGTAACATTTTGTTGCATATTATTCATACTATTATCATTATTATACATTAATTTAGATATATTTTTTTGATTTTCTTGCATTTTGTCATCTATTGATTTTATTGTATTTTTCATATTCGTATTTAATTGACCATCTATAACCTTTAATTTATCAATAACATCTGCGTTTGTTGTACGATTTGTTAATCTATTCACTGTTGTAACTAATGTGTGTATTGTAGTAGCTTGTGTATTCAAATGATCACGTAACTCCCATAGCAACTTATCGTTTTCATGAACATCATGATCTAAATCTGTGTTTATATCACTGAATTTACCATGTATATGCTTCTGATATTGATCTAATCTTTGTGTTACATTGTGTAGTTGCTGGTTTAATGCGATATTTAGTTGCTTTTGTTGATAAAAACCACCTCCAATACTACAAAATACTATAAATAATGATAAGTAAAACCACATGCTGGGTTGATTACTAGTAAATTTTTCTTTCGAATCTATTACAGTACCGTCAGTTGCCACAACAGCGTTCTCATTTTGTAATACTATACTCTCTGCCATATTACCATTATCTATAAGTAAATCTCCATCTCTATCATAGTGACCACCATATCCAGCCTCATCTGCCACACTATCTTTACTTTTCACGCTATGAAATGGATACTGTGCATTTGCATGATCACCACGTTCAGGACCATATTCATCGGTATCGTCTCCGGGGATACTTTCATAACTAGGCCGACGTTGACTAGAAGATAATGGAGTAGTCGACATTCGAAAATGATCGAGTGGCCTTTCACCAAACTAACTGAGAAAAAATACCAAAAATAGGGATTCTCGAATAATCCTGTGCAGTGTGCAGTGTTATGTTAGATAATTACGTAAAATTAATTCAACTTTGCGTATGAAAAGACACAAAGGACCTCTGGAGGACGTACGGTGACCGAAAAGGGATTTCCCGAGAAACGTAGACACGTATCTGCGCTGCATTCACGTCACGAAGGGTATCTATCGCTATTGTTGCTTTGAAAAGCTCTATAACAGGCTTTCGTCCATATATTCTTTCTTTGCTTGTTCATATTTCACTTTATTGATTGCTTTCGATAGCCAAAGAGAAGTGAAAACTTAGTCGGATCTTAGTTGGCACAGATTTACCCATTTTATAGTTAGTTTGTGATCTATATAGTGCCTTTAACTATGCCAGTAACAAAAGCAGAAGCTCAAGCTAAGAGGGGTGGCCAAGAAATGAAGAAGATCTTCAATATTCAACCACGTATACCGAGCATGAAGAGACCTCACACTGTTGACTCCAACAGTGTCACATTCTTCAAATATGGTCATAGTAGTTGCTTAACAAAGCATGACTTCAGTGTAGTAGACAAGAGTGGACCTAGAGATAAGCCAATATTAAATCAAAGATATGTTGGATTTCCTATAGCTGTTCCAGATGTGTCTCAGCCCTCCGTTAATGAAGTTACATTTCGTAGAACAGCTCATAAAAAATTTCTTGATGAGAATAAAGCATTATTTAGAAAGAAGTTTTATGCTGAATGTACATCTGATCATTTTCATCAAAGTCATTTAATTCGAAATTATCTAAATACAATGCATCCATATAGTGACCCACAGGATCGTGGAAGAACCTATAGTCAAAGTAGATTGAAAACAAAGGAGCGTGATTTGGATCCATTACCAAGTGGTGATTTTTTAAATCCTAAAGATCCTACAAGACCACGTAGTACAGGTTACAGTCCTGGACATACGAGAACTATACTTGGTCTTGATTCATTCGGACCCAATGACAGTAAAAGACTAGAATACGCACGTATGGTTGGCGAATTACCGGCGTCACCAAATGTAGACAGGGAAAGACCATTTATGAATAGAGACCTTTCAGCAAGTCCACCATTAGATACAGCACGCACTACAAGTACAGTAAGCACACCACCGAGTAGCGCACAAGGTAGAAGTCGGCCAAGAACCATGGGATCACTTGATAATCCTGATATGTATCTACCACCTAACATGTCTAGAAAGGACATGACAGACGGTCGCTCACATAATTATCAAACAAATAATCGTGATATTGGTGCAGGTAATAATGCATCATATGATAATGGTAGGATAACATCATCTGGTAGCAATGGTATTAATAAGTTCGATGATAGTATTGGAATATCTGGTATTACCAAGAATATTCATGGTTTTGATCCCTCTCCTGAAACGCAGGGCGGCATTCATACGGGAGGAGATAATCAATCACGTGGCTCAAAAGACAGTAAAAGATCATCTAATCAACGACAAAGAGCAGCAACATCAGCAGGTAGTAGAGTACAAATGAATTTACCAGAGATAGATACAACAGGTTTCTATGATGGTGAAGATAATAATGGGGGTAATAACACAGCAAGATCAGCAACATCTCGAGGTGGTATCAAACCACCTGGCATACCAAAGCCTCCAAATGAAAATACACAAACAGGAAAATTAGGTTATCATGGACAAGCGATTGAAAAAGAAGATATTATTATGAAAGATCCCATTGGTAGAGGAATAGATTGGTATAATAAATTAATTGAATCAAAAAAGAAAAAAAATGATTATAAAATGTCAAAAAAAATATATGAAAAAAAGAGAGCTTATATCAAAAAAGATGCTGATAGCGCCGTTATTGACTTAGAAGCATTTGATATTGCATTAGAATTCAGAAGAACTGCAAAACCTGCAGATTTACCAGAAAATAATACAAAAAAATCCAAAATGAAACAAAATTCAATTACTTCTAGTTAAGGTATTTATTTAGGTATGTTAATACCATGCTGTTTTTGTGATTGCTAAATATAATTTATTAATACAATAATGGGTAGTGTGTATATACATATCATTTCAGGTAGGTTTGTGGAGGTAGCTGATGTTGCGGTGAAGCAGGAAGCATCTGACTGGTCAAGAGAGTGTACGAGGGTCACTATCATGGAGATAAGTCTTTATTTGTAATTTTATATTGTTGATTTAAAGGAATATAAGCATTAAAAAATACATATATTTGATATACTTCTCGTTGTTTCAAAATTTTCTGATTTTCCTCGGGGTGTTTTGGTACGCCGCCCTCTAAAAATTGGTTCCACAGAACCACCTGTCACACCTCTGCTAAGTAATTGAACTTAAGTAATGTTTGGTGTTACACGTATTATTGCACGCTCCAGTGCACGCGGATTGAGCAGTGCATCAAGGAATGCTTCTACTTTGGTGGTTGCTGAACATGATGGCAAGAATGTAAGCGCTGCAAGCTTAGCCACTATTACAGCCGCTAGTAAAATAGGAGGTGATGTTGATGTATTAGTTGTAGGAAGTGTAGGTACAGCAGGAGCATCTGCAGCAGCTGTATCTGGTGTTAGAAAAGCCTTAACAGCAGATAATATTCTATTAGCAAATAATATGCCAGAAGATTTAGCAGCAGCTGTTGTACACACTGTAAAATCTGGTGGGTATACACATGTATTCACACCTGCTAGTAACATTGGTAAGAACTTCTTACCACGCGCTGCAGCAATGATGGATTCTTCCCCATTATCTGATATTTTAACTGTAGAATCAGAAGATACATTTACCAGACCTATGTATGCTGGTAACGCAATAAGTACCGTACAAATGACAGATTCTATTAAATTTTTAATGGTAAGAACAACTGCATTCGAGAAAGCTGCAGAAACAGGTGGAAGTGGTACAGTAGAAGCAGTGAGTCTCACTGATAGTGATATTACTACAAATCATTCTAAATTCGTATCGGAAGATGCAAAAAAATCTGCTAGACCTGATTTAGGTAGTGCTAGTGTTGTTATCAGTGGTGGCAGAGGCATGAAAAATGGTGAAAACTTTGCTATGCTTGAAACAATGGCTGATAAACTTGGTGGAGCTGTTGGTGCATCGCGTGCTGCTGTTGATGCTGGTTATGTACCAAATGAATTACAAGTAGGCCAAACTGGTAAAGTAGTTGCACCTGACCTATATGTTGCTGTTGGTATATCTGGTGCTATACAACATTTATCTGGTATGAAAGATAGTAAAACTATCGTTGCTATTAATAAAGACAAGGAAGCACCAATTTTTCAAGTATCTGACTACGGTCTCGTTGCCGATTTATTCACCGCAGTTCCAGAAATGAATGAAAAATTATAAATATAAATTATGATATGATATCAAAAAAGGATCATAGAATATGGAAAGAAAGTGAGCAGATGCGAAGCTGTGGACCGGACTCGTAGGCCCTTGCCACCTCAGCATTGTGGGGCCATCAGGCAGCAGAACTACAGTACAATTTTATGATGTACTTTTTACTTGTATTGGTACTGTAGGATCTGTTGCCTGATGGCTTTGCAATGGGTGAGATGTCTAGGGCTCGCGATGTCGGCCACAGTGGACATTCATCATTATTTTACATTTTATAATTCTATTTAAACACGTAAATATTTGAAAAATAAAATCTCACTAATGTGGGGGTCCACCGCCACCGTCTGAATTCTTTTGCCTGTGTTTGCACTGTTCTCCAGTGAACAGATCGCAAACGAAACAAGATGCCTGCAAATACTCCTGGGCCTTCGAGCTTCATGACGCAAGTCAAGTTGCTCGTGTGGCGCCGCTACCGGGAGTTACTTCACAACCCAATAGATTTCATAAAGCTGACATTTGCTCCAATTTTTTTATTCAGGTATGTGAATATGAAAGTTTAGATATGTGATTATGTTGAGTGTCCTTGTTTACACATAAATATGTAGACATGGTCTTGTCTTACTACACTACTAACCCTGATTGTAACACTCTTCAAACTCATCAATTATCTGCTGTATTATATCTTAGCCTTGTCATATTATTTTACGTGCAATTTGCATTCTTGTTTCAAGTTGGTGCTATAAGACCAGGCTTCTTTGAATTTTACATGATACCAATTGCATTTTGGGTTATTGTTGTGAAAACAAGTGCATACATCACTGCTGATAAAAGTGCCAAACTAAAAGAAAGTATGAGAATGATGGGATTAAGAGATAGTGCATATTACATTGCTTTATTCTTAACAGAGGGAATTCTCATAGGATGGCTAGTAGCTTTCGTAGGTGCATGCTTCACTGCATTCAGCGCTGAAGGGTATGCACCTGGGCCTCCTCTCTATGAATTTCTCAATGGCGCAACCTTCGGAAACACATTTCTATTATTTGCTTCCTTTACATTATCAGCAATACCATTTAGTTTATTTTTAACAAGTTTTTTTGATAAACCAGCTGTTGGCACAAATGTTATTATATTAATATTATTGGCATGTTATTCTTTGATAATATCTGATAAATTAGTAGTTCCTGATGATGATGATGCAACAAAAGGGTTGTATACATTCTTTTCATTATTACCACCTATTGCAATGCAAGTTGGATGTAAAACGTTAAGTTATCCAACTGATCCACGCTACCCAACTTTAACTACTTTGATTGTTATGATGATATTGGACGTAAGTGGAGAAATCATTATGGACTTTCATGATTGATTTGGTATGAGTGCTTTTTCAACTAAAATCTGTACTCCTTCCTTTATCCATATATTGACTCGACTAACTCTCTTGTCTTTATATCACTTCTCACTCACTCACTCACTCACTCACTCTCTCACTCACTCTCTCACTCACTCACTCACTCACTCACATAAACAGGTCTTTTTATATGGATTTCTAGCGTGGTACGCAAATCAAGTGATCCCTTCTGAATATGGCGTGGCTAAACATCCATTTTTTCTATTTCATTCATCTTATTGGTTTCCTGCTGATAATACAAGTGCTATACAAAATAGTAGTGTTGATACAAAGGAACCAATCAATACTTTACATGCTGCTGGGGGTGATGATAATGATGAGAAAAACATTCCAATTGAAGAAGTTAATGAAATTTATTCTGGAAAGCCAAAAATAATCCTTAAAAATTTAACAAAGACTTTTAATGGTAAAAAAGCAGTTAATAATTTAAGTTTTAATATGTATGAAAATCAAATCTTTTGTTTATTGGGACACAATGGTGCAGGTAAAAGTACCACAATTAATATGCTTACAGGTGCAATCCCTTGTGATGACTCGAACAATAACTCAGGTGCTTGGGTGAATGGTCACAGTGTTCAGTTTGAAATGGACCGTGTTCGAGAGAGTATGGGTGTATGCCCACAGCATGATGTGTTATTTGATAGTTTAACCGTATTAGAACATATCTTATTATTTGCACAATTGAAAGGTGCTACATACGACAGTGCTTTAGCAGAAGCATTGACATTATGTAAAACCTTTCATTTAGAAAGAAGATTGAATCACTTAGGAGGTGAATTATCTGGTGGACAAAAAAGGAAATTATCTGTTGCAATAGCAATTTGTGCTGGTAGTCAATTTGTATTGTTAGATGAGCCAACAGCTGGAATGGACCCTCTAGCTAGGCGAGAGCTTTGGGATCTATTAGCTGAATTAAGAGTTGGCAGAACAATTTTACTCACAACACATTATATGGATGAATGTAACGTACTTGGCGATAGAACTGCTATTATTAATTTAGGTGGTCTGGCATGTTTAGGGTCAAATAACTTTTTAAAACATAGATTTGGTAGTGGTTATAAATTAATTTGCGACTTATCATTAGATCAAACAAAAATACAAGCACAACATTTAGAAGAATATGTATTAAAGAATATTCCTGATTCATACTTAGCAATTGATAGAAATAGTCCACAAGGTGGTGGTACTGTAGGTGGGTATGGTTGGGGAGGTAACACAGATTCTGCATCATCCGGGCAGAATGCGCTACAGACTGGCTTGACACCAAGTACCACTTTTATCTTGCCATTCACTGCAGCATCAAATTTTGGTAATTTTTTTAAATCATTTGGAAATAATAATGCTAGCGATAGACTTGATATGTATGGTATAGTTGATTTTGGTATCAATATTCCTGATATGGAAGATGTGTTTTTAGCTGTTGGCGCTGATGATTCTGTAAAACCCATGAGTACTATGAGTATACAATCACCAGCATCTGTAAACACGGGTCCTAATATCACTTCGAATGATGATGTTCATCTCATGAGTGCTCCAGATACATTAGAAGCTGGAGGTATTGGTGCTAATACTTCTTTTGTGCCTTCATTATATGGACAAATGATGGCTATTGCAGGCAGACGCTACGAACATGCCAAAAATGATATTGTTACTATACCCACACTTATTATGCCATTAGCCGGAGCCGTTGGTGGTGCAGTGGTTTGGGCTACAAATCCATCTGCCATACCAGATCAACCACAATTAAATTTAGTCATAAATAGTTATTTTATAGCACAAATATATTATGCTGGATTTTTAACAGTACCTGGATTATTAGTTGAATTTCTTATAAGTGAAAGGGAATCCAAATTACGGAATGTCTTAACTGTTATGGGGTGCAATTTTAGTGCATTTTGGTTAGGTAATTTTGTTGCTGATTTTATTTTATTATCTATACCATTATTCGCATTATTTATCACATGGTTCACATCCCCGTTAATTGATGCTTTCGTAAATAATTCCAGTGGTGAACCATTTTTAATGCTTATTTGCTTTACATTGCATTTAATATCATTCTCATATTTTTGCAGTTTCTTTTTTCAAAGTAGTAAAACAGCTGCTGGATTAATGCCAATTATAATCATATGTTTATTAATATTACCAGCAGTACTCGTACTCCTCGGTATAACAATCTGGGTTACCCTACTAGGTGGTATTGGTTTGGATGTAACTGATATGCTCGCTTCAATATTATATGGAGTGTGTTTCTTTTCACCCCATGGTGCATTGCTTATTGGTCTTATGAATAGCCTTGCAGATGTGGGCTCCGTATTTAATGAAGGTACATATCCGGATTTTGGCAGAGTAATTTTAATAATGTTAAGTGAAACTATCATTTTTTTGGTTATTGTGTTATTTTTGGATATGCAAACGGTTGCACCTATTTCTCCTCAAGAAAGAGATCCTAATTTTAGAGAAAGTGTCTTAGATAATTTGCATCAAGATGTGAAAGCCGAAAGAGCCCGAGTGCTAGATAAAGAACATCCTCTCTATCACACATCAGAGCATTCAAGTTTAAAAATACAAAGGTTAAGGAAAGTTTTCCCGTCAAAATTAGGAACCCGTGGCAGTGATATTGTTGCTACTGAAGATGTAGCCTTTGCAGTGAATAGTGGCGAATGTTTTGGTCTATTAGGTGCAAATGGTGCAGGTAAAAGTACAACCATTAGTATGTGTACTCGCCATTTAATTCCAACATCAGGTGATGCACAAATATCATTACACAGTGTTTTAATGAATTTTCCAAAAGCATCACAACAATTAGGTGTTGTTACTCAAAATAATTCACTATGGGATTTATTAACTGTAGAAGCTCATTTAAAATTATTTGCAAGATTGAGAGGTGTTAATGAATCTATATTACAGGAAGTCGTGGACACTACTATTGATCAAATGGAATTGACTCCTCATAGATATAAATTATCAAAGTTATTATCAGGAGGTATGAAAAGAAAATTATGTGTTGCTATAAGTCTTATTGGTGATCCAGCTGTTGTGTTACTCGATGAACCTAGTGCAGGATTAGATCCAAAATCAAGGAGAAATCTATGGGATGTTATATTGCGTACCATGTCACATCGTGCTGTAGTTTTAACCACACATAGTCTTGAAGAAGCCGAAGCTCTTTGTGGAAGAATAGCAATTATGGTTAAAGGTCAAATACGCGTATTAGGTACAAAACAAAGATTAAAAAGTGAATTTGGTGCTGGATTTAGTATATGTATTAAATTGACTTATTATGAGTCACAATCAAGTGAGACTGCAATTCACCAAATAAAATCCAATGGTATTGCATTGAATGCTCTTTTGAAGTCTTCTTTCCCATCAGCTGCATTAGTAAGTAATAATGGAGGTGTATTACTAACATATGATATACCTCGAACTCAAATGGATATTTCAGTTGCATTTACTATTTTAGAAGCTAATAAGACAAAATTAGGAATTGAAGAATATACTATCTCTCAACCGACTTTAGAACAGGTATTTATATCTACTGTGAATAATAATAGTAGTAAGATAAAACCAGCTGCTGCATACGCATCGGAAGCATTATCCCCAAAATTAATTGCATTTTTTAACTTTCCAGTTGGTACAGTATTAACAAAATTAGAATTATTTGATAAAATAAAAAATTATATTAATGCAAACAAAGGTTTTCAAGTTGGAATTCAAGGCAAAGAAAATGCTAGTACATTATTATATTATGATGAAAAATTATGGAAATTATTAGATTTACCATCTAGTGAACCAGTAACACTCGGTTCCATGGAGGACATACTTAGTACCCATTTATCACCTGTTGTGTGTGCAGTTGATAAAACAAGTGGAAATCATTCAAATTTGGCAAATGTATATGACAGTAGTTCTGACAATGCCAATGCAACACAACTTACCGTTGATACAAATGGTGGTTTTAAGAATACACTAAGTGTTCATGAAACACTTGCACAACTAGAAAAAGAAGAAGAAGAAGAAGGAAATAATGTTGCCCGAAGTGAAACAAACACATGCGGTTTACGACCCAAACATAAAAATTGGGGCGCTATGTTATTTTTTATAGTAGCTATATTCCTTCTATTCATGGGTATTACTGGCAATATTAATGCAGCTAACCATAAATCAACAACAACAGAGTCTACACAAGAAACCTTCGCGACATTTATATGGACAGGAATATTATTTATGATAGTATCATGTTGTTGTTGCTGTTGCATGATATGGCCATGCTGCAAACCTCAACAAACCTTAGATTTATAAAGATAGAAGGTAATAAAGAAAGGGAATATTTCTCTCTCAAACGATGATATCAATGTAAATAGGTACGAAACGAAGTGTCTTAGACGGTCTGTTGACTTTGTCGATAAAGATCTACTTCCTTTTGTATGTAATTAAATAAGAGTATCTTTAAGCATAAACAGTAGTATATGAATGACAAAAAAATGTTTTTTTATTTGATAGAAATATGTATAAATTTTACACCCCATTTGTTTTTCTCTGAATTTCCTAACCTGATATCAAATACATATAAGTTAGTTCGTGATGTTATTTAATCTTGAACTTCTTTCGACTCTTGTTCAATGTCGTCATCATCGCTATCAGTATCTTCTGCATCGCTAAATTGCACAAGATCTTCTCTTTCATCTTCTTCAAAGACAACTTCATTGATAATAATACCACCAACAGTCATTAAACGTAATTTTTTAGCAGCTTCTTCAGAGCGGGCTTCATCCTTTAAGCGTCTTGCTTCTCTTTCTACACGCATAACTTCCATCAAACGATCCTGTTCTTTTTGTGCTTTTGCTGATGCTTCAGCTTCTAATACAGCTTCAGCTTCTTCTGTTAATTTTAATGCATTTGAAAATTCCATTTCTTGATCTTTATTGATAGCGGCATCATCATCTTTGAATAAAGTACTATCATAACCAAATAATTCACGACCTGATAATACACTTAATCCTTTACCACCTTTCTTCTTCAATGATTCTGCTTTCATACGTTCTTCTGCTTGTTTTTGACGTAATTCTAATTTTTTCTTACGCCATTCACCAAATGTGATTTCATTAATTGGAGTACCAGGCTTGCCTTCAGCTTGCAACTGTGCTCTTTGTTCATCGATGAGATCTTCTATGGTTTTCTCACGATATACTCTATCACCTTCAAAATCACTATCACTATCAG
>JACKZZ010016639.1_pt1 | contig 13844 bp, 10 predicted proteins | sample 8027871 | NCBI WGS metagenome assembly JACKZZ01 (sample SAMN15724774, study PRJNA655200) | protist metagenome | isolation source: fluorescence activated cell sorting (FACS) single amplified genomes of... | place: USA: West Boothbay Harbor, Gulf of Maine | collected 2000-07-19
TCTGTTGCAAAAATTGCCTTTGACTCTGCTGCAAATCTTAAATACGTATGCAATATTTCGTTTGATAGAAACTTTTGTTTACACAATACATGTAAAGCTGTTTCGCGGTATAAATTGCATGATTCTATGGCTTGGATTAATTTATGTTTTTTACAACTAGTAAAAAGTATCTCAATAATCTTGTTTGTACATTGTTTCTTGTTACGAACAACTATGAAGATTGGATTTTCACCGTAGTTATCATTTGCATTCATTAATTCACCCATGATACCTTGCTTTGCAAATTTTGAAAATGTGATCAAAACATCGTTTGACAATGCTGCACTGTTTCCAAGTAAATCATGAAGGCAGCAGCGTCCATTAGCTTGCACTGCACTAAATGCTTCAATGCCCTTTTTAGCGTGAAATTTGAAATCTTCCAGGTAAATCCGTGGTGTACGTTTGCATACTGTGACCAACGCAGTATCACGCCTCCATAAAAATGCACCGTCCATTGTATTGACTAGATTATGAAAATAGTTCCTTACACGTTCCACCTTTTTGCCGCTATTGCTATTAATATGCGGTGTGACGTATTTTATGAATTGTGTTGCGATTGCCTGCACATTATTATAAGACGTGTTTATATTCAATCGCAACAAGCAGTATAATGAATGGTGGCCATCTACATCTCGTTGTGTCATTTCATCAAGTAATATATCTTTGTTTTGTAAGAATAAAAGCACCATTTTGTCATTAATATTTTTATTATCACAACACAATAGTGATAATGGTGACTTGTTTAATGAATCGCGCATTTTCGCTGCATCCGGTGCATATTTCATATACTGTAGTATGAAGGACGATCTAACTAAAGGATTCAAACACAATTCATGCAAACCGCTTCTTTCCAAATGCTTTTTATTTTTTACCAGTAATAATTTTTTCGATTTGCTGTGATTACCGATCAGTTTAATAATTTTTGAGTTAATTTTTACATTTTGCATCAATATGTGAACAATATTTTCACCATATTCATCAACTAAATTGAAGGTGTTTTTATTCACATTATCTAGTAGACATTGTAGCGCGCGCTCGTTTAATGTGACTTTGTTTGCACAGTAAATATGTAAAGGGCTGTCGCCATTACGGTCACGTGCATTTAAATCTTTTTTATTTAACAAGTCAAAATAGGCAATGAAATGTTCTTTTTTCACATTAACGTTGCCGCACAATACATGCAACAATGTATCGCATAGTTCATCTGGTGTGGATGCTAATTCCTTCACAGGTTTGTAATTATTTGGATTTTTATATGAAAATGCTGTGCGTAATAACTGTGGTGAACATTTTGTATTTTTACATAAATTATTTAATGCTGCACGCGAAATATTTATATGTTGTCTGCAATTGTTGTTTTCAGCATCTATTTTGCGGTACAGAAATGATTTCAATACCTTATCTGACATGAAATTATCGTTCTGTAGGGCCAGCTCAAACGCAGTTGCGCCATGACCGTCTCGTTTTTGCATAAATTTGTTCCACCCTGTACTATTACTTTTGTAGCTATTGTTTACGTAGTACATCAAAATATCTTTTGTGCAATATTTAGATAACACTAATTCATGCAATGGTGTTCGTTTACGTTTGGTTCGATCCACTGTGAACAGGATATTATCATTGGTATTGTTGGTATCAATTAGTTCATATTGCTTGCATGCTAAATCGACATAAATCTGTATCATTTTTAATGACATGCAACTATTCCGCACCAATGCATGCATAGGTAAATATTTGTATGTGCAAAACTCATAAAAACCTGTATATCATACACCATTGGAAACACATCAATTTGTTAGGAAATAATAGATTATCAAAAGCAGTGTAGGAGCACAGTGGAATAGGATGGACTTACCAGATGGACATAATTTCGCACATAATTTTACGTGGGTGTCTGTTAATAATGGCTGTTGAAACAATATGTACAATGGCGTTCGACCATCATGATTTTTAATTTTAATAATTTTCGTTATCAAATTCGGATTAACCCTTTGCAGTGCAAATAAATACGTCTCTAAACATTTTAAATGCCATGAAATATAGTTTTCCTCTGTTACACTTTCTTTTATTTCTATTTCCTTTGTCAGGGTCCCTAGGTTCCGCATTAGTATGTGTAAACTTGTGAAACCTCTACCTTTTGATGTATCATCAGTTGCTACAACTATTGTTTCTATAATATTTGCATTTATTTTCATAAATTTTTCAATGGCACGAGATGTATTTTTTCTAACTCTATTTGTTAGTTCATGTAATTCATTAGCTTGATGTTTCACTTTTCCATTTATTTTCCATTTTGTCATACCACATTCATCGGCAACAGCATTGATACGTAATTGCGTTGGCATGTTTTTTCGTTTTGGCCTCATGACATGTGTATATTAAATTCACGCGTGGTATATGAACAAAATAATTCTAAAAACCTTGTTTTCCATACATTTAAAGCGATGGGTCTGTGAGTAGTGAGTAGGTCGCTGTCGAGATGCTTCATGCAGTTCAAAGTCTCTATATATATAAATGGACACATTATTAGACGATAATATGATGAGCGAGCAGCATCATATTTATTATTATTATTATATTATATTATATTATTATTATACTATATTAATTATAGTACATAATAATAAATAATAATAATAATAATAGTTTCAATAGTGGTGCAATAATAATAACCGATAAAAAAATTTATGATAAGTGATAATACCTTAATTTAGCATTTTACCTTAATGTGTAATGGGAGTAGAAAAACTAAAACTCACCAGCCTTTTTTTGCGGAAGATAAAAGAATTATTATTATTTATTTATTATATTATTTATTATTAATTTCAAATTATAAAAAAAAAATAAATTTTCGTTCAATCATAATCATCAATTATAAAAAAAATAATTAATCTCAATATCATACACGATTCAAAAAAACGAGAATGGGAAAATATTTTACCTTAATATAAATAACACGATACACTATGTCATTTAGTATAAACTAAAACTATACACTATGAGTTTTCTTGTGCTTACCCGTGTGGATAATATTATAAAAAAAAATAGCAAATTATTTTGAAAAAACTCTCTTCAAGTATTTGAAATCAATCATATCTACAAATAGTTTCCCATCACCACGTACACATACCACGTTTTTTACTGCAAACGATAACCCTTCTCTTTCTCTTACTAAGTCGTCCAGAAGATTTTCAATTTTTGTCAAATCATTTACTGATGCTAAACTATTACTATTTTGACCCCAATCAGGATTATTTTCAGCTTGTTGTTTTTTTCTTCGATTGTCTCTTTTGCTATCTTGAAAAATAAAAGGATTTGCACCTGCAAACACCGCAAAAAAGGCGTTCATCTCCACTGCCGCTTTATTTCGCTCTGTCTTCTTCTCTGCTATTGATATTATCTGATTTTCTACATCGTCATCAACAGGGCAGTCTTCATTATCGTCGGTAACTCTGTTGTTGCCGGTATTGCCCTGACTTGAAAGAAACAAATCTTTGCTGGTATTATCAATAACTGAAATATGAAATTGGATATCATTAATAGTTATTATGTGTTTAATGGTGCGATTTAAATTTTTAACAAGATTTTAAACCGTCTGTTCGAAAACAGTGGAAATGCTTTGTTTTAAAGCATTGATAAAACCGTCTGTAGTACCAATCTTGCTGTTATTGGTGTTGTTATTATTATTGTTGTTGTTGCCAATGTTCTCAATATTGTTACAAGTAGAATTTTCTGTCGCCATCACAGTGCTGTCGTTCAATCAAAGCCCCTGTTAACCTTTAAATTATCTGCACCAACTTTGCAAAACGTTGGTATATAATTTAATACGGCGTTGCGTAAAATTTCTGCAGATACTGTAGCGCACGACTGGAGAAATAACTATTTTACAAAAAAATAAACAATTTGCGTACTTTGAATTGAAGGGGGTTCCTTAGGAGAATGTAGTAAAATGGCTGGGTGAACTTAATTATACAACATAGCAGTAACAAACCAACGAAATTGTATCATTCAAAGGATAATCTATACGTATAATTAGTAAATTGAATAACGATACCAACCAATTGTCTACATGTTTCATAATGAGGTTGCTACACGATACACTAAGAAACACCAGGTTTCGTATCTTTCCAGATATGTTGATAAATGTGTTCGATTTAAAAAAAAAAAATAATAACTTCATGCCTTCCGGAGGCCGCGTCGATTTGAAAAAATAAACAAAATTACATAGTGTATAGTTTTAAAATTTGGTAAATATATAGTGTATAGTGTTATTTTACACTTAAGGTAAAAATTTTCCCGTTTTCGATTTTTTCGAATCGTGTATGAAAGTACCAGGTATAATAAATAATAATAATATAAAGTTAAATAAAGTATTGTGTTTGTGGTGTTAGTGTCGGTATGGACAATAATATTGAGAACTACTGGAATCGCGACTGTGTGTATGTTCATATACGCACATACATATGTATATATAAATGATTTATAAATGCGCGGAGATGTGTAATAGGGGTAGATTGTGTTTTTCTATAATATTAACGGCAGTCATCTATTCACTGTGCAATATATTTATTTCTAGACCTAGGTATTATAAAATAAATGCGGATCAAGCAGTAATCCGAAAGTACCATCACAAACGAACTAATATATTGCTTCCATCTTTGAAACATAAAAAACGAGAAAATGCGAAAAGTACTGTTATAAATTCTACAGTATCTAGTAAATGTAATACAGGTCACCTCTTCAATAACTTAAAGAATAATTTAACTTGTCGACCAAAAATATTATGTAAACAAAAAATGACCGCCAACAATTTTTGGAGAAAGGAAAACAACGACATAAATTTTGGGTCGACAGTGTTCAATATGCATGAATATAAAAATCCATATGAAAATATTAAATATACAACCAGGAAGAATTGGGGACACTGGTGTAAAGGAAGATGTCGTCAAAAATACTGTGCACGGTCGAGACGGAACATAGATCAAACTTTGAAGTTGATAATGAAAGAATGGGTAAGAATATCTGGGCCGTCAGAAGGCAATATGAATATATTTTCAGTACTCATGTATGGATCGTTGATTGCAAGTACATATAGAGGTAATGTGATAATGAAATGGGATACAGATGTGGATTTTGTAATGTGGGGCCACGATAGTATTCATATCGAAGCGTTTATGCAAACGTATAATTCAAGGATAAACAACGAATTTTACCTTGTTCTTCATCCAGATTGGCGATGCAAATTCAAAGAGGAACCCCAAAATTGGAATGGCAGGTCGTACTACCATTCAAATGGAACTGTCGCTAAATTTGATTTAAAGGAGCGAGTTCATTTTTACCGCCTTGGAGATAAATACGCTGCACCATTTGTTGCCCCAAATGTAAGATTATATCATAAACGTTCAACTTGGTATATTGATGTATTTGCGATGTACAGCGGAACTGCAGAAGATGATACCAAACCAATGCAAAGCAAACATATATCCAAAACCAATCCACATATCCATCTAATGAGACCAAAAACATATGACTATGTGAATATGCTGCGTAACGATATGTTTCCATTACAACGTTGTCAATTGGAAGGCATAAAACTGTGGTGTCCAAATAAGCCTAAAATCGTATTAAAACAATTGTTTCGTGGTGACCCAATAAAACCGGATCATCGTTTAAATTTAAAAAGTGGCTGTTGGCAGAAAGTCTAGCGTAAAGAATTATTGTAACTTAAAAGTATATATAAGGTGCGAACTTTCAAAAATCATACAAGTAATATAATAAGTTATGCGCATAAAATAATGGAAAGTAATATTTTGATAACTTAATGTTTCCTCCTTCGGTACGCTCCTTCTTGTAATATTATTTTTTTTATTTTGTTTGTGGTGTTAGTGTAGGTATGGACAATAATATTGAGAATTAATGGAGTCACAACTGTGTGTATGTTGCCATATACGCACATGCATATGTGTATATATATAAATGATGTTAGATTATTGTGCATAATATATAAATGATGTATAAATGCGCGGCCGTGTAACAACAACCAGAATTTTTAAAGTATTCTTCAGTATAATAAGTTACAAAAAAAATGATCGATTTTTTTTATATTTTTTAGTATTTTTAGTAGTTTCCCTATGAAAAGTATAAAATTAGTATACTAATAATGTAGTATATACACTTCGCTCCACCAGTGCTAAGTTTATATGCTCAGGTACCCTGAGAAGTGCGATATTGAGAAGTGCGATATTGCTTTGCCATAACAGAAAATTGAAGTGCATGGTGTGTGTATGGGGGGAATAGTGGTATAAAAAGGTAAAAGATCTTAATTTACTAGAACACCAGAACAACTATATATTATATGATCTGATGTGCATTTAATTTTCTTCATATTATTTTATCATAATAATTATTAAATTTTGGCAATAATATTAATATGTGCATATTATTATTATATAATAATATATAACAACGTATAAGTTAATTATTATATTATTATATACAGTAGATTATGTAACATAAAATAAAAAATAAAATAAAATAATAAAATATCATTTAATAATAATATACTACTACTAAATACTAAATACGTACGGGTATATACTTAAAAACATGTAGAGGTCCAACTCCTCTCATTCAACATTCGTGTAAGCAGCATATTATAGACTAATGATTTGATATATGTCTCATTAAAAAACATGTTGTTATAAAGAAGATTATATATTATACATAAATCATTTATTTTACGAAATGGCGTCAAAGAATGAAGATGGGAGATTATTGATTGATGAAAAGGGAATGAAATGTAATCCATTGCTGGAAGAAAAAAAGGATGATCCAGATCAAAAACCTAAACAGGCGAAAAAAGAAACGGATCCATATGAAATCCATCGCTATCTGATGAATGAAAACAAAAACAAGAATCTTCTAGGATTCACAACCCTTTTAAATGAATTGGAGGAAAAAGGTGAAAAAATGAAGGGGCTGACAAAATGCATTGATACAGATGATGAACTTTGGGGCAACTTGGAACAAAAAATCGATTCTATAAAACCAAATGAATCGTATCCACTTGTTATCGCTTTCCAATTATGTCATGTAGGTGGAGAACGTTTAATCGAACACATTATAAATGAATATGCTCCAGAGAAAATTAAAGCTTTCAACACTGAAATTACAGATTCCAGCGTTGAAATACCAACCAACCGCCAGGTTCTAGGGCAAATATTTTTGTATTACAAAGCACATAAGTTATGGAGATCAGAATCCCAGCAGCATAAAGAGAAAATCCTTGAAGCAATCCAGATGTACCCCGTTTCTGCACGTAAAGATTTACGAGGTAATTTACCTTTAAATGGATCTCTTTCTAGCATTGATTCGGGAGAATATGGTGCTCTTAATTATGTGAAAGATCTAGCTGAAATTTTCAAAGATGAAGTTGAAGAAGGTTTGTATCACTTACTTGCAAGAGAAGTGGGTAATATTGACGCAATAAAGCATCTTCACAAAAAATGTTGCGAAAAGAAGGCAAAAAAATGGCAAGGATGGCAAGAACGGGGATATGAAAGAGGATTTTCGGAATATAAAGCAGTTTGGGTAAATTTAAATCCATTATATTTCCTATTACTCTCTCATGCTCCTCGGCGAATACTTCTTGGGTTAGATGGCGGGGATGATGACTTTGATTCTAAACCGGAAAATGAGTGGCAATTCGAATTATTTTCTTCATTTTATGAATTTTATAACGATAATCTTAAAGACTGTACGCGCACCATTAAAAAGAATGGTACCATAGTGGAAAAGTATTCGTACAACTACTTCCAATTTGCGTTAATATATGAAGCAGCACCAAAAATAATTATGCGATTATTTAATGAATATGCTAAAAAAATGCCTATAGAACAACTTTATCTCCCCAAAATGACAGATTTTTACGGCGGTGATGTCGTGATTAAGTCAACGGGTTATAGTTTAAGTACAAGGGCCAGGGATATTGTTTATGGACCTGATTCAGATCGAGATTACATTCATTATGGGAGACAAGATGACGAAAGTGGTAGCTCAAATTATGTGCAGTCAGATAGTATGAAACATTTTTTAAATCATGCATCTTTACTTCACGCAATTTTACTACGCCGCGATAGATTCGAAAGCGATAAAATTGACATATTGAACGGGGCAATTCAACTCTTTTCAAACCATGAAGATGGAGATGGTATATATCCAATCGAACTTGCCGGTATGATGGGGTGGGACCAAAAAATTCGCGAAAAAATATGGGGAAATCAACTGTTGATACTACTGTTCTTGAATGGAGAACAGAACAATGGTTTTGGAAATACGGTCTCTTACTTATATATATTTACAGGGCATTAGTGGAGTTTGATGAGTTCTCTTGGGGGCAATTGGGATCGTTAGCAACTAAGATTGAAGAACAAGAAAATCAAGAAGATGTGGGTAAAGTACTACATAAGATAAGTATATCAAAAATTGCGTCCGACGGGCTACAAATTGGAAAAGACGTTCTAATAGCAAAAACAACATCTTTTCCCAATAAAAAAGTCACTTGGTGGCAGTTACAGTGTGTCAGGTTACAAGTGTGGATAAATACTACATTTTGTTGTTGTGGTCTATTTTGGTTATGTGGTTTGCGTAGAAAGTCCCGGAAAAATGTTAAACAAGAAGAAGAAAAGAATGATATCCCTTGTTGCGATAAGATAAGAAACAACTCTGTGTACTGGTGCTGCGCTGCAATGTTCCAAAATGAATGTAAGTTTTGATTATCTTCTTACTGCGAAATCAATATTTCTACATTTTTTGTAATATCTGTACTAACTGCCTTGATACAAAATTTACCTGAATAGATTTCTATTCTTTTTGGAATTTATTTGAATGGATGATAATAACCTTGTACTTTGTGTATTTCTACTTGGAATATGTTAGAGCTGAATTGTCGGATCATATGAGACCAGTAATTGTAACTGCTTTAAATGACCCTTCTACTGCCACTTTTGTACCGTTAAGTCGTTTGGCATGGTACACAACTGCGACACAAGATTTTTTTGCTCTTATCTTTATTGTTGTGTGCATTCACTTATTGCGCTTAATGCGCGAATTGCCTGGGGGGGTTGGTCCCAGAGTGATGGCTATCTTAAAGGTAATATCACATCCGTATATTCAACCGTTTTACTTGGTGTTATCTGTAATGATTGTATCTTTTTCAATTGGTCTACATTTCGCATTTGCAGATGAAATGTTAGGCTACAGGACTATGATACCAAGCATATTTGCTTCATTATTGGCTGCGTTTGGTGACTTCGGAATAGGTTTGGACGAAATGTTTCATGCGAATGAATGGTTTACATATGTTGTTGTGATTCTTATGATGACTCTGGTTTCTTTGTTAATGATGAACATATTTATAGCTGTTGTTGGTAATGTGTACGAACTTGCTGAGGAACAAAGTCTGGCAGAATATGAAAGCGAGCTTGATTATCATATCAAATCGTTATTTGATGACAATGAAATCGAGAATGTGATTAAATTACAATTTCAGCAATACCAAGAGGTTTTGGAAAATGAAGAAGGGATGGAAAGAGAAGAAAATATCAAAGTTTCAAAATTGCCAGAATCGTCAAAGACATAAAAAATGTGGGAAAATATAATAGAATCTTGTCAAAAATTCATGTGTTATTGTAACTTACGTATATATAAGGTGCGAACTTTCAAAAATCATACAAGTAAAATATTAATAAGTTATACGCATAAAATAATGAAGTAATATTTTATGCGCATATTAGACTTATTGTTTAATCAAAAGGCTTATCCTCTATTGATAACTTATTGTTTCCTCCTCCTTCGGTACGCTCCTTCTTGAGGATGTATTGATGCATACCACCACTCCATCCCACAAAAAAATAATACAAATATTACGTACCACATTATGTACTCTTTTGCCTGTACCTATCAAAACTGGTAAATATCATCGCTTTTAACCTTAAATCAAGTTTGTAATTTAAATTCAGCATAAATTTAAATTAAAATATATATACATGTTAGCAATATATTTAACAACTCCTTAAAATGGAGGGGGTTGATCCGGAAACTGTCAGTTGTATAAAGGCCTGGAAAAATAGTGTTAATATTCTTAAGTATTATGTATGTATTATATTATGTTCAGATGATCAAATCATTCTTAGAAACATATTCTTCTTACACGATTCCAAAAAATCGAAAAGGGACATTTTTACCTTAAGTGTAAATAATACTATACACTATGTAACTTTGTTTATTTTTTCAACTCGACGCGTAAACAAAATTACATAGTGTATCGTTTTAAATTTTGGTAAATATATAGTGTATAGTGTTATTTTACACTTAAGGTAAAAAATTTCCGGTTTCGATTTTTTGGAATCGTGTAAGATAATAATAATTAATACTAAATAAAATAATAATACACTTTGAATTCCCGAATTTATTACATGCGCGTGCCTTGTTTTTTTTTTTTTTTTTTTAAAACAGTAAGTCATTAGGATAATTTAAAATATTTAACTCTCTACTCTATCTGAACTGTATTCTAAATTCCCTACTCCGGATCTCGCCCCCAATTATTCATTTATATTTGCCTTTACTAAAAGTCACTTCCGAAATTGGTTTTTTAATTCCCTTCGAAAATTTCTTTACTAAAACCTTAATATAAACTCGTAATTGAGTAAAACAACTCCAACCTTGACTTTGAAGCCTTCGTCCCCGAACACGCATTTAGATGATTTTGAATCATCTGACGGTACATCTTATTTTAGCGCACTAAAATAATTTGCACAAGGATTATCTGTAGTAGATAATTGTAAGTAGGTACTAGTGCAAGTTTGCACGTCCTAAAACTGATTGTTCTAAATTCAATGGAATACGGAAAACCAAATTTGTGATAAAAAACCGTATATATAAATTGTTTCATTGTGTTGATTTCACATTGATTTATTATTGATATTTGGATGAGCTGAGTATAATCAGCATCCATTATATGATTAGCTATACTGCTGTATTTATCTTCTGATAAACATGTATATAAATTTCTGGTGGTATGATCGCAGATAATTCCGCTATCTACCAGTATAGATAAATCCAAGATCACGAAGTTGATCCTGATTAAGATATAAGTTGATTTCAGGAAATTCTCCACGCTGTATATCGGAGAATGTAAATATATCATTACTGGCAATGTTTGTGCACGATAATATACGCCATAACGTTATATTATTATGCATAGATTTGAACCATAATGTTCGATTTAAAATATCATTAATTGAATGAAAAGTTTCCTTTCCTTTAACTGCACGAGTTAGGGTTTTTCCCATATATTTCAATACTTTATGATTCAGTAATTCTAATTGACGAATCGTTAATTTATTTTTGGAGGGATTTAAAATACATTGAATTTCCCATTTAAATAATTGTGGAATACCTATATCAAGGAATTTGCCGTCCGATTTTTGACGTCTGATATAATAATATGGTAAATCGTATATATTAGCCTGATCTGATAAGTGATAGTCAGATAATTTTCCGATATTCGTATTTTTCCATGAATTATAATCTAATTGATGGCTTAATCGTTTTACTGTAATACATCGTATTTCATGGATCGGTTTCTTCATAGTGTTGCTAATATTCCTTAAAAATTTAAGACCTTGTTTTATTTCTTCATTTTGGTCTTTAGAAGATCGCTTTGTCCAAGCTGGTGACAAAAAGGCTGCTATTAGTTTCGATATTGTACTAGGTTCTAACAATTTATATCGAATAGCTCGTTTAAACAAGTACATTCTTTTCCGACCATGCCCTCTACAAAGCGGACCTGTGGTGGAATTACTACATTGCGGACATGCTGCATTTATCGATTTTGTCTCTGATTTATATGGATTAACTTTCCGTATTCCTAATTCCAATCTAGTTTTCCTAAAAAATTTTAGTTGCGTCTTATATATTTTAAAACTTTGTTTATTAATTTGATTTGACACACCTACTAATTTCGGCATAATAGTTTTCAAACTCGTGTTAAAAGATTGACTTAAACTCTTCGAGAATCCATGTGGTATTTGACCCAATAACGCCAGTTCTAACTTGAATTCACTATAATACGGAGTATATTCAATATTGAAAAATGTTATCGGGGTTATATTTTGATGATTATATAACCATGGTAATAATACGAAAATGTTTTCTTGTATTTCTGGTTGGATATTTAACCCTACATTTGTAAAAGATTGCTGCTGAGGGATATAAAACACCGCGTCGTAACATAAAATAGATGCCATTAAGTACCATACTTTTGTAATTATTTCTTCTGTTATCGGAAGCTGGAGAATATATATAAATAAATCATTATTATTTAGTTTTCCCTGCGCTAAGATTGGATAATTTAGATCGTCCATTGTAATTATAAGTTGAGGAAGAGTGCTATCTATATGTATCTTTTCCTGTGCTATTGAGTTCTTCTTTTTTATTAAATTTACAATTTTTACATTTGTAATTTTTAACGTATCAATCAAAACTTGTCTGCGTTGTGATATACTAATGAAGAAGACGAACCAAATAAATTTAAAGTATGCCCAATAATTTTCGTTGTACATTTTACATGTGCCATTAAAAACGTGATTGTTTGTGAATAATTCCTTACATTCTGGGACTGAACATTTCCGAAGCGGGTTCAGAGTTTTTGATTTCCTGTTATCCCATTCTTGTATTTTGTCCAACAAGAAATAACTTCATATAGAATTTTATTTTCATTGCCAGAATTACGTCGATGTTTTTCCCTATATTAAGGCTACCTATTTTGAGTGCTGATTTTTTCTTACTCATTATTATGTGGTTTATTTGTTAATTGCATTAACAATATATCTAATTTATTATTTAGGGTTAGATCCAATTTATCTAAACGATTCTCTAGTACACTTATACGTTTTTCCATATAATTTTGATTTGGTACTTTAATTTTTTCTATTGTTGCTATTTTTAAATTCGAAACGGTGAAGTCGAAGTCACTGAATTTTAGTTCTCCTATATTTATAACTGATATTAGTTTTTTAAAAAGGAGCTTATCTTCTCTCGATTTAAATAGGATTATACCGCTATTTTCATTATTATTATAATTTACTATTTCGCCATTTATTTCAATTTTTTCGAATCCTTCTAATGCTTCAGGACGGGCATTTAAATTTTTAATTATTTCGACTTTTGCTTCCGATTCATTATGAGCCAATATGTTTAAGACTTTCATTTTTCTATCTTGTTCCTTCGCCGAATAAAGTGAATTTATTTTATGTGTACCTAAAACTGCGTTTTTATATTTGTCTCCAATAAATTTATTATTTACGCGTAAATATTTTGGTCTATCTAGTTTATTGACTGTTGCAATTATATAGTTATATGTTTCTTCGGTAATAAAATCGGGGTATTCTTCGCCTTCGTTAATAAATTTATTTACGGCGTCTGCGATTCCCTTTTTTAAATGAGATTTGTTTCCTATGCATACGTTATTCGTATTTACGTGGGGACATCCAGTTTTATATAATAATTGCTTATAACATAAATTGTATGTTTTAGCCGACGTAAATTCTTCTATTTTTATTCTAGTATTAACATCGAGAATCGGCTCAATTAAAAATTGGACGCTTAGTTTAATAAGATCTTGTCTATCTACTTCAGATGCAGGAATCAATATTAATTTATTTCCCCATATTCCATTTTGGCCTTTCATATGTTTCTTTCTACATGCGACTAATTTTAGTCTAGGTATGATTTTTTGAATTTGC
>JACKZZ010000033.1_pt1 | contig 13841 bp, 20 predicted proteins | sample 8027871 | NCBI WGS metagenome assembly JACKZZ01 (sample SAMN15724774, study PRJNA655200) | protist metagenome | isolation source: fluorescence activated cell sorting (FACS) single amplified genomes of... | place: USA: West Boothbay Harbor, Gulf of Maine | collected 2000-07-19
GGAAAGCAAATAACATGCAAGGAGCAGATGTGCTAGTATGCACAAGAGTGCAAGGGCAAAACACAAACATTTCCACAATAACACATTGCACACACGCAAACACATGCGTGGTATGCATGCACACAAACACACGCGCAGACACGCACGCCCAACGTGTCCACGAGAAGTAGAAGATATTTGTTCATTTTTACCCAGTCATTCTGTCAGTCTGAAAAAAAACCCACTGGTGACCGCTGTACATTGAGAACAAGCCATTGTGAGACTGACGTCTTTCCAAGTCTTGTGTTTTTGAAAATTTCAAATTGATTGTTCCACTTCGAGGCGTATTCTTGTTTGGTTCGGTTGCAAAGCATATTCTTCGTTTTCTTTTACTAGTAATTTTTAAAAACCTTCCCTTCAATCATATTTCCTCAGAACTGAACAATTCCCTCGCTAATTAATTCCACCCCCATATCTCATCTCTCGTACTTTTCAGTCCCAATCTTTCGGCTAAAAGTTTCGCCAGAGTTAGTTTCTTGCACAGTGGCTTCTGCTTTGACTTCCCAGGTCTATTCGTTCGCTCTAGCCTTTTTGCAAAGGACATGGAGGATAGCACCGAAGAGTGGCTTTCAAAGATCAGGCAAGTGACCAGGGGCAACCAGAAACTACTTTTGGAGCTAGAGGTATACTACAGAGACGCTTTCCCACTTCATGCAATCCTCGTCCGACTGCTGCACAAATCATAGCAGCTGCACGACGTTAACCAATTTTTTCAATGGGATTATAGAAATATAGAGTTAAACTCCACGTCGAGCTCGTGGTTCGCAAGGAGCTGAAAAAGAGGGTAATGGAAATAGTCTCAGTCTCTTTATATTGATCTTTCCTGTGATCATGGTTTCATGGTTCTTTCCTAGGTTCACGAAACAAAGAAAGAGTTCGAGAAGCTCAAGGCACTGAATGAAGCAACGGCTGTTGAGCTCGACCAGTGGAAACAGGTCCTCATCAGACTTTGCACCGTTGAAATCCTGTGAAAATTTCGCTGCTGTGTTCAGAAGATAAAAGATTCCGAGCATCAAGCTAGACAACATACTCAAAGAAATAATACACCTCCACGCGTAAAATTTAAAATTAGCGCTGATGCGCCAAATTGAGCTTATTGCCCTCCCGTCTTGATTTACCAGAAATCCCCAGAATCATTCGAGAATGACGGGTTTTCGCACTCAGCTGAAGTGGAAGCAATAGAAGTTCGGTTAGCAGATGGAGCCAAGACTTCCCAAGCGCAGATAGCAACTCCAGAGCCTCAAGTCGTGCTCAACATGAGAAATAGCAGGAGCCACGAGCAAAAGCATGACCACACTCCAGTAGAAACAGGGGGTTTCCCTGTGCACCATGAAAAAGATATACCCAAGATGAATTTGGATTACCACAACGACGATGGCAACCAAGGTGATTTCCAAGACCAAGGAAATGAAAACAATCAACTTATCGATAACTGCAACTCAAAAATTCCTGAGTCTGTTTTACCTCCGTCCACTACTGAAAAACCTGTACCCGATTTTTCATTCTCAAACTACAATCCCCTCAGCGTGACACTGCTCCGGGGTGACCATGCGCCCCACGAAGTGTTGCCCTCCTTGATTGCTCCAAAAAGTAGCCTAACAGATGTCCTCAGTGGCAATTCGCGCAAAGAAAATGAAAGGCAAGACCAGCTCCGGGCCGCCGCCGAAATTGTGGCCTCAAGCCGTAAACCTGCCAAAATGTTCGAGCATTTCCTTGTTCTTGGGGGCGATCCTGCGGATCCCAACGGCGATGTCGTGCCCGCTCTCCAGGCGATTGAGGCAGCGATGCCAAAAAACAAAAAAAAACATTTTTTCGGCAAAGGCAAAAAAAAGAAAAGGAATCGCCCCGTTGCACTTGACTGGTTCAGGATCCTTTTTCGCATCTTGTCTTCTTGAATATTTCTCAAATCTTACATTGTTATGTTTCTTCGAAGGACTGAAGATCCGCGTGTGTTGCTCAAATACCCTCAATCATCAACGTATCTTCATTGATTCCCTTCTTCTGCATCCAGCTAACTAAAATCATTCTTGCCCCAGGATGGACTCTCCTGACTTTCCCCACTTTGCATTTCCGGAGGGCGTCAAAGTGTGTTCCCTGTTTCTTTGCGACTTCACACGAGTTCATTTTTTCTGCTTTTACCCAGGTGGAAGTAGTTAATACAACGAAATCGTACAGTAATATGAACGAATACTTGTATGGATTTCAAGCTCAGGTGAAACTGAAACATTTTCATTAAGTGTCCCCCTTTGAATGAGTTACAAACGTTCTGATCGCATAGTTTCAAAAGAGAGGCCAAAACTGTCATATTTTCGTGGTAAAGAATCAAGATAGCAGACGCTCGACTTTAGCAGGGAATGGAAGCGACGATGATATGTATGGTGTCTGCATAACAATCAAAGAGCTCCAAGTTCTGGTCCAGAATTGCTTCTAAAATTTCCACTCTTTTGGATTTGCTGTAACTTGCATTTTCATTCATACAGAGACACAGAGGCGAGAGAATTGTTGTTGTCACACCTGTGTGCTACTGTGTCCTATCTCGCTATCCTTTTTTTTCGCTTCACATGGATGCCTTGAACGCCATCTTGAGTGCGTATTTGCGCTATTTTTTTCTTTTGCTATGTTATTTAAACTGCATCTTTGTTTATCAGCTATTTTGCACATGAAAAGAATGGAAAGTTTTTCTTCCAACACTACACCATTCGAGATGCATGAGTGAGCAACCCTTGAATTTGCAAATTGAATGCACGGATTGAGCAAGTCTTTTGCAGACTTCCGAGTAGATGGATTGGCCCTCATCAAGTTGCATCTTGTGTCCGGCTTTTGAAAGAGTAGCACATATTGTTTCACATTTGTTGACTTGTCTACCATGAATTGATTTTGGTTCAACTTAGTTACTATGAGACTTTAATTCCGTCCCCTGGGGAATTCACTTCTTTGCAAGTCCCAGAGGAGTTACCTACCCTGCGATTTGAGGTTTAAAAAAAACAAAAGCGTTTCTTACCAATGGTCGATCCTTACTTCCTTGGTTAATATTTGTTCGATTAGCGGCCGGAGGTACGGGGTGACTCTACTTGCATTGCAAATTGGTGCTGTCCGCTAGCTTGGTCTCGTTCCTCGGTACTCACGAACCACTTTTGATCTTCGCTCTCAATACTTCATCGCGCTTTTGTCCTAGGGGTCGACCCTTGTCAGCCTGCTTGAATACGCTCTCCGGGAATTAAAAGTCATAGTCGTCGACCCCAATCTTTCAATGCTTTCGGCAGCAGTGCTTTCTTTCCATCCTCTTCTTCAACCGCTCACCTGGACCGGAGGTTCGAGTCCTGCAATTCATATTGAGATTTTCCCCATTGACCTAAATTGCTTATATTTTAGTCTTTCTACCGGTACTGCCTCAAAAGCTCTTCGATTTCCTAGAGGCACCTGTTCCGATTTTGGTGATAAAACAACCACACTAACTACAAAAACTGCAAAACCCGAGTCTAACATGTCCTTTCCGTATCCCTCCTTAGGTCGGAGTTTCTTCGCTCCCAGACTCGATTAGGTCTGCGGATGATCTGGAAAACACAGTAGTTTGGTTTCCCTCAGAAGACCAGGTAGATCCCGGTTGCTTTCTGGAACATTTTGTGTTCTTATTTTTGTTTTCGTCGAACATAGCTCTGGGCACCAGATGGTGTCGAAATGTGCATGCCGGGCAGCCAGAAGCTTGCGGAGATTGTGGATAAATATCTAACGGTCATCCACCTTTCAATTCGAGATACTCTTGTTTCTCTAAAAGAAATGTATTTCTTGTCAGGACCTTCGACTCGCACAGACTCCCGAAGGTGAAGAAACTCAGCATATTTATAGTTCCCCAGCTGATGCTGTTAGTTCTGTCGAGGTAGTATTCGCAGAAACTGCTTCCTCTTGGCCTAAAATGTGTCAGCAAACTAATACTCCAACATGTCGGTGTCAGGACGTCCTCACTTGTGTACGAAGCCACATTTCTTACTTGATCAACCACGACTTGGAGGCCCAGAGACTCAAGTAGCAATTGCCTTTGTCACAAATTGAACACAAGAAAATTAATTGCAAACTAACGCTTGTCCAAGATGCGCAATACACACCACACACGCATACACACTAACACACGCCACAAAGTCTTTTTTTCAAAATAATTTGATATCAGGAAAGAAAGAGCAGCCCGCAGAGAGTTGGCAAAAATGATTCCTTTGCCAGCGTTTGGGAGACGCTACAGACACTTGACTCTGCCAAGAGAGCCAAACGATTCGAAGCCTTCTGATAACGAAGAAGACGTCAAGTCGCACACGACAGATTTTGCAGGAATGATGCGCAACACGCAAATGCTCGCCAACTTCGGGTGGAAGATTGACCGACAAGTCAGGCTTCGCTCCAATACTTGATTGTCTAGCACAGTAGCATGTTGGTAGGTACGCCGAGCGGAAGCCAGGCAGGCTAGCGGCCTGCATGCTTGGCCGACTGGGCGGCCGCGCTGCAATGTAAAGTCATGTATGCTTGACGCTTTGCTGCTCTGAGCACTGAGTGCGCCCTACAAGGTGCGTACAAGACAAGCAGTGCAAGCACGGCTACAATACAAGTGCAAGCAAGCAGCGCGGCCAGCATGCTAGCAGCAGCAAGCGTGCTGGGCCGCAACTCAGGCGACTGGACTGGCAGATTTGATTGATGCAGACGGCGTGACTGAGCTGAGCACGGCCTGCTGGCTGGCAACCGACGGGCCCGCCAGCGGCGGGCGCCCGCGGCCAGCCAGTCGCCAGTCGTGACATGACTGGCCGCTACATGCTGGCTGCTGGCGTGCGGCTGCTATCGGCCGGCCGCCTGCTAGCATGCCTATCCTATATCTTGTCTGCTTGTCTTGCTGGCTGGCGGCAGGGCGCCAGCAGGCGCATGGGCCGCTGCAGCAGCACGCCGGCCCGGCCCGGGCCGCGGCGGCCGGCAGCCTGCAGGCCTTACGGCGCACGCGGCCTGCTGGCCGACTGCTGCGCCACCGGCCGGCCGGCCTGGCGGCGTGCTGATGCATGCTGACTTGGCCGCTGCGGCGGCCGTGGCCAGCGTGCGGGTGCGGCTTGCGGCCGGGTCGGCCGGGCCGGCGGCCACGCCACGCGGCCGGCCAGCAGCCGGTGCGGCGGGGCCCTTACGGCCCAGCAGTGCACAGTCAGTGGCGCGTCAGTCACATCAGGGTGTGGCCGCAGCTGAGCCACTAGCAGCACAGCACACAGCACAGCATGCGGCCTACATGTTACATGTAGCATATCATAAAATGTAATGTATAGTATACATATATGCTTGGCAGCCTGACTGCGCCTGCTATGACTGACTGGCGGCTGGCGCTAGGCTGCTAGCAGAGCCGCGGCCAGCAGCAGCACGGCACGCATAGCGCCATAGCGTGCTTGCTTCTTGCTTTTGCGGCGGCCGGACCCCAACCCGACGAAATAATGAACTTCTAAGCATGAAGGGTGGCACCGTATGGAAGCTGACCGTCTGGGCCAGGCCAATTCAGCTGCTGGCTTTCAGGAGTCGCGGCACGCTTAGGCTGCGGGTTTGCGTCGCGTTCTTGTATGCTCTCCAGCAGCGCCTTTTTATTGTTTTCCATTTTCTCAAGCAACGTCTGCATGTCCAGAAATTGCCCCTGTAATTTACGGAAAGTAATGAAAGTTCAGTCGCATTAGAAGGCGACTAATTGGTTGGCTTGGATAATGGCTCACCATAAGTAGATACAGAGGCCTCGCTACAAAATCAATGAAGCCAATGCTGCCTTTCAGCGGGTCCGCAATATTTCGGTTGAACATTGCAAGGGGCTCTTCTCCCATCTCCAACTCAAGATCCCCCTGATTAAAAAACTCTTGTCCAATGAGGTCATTCCAGATCTGGGCAAATCAAGTCAATATATTACTGGCCGCAGTGACAAAAAAAAAAAAAGAAAAAAACGCAGACAAACCTTTGACTCCCGCCAAGGCTTTGCAGCATTCGACAAATCAGCACATTTTATGACCATACCCATGATTAAATTCCTGTCCTCGGCATTGTTTCGAGGATAGCGCTTTTCGTTTCTTTTGTCTTCCAACCACTTCTTAAACGTTGCCTGCGTGGGACCATGCTGTTCCAGAACCATAATTTCAAGGTTACCGCATGTGTTTTATCAAGCATTGACACCAAACACTAAGAAAAGACCACAAAAAGACACAGACACGCAAATACCTGTGCCATATCTGTTGCCAAAATACAGCTCTTTAGCTTTTCTTTCACACTCGTAACAGAGCTAGCAGTCAAGCTGGCAAAGATATTGTTCTCCGGGAATGAAATCAATTGCATCGCAGTATCGTAGTGAAGGTTTTCTAATACTGACTCTTGATTGTACCTATCGCATGAAGCGAACAAAAACTAGGTCATACTGCACAACAAACAAAAGAACAGTGCAGGCAGCCGGGCCAGCGAGTGAACAAAAGGAGACTACACTAGAATCTACGCAAGCATGTGAAAATGAGAAATCACACAAAGACGCACAATTTAGCCAGAGGGCTTCTGATCAGAATCATGTGTTTGTTGTTGACTCCCGGATGCTTGATGTCGTGTAGCAAGGAAGCCCAAAGCAAAACATATACGTCTTCCGGAGATAAATATTCACTGGCTTTCATTTCGTACAATTGAGAGTACACCCCCTGCAGCACCGTTACAGCGTGGTAGAAGTTGTGGTACGGATTCGAATAGTAATATGTGGGGATTGACAGGCATATAGAATCAAGAGTTGGCATCTCAATTTTCCATGCGCTCATACAACCACTTTCGATAAACATGGCCTTAACGCACCCTACCAATGTTGGAATATCGTAGTCCCAAACACAAAAATCCCAAGACAGCAAGCTTTCTCTTGAAGGGCCTATTGTAAAAAAAAAAAAAAAATGACCTATGCGGTGGTTTGGGGCAATCAGGTTGCAAGATGAAAACCATTTGCGATGGGCAGATTTGGGATCTTGAACAAAAGATTTTCGACATGCTCCAGGACTTGGGATAAATCAGCAGGGTTGATTCGAGAATTGTTTTCCGAAAATGCAATGCCACAATTTGAGCATATCCCTCGAGAAAACTCGTGAAGTCCACCAGGAGATTCCAAGCATCTGGTTTGTCTCCGATGGAAAGCCATCGGGGAAGTCGTCGGAGAAGACACCGCTAACATATCATCAACCGGGTTGAAGTCATCAGGAACTTCAACTCCCATAGAAGGGGGAATGTCAGCCTCGGAAATGGGCCGCCGCTCCACAGCTTGGCTCATACGTATCAGCGCTCTAGTGTGCTCTACATACTTGTCAAGAGTCGATGCTTCCTTCAACATGCCCGAAAGACGATAATGTTCCGCAGAAAAGAGATACTCGCGCAAACGACGTTGGAGCAATGCCAAAACATCTGACTCGGTCAGAAAGCTTGTTCGCTGCGATGCTTGTTGATCGGGTCGTAAATTTTGTTTCCGAGTTGACGCCGTTCCACCTTGTAGCGTGGAACGGGCATGTTGCCTTCTTTTTGGCGTTTGGGGAGGGTTAGGCATGAGTGTCTCGTACAGTGGGTCTCCCGTTTTTGAGTCAGTCCGTTCCGTGGAGGGTACAGCAGGTAGCGAAACCGCCTTGCTCTCGTTTGAGCTTCCGTTGCTGCCATGCAGTGATGGACTGGTTCTGTCTGTTAATCGATTAGGTGATGGGGTCTCTCTGGGACGTGATCTTGCAATGTCAGACGAGTTCGCAGTTTTCATTCTTGGAAGGCTTGATCGGGGTTCTGGGAATGTTCAGCACAATGATGTGGCCGAAAATTTAAAAATTACAGTGGATATTTGAAAAAAGTAATACCGGTTTGCGATGAGCTTCTTGTTTTACTTTTTCGAAAAGGCGCATCCTCGTCAGATCCAACTATCAAAATTTCCATTTCTTGTTTCGTTTGCCCTTGGAACGGAAGAACTGAGGAGAGATGCGACGCCATTATTTCTGCCAACTTCTCTTGAAGGCGGTTTATTCTAGAATCAATACACAAAGAGCTAGAATACGCAAATATCGGCAAAAAGTATTGAGGCGCCGACCTGTATATAGTTTCCCAGCGCTTTTGTCTCGTCGTAGCGATTGAGTCCGTCGGATCAGGCTGTTGCCTGGTGCAATTCGATATTAAACGAGAAATTATGACAGTTACGCAATCTGCTTTTTGTACATCGCAAAATTGACAGTAGCGAAGAAATAGTTTCAGAAATTCTTACAGTTCGAACGATTCTAACCTCCGCTCTTCCCGCTCGATTTCGGCTTGTACACTTTCCAGGGCATTCTCTCTACTAGCGATAGGCAACCAACCCACAGCGAAATGTAATAGAGGCGATTTTATGCAATTAACTAAAGCGTGCATCAAAGCTGATTGCATCAAATTACTTGAATACTCGCTGTTCAACTGGGAAAAGTCTTTTTGAGTATGACCCTCGCTCTTTTTGATTAAGCTCAACGACTTTGGGATACCCCTAACAACGTTCCAGACACTCTTTATAGTCAACCTTATTCAATTCATGTTTCATCGAGTTTCAGTACATTTTGATCACTTCCTCGAGCTTGATTAATGAGGCTCTTCGTTGTAGCTTTTTTGTTTTTCCTTCTTCTTGAGCGATTCTTGACAAATGCCAAGCAAAGTTTACTTTAACAAATAAACAAAGAATATTTTTGAAACTACCTGTGTCCTTGGTTCTTTGGAATCTGTTTTAGAATCATTCAAATGTGACAAGTGCTTGAAAATTTCCAGTAGCGCACCAAGCTGTTTCAAGTGTTTCCGTTCGGTCCGGCCTTCCTTTTGGGTTGGCGGCGACCTCCGGACAGATGCTGTCGCTGGTCGTATTCTTGTCCTTCTAATCTTTTCATTTGGAGAAGCAGAACGACGTGACGATCTTGGGGGAGCTGGCTTGTTCGTTGATTGAATTGGGCGCCGGGGCGTGATAAGCTGTAGATTCCTCATCAAAGGTGCTGCATCGCCCCTTTGAGGGAAAATATCTCGCCTTCGTTTGACCATATTTTTACAAAATCATGCAAGACGAGAAATGCTGCAGGGTTACAATCATAGTCAAAATCTTTTGTAAGTTACCCATGAAGGAAAAGTACAGACACGAGGAAGGGGTGAAAAATATGCTTTTAGTTGGCTCGTTCCGCTGCTATGAAAACCACGAACCATGCAAAAGTTTCCCAATGAAATGATGCCGTTTGGTTTTTGCAGTCCTGCTGGCTGGTTTCTCAGTGCCACTGGCGACACTCAGTCAGGCACTCATCACTTTTTAACTGAATGCAAAATATACCAAAACGACGACCGAGCGAAAGCAAGCCCCGCCGCCGGGCGAATGAGCGGGGCCAGCGGATGCGGCAGTGGCGCTGATGCAGCGTCCTTGTCAACCTGTCCCTCTCTTTATACTCTGTATCTCTGTAGAATTTTGGGAGTGGATGAGTGGATGTTTTTGTTGTAGAAAATTGTAAGCTAACGGTGACAGCTGGAGGAATATTGTGGTGATTCGGTTTGCATGGACCGAAGTCATGGTTCACCAGTGAGCTCGAAATTGGTGCGAAAAGTAACAATTCCTACTGCTAGCTACCTACGAGTCAAAATGTAAGTGGAAGATATGTTGTGCGGGCTCATTTTCAAACTGTTAATTTTGTATGATATGGGGAAATGATATGTTTTCTACAAATTTGCCGAACAGTGAATTCGCACGACCTGTACAATGGTCTTTGTTGCTTTTCAAGGACATCATTACACAGGTAAGTCTTACAATTGTATTATTATGCAAAAAAGTCGAAGCGTCCACTTTCTTATTTTTTCGTCAACAGTCAGTCAAGTCTACTCTCGGTAACATGGGCGCAGGTAGTTCTTAAACTGCTTATCGGCTTGGCGTTTCGCTCAAATTCTTTGCGTTTTATTTGCAGCCCAGCATGCTTTGAGCGTTCTGCACACTGAAGCAAACGGGATTGGAGTCATAAGAGCCGACCGCAGTTCAATAGTCCCAATTCGAGCAAGTCTTTGTCTGTATGGAGAATACAATGGTCTGATCGACTCCCATTCCAATGTATCACATACATTATTGTTCGTGATTTGTACAGGAAAACCCTGTCGCATATCTGTTTTAAGCGCCTCTCATTCACTCGTTGGCCTGGCCGACAGTTCACGCTTATGGCTTTCTGGGCAAACAGTCAGCGGGAAAGCGAGTTGTTAGTGATGCATCCGAACATGACATGCATCCTGAGCAATGACAATATCCCAATCGAAAATTCACGGCATTTATATAATAAAGAGTTACCAATTTTGGAATGCGTCGGATTTCATATTCAAAACACTTCCGACGATTCCAGACAAGAATCAGCCTTGGAAATGCGTCGCACAATTCAATTCTATGTCTGAAACTTCAATATATATATTTTTTTGTGTGCTTCTTTGCAAGTGTTTGCAACAAGTTTTTCTCGGGGCAAAATTAGCTAAATGCACAGAAGCCACCCAACAACCAAAGTTTTGCATGCCGGCAGCAGACAGAAGGTGAAAGCTAAGGCGAAAGCTCAAGGCGAAAGCAGTTCTACGGAAATCGCAAGACCGCAGTTGCGACAGTTGCTTGCACTTTTGGAAGGACAATGGGCTTTGCTCTTGATAGGTGCCGGAGGAGTTGCCGTCAGTTCAGCAGCCTCTTCTTCTTTGCCACAATCTATTGGTCGGTTGGTGGACTTGATCTCAAGCTCTTGCAATGAAAGCGGGGTGATGAAGGCTGCACAACTGTGGAGCAGATGCAAGTTGACTGCTTGCCGTGTCTTGCAGCTGCTTTGTTTAGGAAGCGTGGCAACAATTATACACAAAGCTGTTTCGGAGATGGTCGTACACAGGGTTGGTTCCAGTCTGCGGAAGAAATTGTTCGCGGCTATTATAACTCAGCCTCAGAGCTTTTTCGATGCCACCCCGGGTGGTGAGTTGGCCTCACGCCTGGCCGCTGACGTACACGAGGTCCTCTTATTTTGAGTCTTCTTGTTTCATTCAATGTTGGCAATCTGTTACGCTTTCGGTTAGGTTGCAGAGCATCTCGTTGAAAACATAGCTGAGATCATAAACTTCACCCTTCGAGCAGCGACGACATTTTTCCTTCTGCTCCGCAGCTCTCCCATGCTTGCCTTTACCTCGATTTTCCTTGCTCCTGTGTCGTCGTTTTCCATGGCTCTATGTTCCAAACTTTTGAAATCACTCAGTCGGAAGCACTTGGACGCTTTGGCAGTTTCCACTCACCGAGCCGCTTCGCGTTTCAGCGCAATCAAAGCAATTCGTGTGTATCATGCAGAAGCTAGGGAAATCAAATATTTCAGCAACATGATTGACGACTCAACCAAAATTTCTTTAAGAATGGCTGTCGCTGAAAGCGTTCTGGCCGGGAGCAGTTTTTTTAACTCCCATGGTTTGACCAGAGAGCGGCTCTGTTAGATTTCCTTTGATATTATTTTTTCAATTGCAGGTGTTGTTTTGTTGACCTTCCTGCTTGGAACGAAGCAGGTTATCGCGGGCAAAATTTCCATAGGACAGGTAGCTTAGAAACCTAAACTTGAATGTTGGTGCCATCGACGTAACTTCTCTGTGCTGTCAGCTGATAAGTTTCTGCTTGCACTTGGATAAACTGGTCGAATCATTTGATGGAATCAACGAGGGGATTGCTGGCTTTTTAAGAGCACAGGGTGCAGGCACCAGCCTCTTTTCTCTGTTGGGCGCATTTCGGACACCTTCTGAGTCTTTATCAGATACTGAGTAAGTGTTTATTTTCTATCGCAACTGTCCAAATGGTAACTTTATGGGTTGTTTGTTGCTGGTTCCAAGTTTATCGAAGCCAAGGTCCACGGAAACAATGCCAGGAGACCACGGGTCCACTGTGGATACATCAGGAGACCGAACACTTCTTTTGCAACTCGACAAAGTAGATTTCTGCTACCCTCAACGACATGGTCAAAAATCCAGGGTGTTTGCGCTCCGCAACATTAGCTTGAACTTGTACGATGGCGAGATCGTGTGTCTTGCGGGCACCAGCGGATCAGGGAAAACCACCCTTGCATCTATCATTGTCGGTATGTATGAGCCCACCTGCGGCAATCTTATGTTTAATGTGTCCCGAAAGCGCATTGCTTGGGTTGGTCAAAAACCAGTGCTCTTCGAAGGCACTCTGGCTGACAATATTTCTTACGGTTCTCCGAGTGCCAATCTTCGCGATATTGAAGTGGCGGCTCAAGCCGCAGGCTGTGGAGAATTCATTAAGAAGTCTCCGCGTGGGCTTGACACAACAGTTGGTTGCGAAGGAAGTGGATTTGTCCATTTGTCTGGTGGTGAAAAGGCGCGGCTGTCAGTTGCGAGGGCATTGTTAGTCAAGCCGGTGATCATGGTCATGGATGAGCCAACCGCTGGGTTGGATGCTGCATCCTCAAGGAGTTTAATGCAATCTCTTCGTTGCTATGTATCGGGGACAAGCTGCAGCTTCTCGAGTCATAGAACGTGTCGAGCCGTTGTAATTGTTTCCCACGACCCTATTGTTCAGCAGCTGTCAGATCGTATCGTGTGGATGTCAAATGGCATTTTGCAATCTCAATAAAAGCAATTGTGTGGCCGTGCCTCGCCAGCAGCAGCCGCATATGCATGGTTGGCCGCATGACTGCTGCTGCTCGGAAATCAAAATGCTGGTCAGAAATTGCTGCTAGATGACTTGCATGACTCACAGGCGCGCAAGGCGGGCCGGCCGCGTAGGGCCGCCGCGGCCGTACATGTAGCGCCAGCACGCGCCCTGCTCTCGCCTCTGGCCGGGCCGACGGGCCTGGCGCGGCCTGCTGCTCGGCCCGGCCGACGGCGACCGGCCGGCCAGTCAGCAGGCCGGCGTGCTGGCCGCTGGCGGCCCGGCGAGCCGTGACGTGACGGCGTGACGTGCCAGCAGCAGCAGAGGGCCGCGCAGGCCGGCCGGCCCGCCGTGGCCCCCCATCCACCATTACAAACTGCTTTGTGTAATGTAATGTTTGTAACTGCCCAAAAAAAAATTGTGCTAATGTAATGGCCGTAATTGGCCAATTTTTTTTGTGTAATGTAATGTAATGTAACTCTGCAAAAAAAAGTTGTAATGTAATGTAACTGTCCGGCCAATTTTTTTTGTAAGTCATGTAACTGTAACCATTGGCTCCCGCAAGGGCCGCAAAATTTCGCGCCGGCCGGCGATGCGCTATTAATGATTAGGGCCAGCAAGCCGCTAGTCTAAGCCAGCTCGGCCGCTGACGGCCTGCTGACTGGCGACGGCCTGCTGCTAGGCCGGCCGGCCGGGCGCAGCATGCCGGCCGGCCGGCCGCTGGCGACGGCCAGTCAGGCGGCTGCGGCCACCGCTGGGCTTCGCCTGAGATGCTGGCCGCCGGCCGCTGGCGCGTCCTTCTGCAGCAAACGGCCGGTGAAAGTCAGTAAGTGTAAGTAGATAAGGCCGATATGCTGCAGATGGCCGTGCGGCCTGCGCTGACTGGCGTACTGGCATAATCGCCTGTCTGTCTGTTTGTATGCTGCTATGTAGCATATATGACGTGCTGCTGCTGCTTAGCATTATGCTTAAAAAAAAACGCTGCCTGGCCGGCCCGGCAGCATTGCTTGACTGCCTGCGGGCCGCCTCGGCAGTCAAATGCTTGACTTTACTGCATGCTTGACATTGAGCCTTACCGCTTACAACTCTTCTGGGGGTGAATTGAAATGCAAGAGAATTGCGACTGCTTGCTGCAGCTTTTGTAGAGTTGTAGGAACGTCGTCGA
>JACKZZ010007680.1_pt1 | contig 13824 bp, 4 predicted proteins | sample 8027871 | NCBI WGS metagenome assembly JACKZZ01 (sample SAMN15724774, study PRJNA655200) | protist metagenome | isolation source: fluorescence activated cell sorting (FACS) single amplified genomes of... | place: USA: West Boothbay Harbor, Gulf of Maine | collected 2000-07-19
CAAATTCTTCCGCACTTGCTTTTGTCTATAACCAGGTTAGGAGGTATACAACAAAAACTTGCATCCAGTCCTTTCCGTTAGATGTTCAATAGACTGCAAAATTATCGAATTTATATTCCTACGTTCACATCTTTTTTTTTTTTATCCGATTTTTCATTAGTTACTGATAGGTTTTAATTAAATTGTAAACTGATAAATGGACGGCATACAACCTTATCCTGAAGACGTATTGCCACGGGAGGATACGTATGAAGCATTGTATTCAAAAGACAAACGTCGAAAGAAAAAAAGATGGACGGATGGTATTGTAAAGGTAAAAATTACAAAAGACAATAGCCAGAAGAATACAAAAAAAGTTATTGTTTTCGATGAAGACGGGAAAAGACAAATAACACATTCATTTATCAAGTTAACTCCACCAAGTTTTCAAATTGAAACTTATTTTGAGTTTGAAACTGAAAAATACATTGTACAAATATTAAATATTATTAAAACTAATTCAACAGAAGCGGCGCTGCAACGTGAAAATTACAACAGTGATAACAAAACTGATATTCATAATCATGCTAATTATAAAGTTCCACTAAGAGCAACAACAGTTGGGCTACGAAGATCAGCTAAACCATTATTATCACGTGGTAATAAATCACCACCACTTGCACAACATTTTAAACCACCAACAACAAATGTACGCACACAACACTATGAACAACAAGAAAAGCAATTATCGTCGTGGAAATCTGTTGGCCTTTTGTATACAAGAGACGAATTTAAAACAGTCTTGCAGAATTTTTTGAATAAAACGAGTGAGAAAGATGATGATGAAAGGAATCATAATGATCACATAAAGTCCATCAACCATTCCAATAGTTTTAGTAATGATAATAACAATAATAATCGTTTAATTGCAAGTAATAAAGCAAGAACAAAAAGTAATCAATCAAGAAAGAATCATGCAAATAACAAATTAGGCCGATTAAATATTCAGCGATCCCTAATGGGTTCTCAACACAGTAATAACGATAGTAGTACTGGTAATTATAAGCATTCACTATCGCAATTAGTAAACGATAATAGCTATCGAAATTTTTTATCCAACTTTTCCTATATGAAAATTTTAACTGCGGCAAGTGTCAGAGCCAATTGGAGAAATGATAGTGATATACATAGCAGTAAAACATCTTCAGTGCGATGCACACCAACATCATTTTCGTCTATACAAGAGTATCTTTTTAATATGGAAGAATTAATACATCAAGAAATCATTATTGGGTTGCAAGATGCGTCAAAACACTTTTGGGAAGCAGCTAAGCGTTTGCAAAATGTTGGTGATCATGAAAATCCGTTTTGTGAATGTGTAAAACCAGCAAAAATTCGTTCTGTTGTGCATATGGTTAGGAAAGAAGGTAAGAATAAAGGCAAAATGTTTTACTCGTGTAGTAGACCAAAGAAAAAAGGTGGTTGTGGCTATTTTAAATGGTGCACAACATCGTCGAAATTTAACACCAATAATAATAATAACAGTAGTAATAAAAGGCATAATTCAAAATCAAACAACGGGTATAATACAAAATTTAATAGCCCAATTCAAAATGAAATGAACGAAATTACGCAAATGACATCTTTTTTATCAGGAAAATTAAAACAGGATCCGTATAAATTATCTAACATGTTTCGCTCGTCTGGAATATCATTTTATGCAAATTGCAAATTAGTAAGACGACGACCTGCCAAAAATATGAAAGAACATGTAAAGGCAACATATTATTTTAAATGTTCGAATACGTCATTATGTGAAGGTAATAAGCGTGCGAAACAAGGTGATTTGTGGGTACTTACACGAAGTATGAATTTCAGTTCATGTTGTATCATGAGATCCACATTTCATGGATTTACAAGTGATGGCACAATGCAATTAACAGCATTGCCGGAATGTAAGCCATTTTATGTTTCAATGAATGAAGAAATAACGGTACATGCTGTCCGAGTAATGAATTGTACTAGCGAATTTGAAATGCTAGATAACATTAATAATTTATTAACGAATCATAAGAATATACCAATACTAAAATCATTAAGTATGGTTGGTGGTAATGGCAGTGCAAATAGTGACAAGAATATAAAATTAGGTAATGATCGTGATGAGTTTACACTATCATTCACGAAAAAGGAATTGCATGTAATCGCAAAAGGAATTAAAGATAAGTTTGCATTAAATAAAGATCAAAATAAAGTTTTGCAAACAATAGCTTTAAAATGGTTTAAAACTATTGATTACAATAATAACACGGATAGCATGATGTTGAGTGACAATGAGGACGATGTTGAATTGTCGTCATCATGCGATGATATTATACTAGTACATGGATGCTTTGGTACTGGAAAATCGTACATGATGGTAGCTTTGATACATTTTATCGTAAAAGTCATCGAAATGGAAGAGCTTGTATCATCACAAAATTGTAATATTCGTCTTTTAGTAGCATGTAGCACGAATGTAGCAGTAGATCGGGTCTTAAAAAGTTTACATGAAAGTGGTTATACAGATTTTGATCGTGTTGGTGTCAGTCAAAGTGTTGAAAAATCGCTGAGAAAGTATGTACAGAAAACGGCAACATCAAACATTGTAGTTGGGAGTACATTAGCAAGTTGTACATCGCAAGCAATGCAAGGACAGACATTTCAAATTGTGTTTTTAGATGAGTGTTCGCAACAAATTGAACCAAGTTCGTTAATGTCTATGGGATTCGGATGTAAACGTGCATTATTAGTTGGCGATCCTTTGCAACTACCACCTGTATGTAAATATTCAACAATAGTTGACAGTGATAACAATCGCAACAAGAACGATGCCGATTTTAGTTACATTAGTGGAATAGATCGTGCCATGTTTGTACGATTACAAAATAATGTTGCAGTGAAGAAAATTATGTTACGCATACAATATCGTTTGCATCCAACTTTATCTCAAATCCCAAATGAGTTGTTTTATGAAAATATGCTACAGAATGGGGTCACGCACAAAGACAGGGAACCTTTAGTGCCTCTAGCAGCATTGGTTGCGTACGATTGTCGTAAAGGTTATGATCAAAAAGATAGAGTGTCAAATTCTTACTCAAATGATTACGAGGCAAAAGTGATTGTAAAATTATTAAAACATTTAATTAATGATGGCGTTTCAGAGAAAGATATTGGTATTATATGCTTATACAAAGCACAGGCGGAAAAGATACAAGGAATGTTAGGACAAGCTAATAATAATAATGTGAATAATCATTACCGAGGTACAGACATAAACAAAACGGACTTTGTTTTAAGTACAGTATCAGTTTCAAGAAAAAAAATTAGTAACAGAGAGCAAGCAAAAGCAGACAGAAGAATGAAAACGTTAATTAAGGTGAGCACAGTTGATGCATTTCAAGGTGCAGAGAGGGAAGTAATCATATTGAGTACCGTGCGTTCCACTGTGCCTAAAGCAAAAGATAACGAATCATTTATTTCATCAAAAACACGAATGTGTGTCGCGTTATCTCGTGGGAAACGGCACTTGTTTGTAGTGGGTGATCTTCATATGTTAAAAAGGACAAATATCTGGAGTACTGTTATTCAACGAATAGATGAGAGTGGGAGAATATTTTCTACTAATGAAGTTGATGGATTTTTAAAGTCTCCTATACCAGTTCCGAAGTTAAAAGAAACTGCCCAGGACCATACCAATGGGATCGATGAAGAGAAGATTAAAAAAAAAAGGAAGATAAATAATAGTAATGATATTTCTCGAAAAGATCACTATAAAAAAAAGAAGAAGAAGAAACCTAGCAATTCATTGATCGATGATGAAGCGGAGGAAGCGTGTAGTGATGAGGAGGAAAGTGATATAGAAAACGAACTCAATAAAACTTTCGTAGTTGATGATGATGGTGGTGATGATGACGGTGCTAGTTTAGTATCCGATGGAGAAGAAGAAATGATGCGCATAGTGCCACTCTAACAAAAAAATGCTGCGTTGGTTCTGATGTTGTGTTTGTTACTTGTTACATTAATGTTGTGCTATTTCGGGGTCTGTTTTTTTATTTTGGTTTGCAGTTGCACTACTATTTCTATATTCGACAACTTGAAACTACTATATACAAGGATCCTCCTCGTTTACACGACTAATTTATTTTACGTTATCATCATTTCAATATAAATTTACCCGGGCCAGCAATACATAGTGAGTATAAAAATAGGTATTTATTATACTACTACTATACTACTATACCACACTTTAAATTATAGTAGTGGGTAGACGTAGTACTACTATATATAGTTATATTACTACTATTATATTTATAGAGGTATTATTATTAATTTATTATAATAATAATTTTTGTATTTATTATTATTATTAATTAGTATTATTATTATAAATTAATAAATTATTATTATATTATTATTATTATTATTAAAAAGATATTATTTGAAATTATTTTCATTCATCAAGTTGATGATGTGCAGATTACGTATTTGATGATGAATTGAATGAACATTTGCATGTAAATCAACCAAGGGATATATTGATGTAATTGAAAAACTTTAAATTATTGCAAAATCATTGCAAACATTTAAGGAAAATACCAAACAGCATTAATCATGCCCATTTTGAATCGACCTGACGGTGCAAAAATATATTTTGAAAAGAAAGGGAGTGGTCCCATATCTGTACTACTAATTGCACCCGGGGGCATGAACTCCTCTATCCCAAAGTGGCAGAATATGCCATTTAATCCATGGACAGAATTATCGCATTCAAAGTTTACAATAATATGCATGGATCAACGTAATGCAGCTGAAAAAAGATCTAGTGGGCCAATAGGTTTGGGGTGGGAAACATATGCTCAAGATATATTTGCGGTATTAGATGAGTGCAAATTTGAAAAAGTTTTTGCAATGGGCTCTTGTATTGGGCCATCTTACATCCTTAAATGTATAGAAATGGATCCTGAGAGATTTTTAGGTGCTGTATTGATGCAGCCAATCGGTTTGGCGCATGCAACTATTGATACGGAAAAATGGGAAGGAAGTAATGATAGATTTACAAAAGATTGGTTCAACACCTGGAAAAAGGTTATGGTAAAAACAAGTAATGAAAATGAAATAAATGATTTATGGAAAAATATGTTTGAAGATAGAAATTTTGTATTTTCTGTAACCCCAGAATTTGTTGAGGAATGTGATATTCCTTTGCTTGTGCTAATGGGCCATGATTATGTAAGTTTAAGCTGTTTTTTTCATTGGATTCCTTACATAAACTATGATATATGATTTACTAACTCAACTCGCACATATACAGTACCATCCAGCATTAACTTCACAACAGATATCATATTTAAGTCCAAATTGTATAATTAATATGAACTGGTGGGGGGGCGAAAAACATGTTAAATTTACGAAGAATCAAATTGAACATTTTTTCATAAATCATAGTCAGCATTCAAAGATGTAACGATGAATCAACAGCATTACTATTTTCAGGCTCTTGTAATCTAAATTTTAAACAGACAAGAAATGTTAATAGTAAATAAAAAAAAAGCTCTTTTAAGTTTCTTCCTAATTTTTTGTTTTGTAGTATATTAGTAGCTATTGCTGCTTTTATGCAAGTATATTATTATAGATCTCCTATTTTCAATTTCGTATAATAGTTTTCCTGCTACCTGCTATCAAAAGTATAATTTTTAGTATACTCCAATTGTACTATTTTTTATTTTTTGTCATGGTATACCTCTATATAGTATATATATTATATAGATCTGATGTATAATATACATATTAATATCTAGTAGATGTGACACATCTCATTAGACACGAATGTCCTGATAGTGATGCAAAGCTGTTTTTTAAAAGCTCATTTTAAGAATAAGTGCCTTACTGCGTATATATATAATATGAATAGAATAGTTGAATCGCATCCATATCAACAATCTAAAAAGTGTGTAAAATTCTTTTCATTCTTTTTTCTTTTGATCATATTTGGAGGCATCGTATTCTATTTTATTGAATTTAATTTTAATGATAAATTAATTCAACAAAATAGAAGAGATTTAGATGCATTGAAAGAATATTTAAATCATAATGTAACGTTAATTAAATATTTGGAAAAAAATGCACATCTGTTTTCAGGAAATGCTTATGAAAATAACTGGCATGTAACAAGCTCTATATTTTTCGCTTTCACTATCGCTACTACAGTTGGCTACGGGTCATTCGCGCCAAGCACTGTAGGTGGGCAAATTTTTGTCGTCCTCTATGCTGCCATAGCTATTCCATTAGCAGGTGTTTGTTTTGTAAATTTATCCAATGCAGTCCTAGAAATTTTAACATATATATTAACACCGAAAATATCAAAAATGGTAGCTGCGTTTAAACACTTTGATACCGATAATAGTGGGTGTTTAGATGAAGAAGAAGTATATGCAGCGTTGAATGAATTAAATGTAACACCATCAAAGGAAGATTTTTATAAATGGTTTAAAAAAGTTGATGTAGATAATAGTAATGAACTAGATTTAAAGGAGTTTCAAGAATTAACACTTTTAGTAAAAGCTAATGTTCCAGATTTCAAAGAAGAGGAACGAAAAATTGAAATATCGTTTTTATTAATGACGGTGTGGTTATTGATTGGATCATTAATTATATCTTTCATCGAACAATGGTCATATTGGGAAGGCATCTACTTTGCTTTCGTTACTCTTACAACTGTCGGTTTAGGTGATTATTCACCAAACACAATTTGGGGTTCACTTTTCACGATAGTATACACACTTGTTGGATTAGGCATCGTAGCAATAGTGTTAAAACTGCTTTCGCAATTCATTTTGGCAAAAATGAAAACGGTATACGGGGCAGCAAAGTCCGTAAACGTGGAAATGATCAAAAGAAGAATATCGAAAAAAATTAATTTAAATAATAGTAGTACAAAGATATTTTATAATCCATTATATAGAAAGAAAAGTGTTCATAATAATACTGGTAGTTATAATGACGATAGGCAGAAAATAGGTGTTTGTAGTGCAGAAACAATGAGATTTGGTGGTGATACTATCATTTTAGATATGGGAGAAAAGAAAGAAGAAGGCGTTGAATGAGAAAAAAAATTGCTCCCTGATAGAGAAAAAGAATTGCTCCCTGATAATATTTGAATGACGTTGAAGTACGAGTAGTAAACTTAAAACTTATACGAACTTCGTATCATAGTAGAGCTAAACGCAAATTGTTTTTTTACTTGTACCTTTTAGGTTCTATTAACAAATCTTCATTTTTGCTATTCCATTCTTTCACTAATCCATAAAATATGCCGTCTTTATTTTTCAATAGATTTCCCGGTGTATCAAATTCACTAACCCTACCATCGTCCATTACTAAAATTCTATCTGATATCATCACCGTGTCTAGCCGATGTGCAATAGTAATAGTTGTTGCATCTTTAAATGCTGATTGGATGGTTTCTTGTATCAACGTATCAGTAGCACTATCGACATTTGCAGTTGCTTCGTCCAGAAGAATAATCTTACTTCCCCGCAACAAAGCTCTTGCAACGCATAATAATTGTTGTTGCCCAGCTGACAAATTGCTACCTTGATCTGAAACAATATACTTCAATTTATTTGGAAAATCCATACATGCTTTTTTTAAATGAACTTGTTCAAGTACTTCCCAAATTTGTTTATCTGAGTACTCATTAAAAGGATCCAAATTCATACGCAGTGTTCCAGAGAATAAAAATGGAGTTTGTGGAATAAGTGTGACGACGGATGAACGGATGTCTTTCAGCTTAAGGTTTGATAAATCTTTTCCATCGACTTTAATACAACCGCTTTCTAATTCAACAATTCTTAAAAATGCAATAACAAGAGAGCTTTTTCCGGCACCAGTCCTTCCGACAACTCCTATTTTTTCACCGGCCTTTATTTTTAGACTAACACCTTTCAATACTAAAGGTAAACATTTGCGGTAACGCAACTTACAATTTTGCATCTCTATTTCACCTCTTTCTGGCCATTGTTTAGATGGCAAATCTGCTCCATTATTTTTCTCCACTGGTATCGATGATGCATAATAATGTAAACGCTCGACAGACGTCATATTTGATTCTGTTTCCAACGCACATCGAACGGTCCATTGGAGCAAAGATGTAAATTGTACAGCAAATGTTAATGCCAAACCAACAATTTCTGCACTTTGCCCATATTCACTGGCAACAATTGAAAATAAAGAAACAAAAAATACAATACAACTTCCTAGCGAATCTACACGTAACGCGTACCAATTGCCAGAAAACCAATATGTATGAAACAATGATGTATTAAGATCCACAGCTTCATAATGTTTTTCCAAGGTCTTTTGTTGGTATCCTGAAAAGGACCGTATTGTAGACAGACCGTTCATTGCTTCTGAAAATGTTGAAAAGATCGGAGACCTTGAAATGCTTTCTAACCTTTTGATGGTTCGCAACGATGCCCTGTAAAAGGCGCCAAGTTTAATAAATATCACTAATAAAAGTGGCAAAACTAATCCAAAAAATGGATTAGAATATATGCATAAAACTGCTGCACCTACATAATACAACGAGTTTTGAATGAACTGTACTTGGTAGTCCGGCAATAGCATATCAATCTGGTCAATATCTTTTGTAAATCTGTTCAAAATTTGGCCAACGGGCGTTACATCATAAAAAGTATTTATTGGCGCCTTCAAAATCGCAGAAAAAATTCTTGAGTGGAATACCTTTGAGGCACGAACAGCAGCAAACACAAAAGTAAGACTGGATAGTACATAAAACAAAAATGTCAATGCAGCAAAAACAGCATATAGCGTAAATAATTGATTGTCTTTTGAGTTTTTCGACCATTGGGTAAGTAGTACATCATCTACTGTTCGAATACCTTGTGCTAATACGAAGGTAAATATTACAAATGAACAGAATAACAAGCCATTCTTGCCGTTCGAAGCAGCATCATAATATGCTATTACTGTTTTTAAGCTTACAGACCCGGCAGATCTGTCTTCTTCTTTTATCAATTTATTCGAGGCCTCTCGTTTCCCTTCTTTTCCTTCCTCAATACTAATCTGGCGTGTTGTTGTTATTGTTGTAGTTATCCCAGTGCTACTATTAGTACTACTGCTATTGTTGCCAGTGCCGGCATCTCCAATCATTTTCACTTCCCTGATCGCACCTCTCTTCTCCTTCTTTTCTCCTTCATTTTTCTCCATTGATGAAGTTAAATATTTAAATGATTCAACATTTTCAACCTCTTTGTACGTTCCTTTTGCTGAGATAGTTCCATTTTCCATGACAACTATATAATCTGCGTGTTGCAACAAATGATAATGTGAGTTCAGGGTTAGTATACGAGTTTTATCTTTCAAAAGAGGGCCACAAATAGCTTCGTCAAACAAAGCGCTTGCAACATGAACATCAACGGCACTCAGTGGGTCATCAAATATGCATAAATCAATATCCTTCCCGCTATACAGTAACCTTGCAATTGCAACTCGTTGTTTTTGACCACCTGAAAGATTAATTCCTCTCTCGCCTATCTCTGTGGAATCACCACTAGGTAAAACTGATAAATCTGCTGTCAATTGTGCAAACTTTACAGTTTGTTCATATCGCTCTTTATCGTAAGGATTCCCAAATAGAATAGCATCTTTTAATGAACAGTTTTGAATCCATGCTTTTTGCGATACATATCCAGTTTTTGCCCGTGTCCCGGACCCCTTAATCTTCAACAACTCCCCAAGTATACATGAAAGCAAACTTGTCTTACCGCAGCCAACAATTCCTATAACACAAACTAAGTCTCCAGTTTTTATCTTCAATTCAGGAATATTAACACGGAATGAAGATTTCTCTGGCGACCATGCAAAAGTACAATTTCTCATTGTTAATGAATGTTCTGTAGACGGTGTATTTGTTACATTTGCTAATAAAAATGGATTATCTTCTAATTCATCCAAACACATAAATGCAGTTAATCTTTTGAATGATACAACTGCTTCGACATAACGAGCAATTACCACTGGAATAATTTTAACCGGCAACCTTAGCAAATTAATAGCAGCAAATGTTGTAAATACAGTTGATGCTGTCAATTCATTTCCTTGTGACGCATATACATAAAAACTAATTAGTCCAACTACTACCGGTGTAATAAATGCAATTGACAATGATACTGCATTGAAAAAAAGCATGATTCCTAAGTGCTTCAATTCTATTTTTCTGACATCTTCTACTTGGTCAGCAAGGGGTTGCTCCCATGCATAACTTTTAATTACACGTATTCCTTGTAACAATTCCTCTATTAAATGGACTCTTTTCTCAGTATTTCTCATAACTTTGATTCTCGCACGTTTCAATACTGTTGCAGCAAAATATGAAAACACAGTTAAGGAAATTAATATGAGCCCACCAAAAATTGAGGGTAAAATGCCAATTTCATTTACAACAATACAAGATATCAAAATAATAATAGAAGGAGAAGCGAAAAGCCAATTTGATTGCTGTATCCAGTAAAACACACGGTCCAAATCTACCGTCATCAATGTTACAAGTGATCCAACAGAATGTTGATTTCTAGCGTGAGGTGCAAGTTTCAACGCTTTTTTGAAAATATAGCACATTCCTATTGAACGTGCTTTGACACCAGCATGCAGCAAATTTGCCCACATATTTTGCATTGAAAGGCTCATCAAAATTGTTGATAGAGTTAAACCAATTGACAATGAGATGCCACTCCATCCACTCAAAAAAACGTCTTCGTTACCTTCTATTTTTTTCAATAACGCACGAATAAATATAGGTTGAAATAAATAACAAATAATAAATGAAGGAACATATAAAAATGCACTGCAGTACTCAGACCATATAATAGTCCAAATAACTGAAGCAAACTTTGGATTTTTTGTTTCTCTTTCTTTCGCCACCAATGCATCAAATTTATCTACATTAGTTTTTGATGACAATGCAGATGGGCATTTAAAAACATCTTCATTTTCTAACTCTCTTTGTCTCCCAAGCGCAATAAGATTAAACAGCCAAGAAAAAGTTATTCGTGACAAAAAATTAATATTTGAATCTAGTGGGTGTAGAGGCTGTTCTTTCCGTTCGTTGTTACTCATGCCATGAAATTAGCAATTGCTTTTAGACCAAAGATACAGGTCTATATCGATTCTTGGGGGCAGTAACGTTCAAAACCAAAAATAACAATCTTTGCCGCAGATGACGACGACGGGTTTTGTTGGATGGTTGTGGTATTTATTTGCAAACGTCCTCCATCATATAGTACCTGGTATTAAAACAACAATAATAAAAAAATAATACACTTAGTGTATAGTGTTATTTTACACTTAAGGTAAAAACTTTCCCGTTTCGATTTTTTGGAATCTTCTAAGAATAAATAGTAGGAGAGTAGCCTTGAACTTCTTCTCACCTTGTAAATGAGTAGGATCATTAGTGCATTTCAAAAGCGGGTTTACCTTAATTTTTAACGAAAAACAATTAAAATGTTGTTATAAAATACCTCAATGGCAATAAATGCAGCAATTTCCTGTAATTTAAAGTTAATTTTTTTTTTTCCTGTAATTTAAGGTTTAATTTATTTCAGAATTTTATATACTCTAACTCGTATACTTTGTACCCGCACGTTTACTCGCCCGGAGGACACATTGGCGATGGAAGAACTGGACCCCAACATCTTCAAAGATTAGGCTTTTCTAATTAGCCCTTTCAATTCGGTACGTCGCCGTGTCTGTGTCATCTAAATACAGAATACTTTAACAGTCTGTATTTGATGAAGCCTATTATCCTTTTTTTTTCGACCTAGTCTCTGTATACTCTCGTCGTGAATTATGATGGGTTGGTAGGTGAGGCCATCAAGTAGCGATTGCAGGGAGCAATTATGTTTGCTCAAGTCCCCTGTGTTGAGAACCATCAATCTGCTCAAGATTAACGCGTGTTTTCACGGTGCAACCCTATCTACCTTGTCATCAAATCAAAGAATAAGTGCCTGGATGTAAGTCAGCCTGTGTTGAATGCTTTCACCTGCACACTGCAGGGGATGTTTTCGTCATTCCACATGGTATCCGTTGACTTTTTACGAACTCCACTACAAAAAAAAGAACCAGGCTGATTGGGTTCAGATCCTGGCACAAAAAAAGTAAGTCGACTATGTCATTGTTTGTAGACATGTCGTTGTTTTTGTCGAATTAATGCGTCATCGAATGTCACATTGTGAGTTGACGCCTCTTGTATCCTGGAGGCAGACATACTTTTATGCTTATAGACATTACTGGTGTTTGATGAGGAATAATCCCTTGAGATTGAATTGATAACCGGGGCATACTAGTTGGATAAAACCTTCCGCGCCCCTTGATCTTCTATTGTGAATATATCTCTTTCCCTTTAGCCTCTGATAATAATTCCATCTCCAGCTCGTGTAGCTGACTGTGTATTGTAATAAATGTTATCATTGACTCATAAGCCTTCCACCAAGTTTCCCTCGGTACAGCTTCAGGGCTCCGTATTTTGAGCTACGCAGTAGTGACTCGTCCGCCGACAGGAGTTTACTAATAAGAGGAAGACAGGAAATTTAAAACCTTCTATTCCATCTTAGACCCGAGACACTAGGAACTTCGAAAACCTAGTAACTTTAAACGTAGCAGAAACATCAAGGCGTCAAAGGATTCTGTTGAAATCCCGCTCGACACCTAGCTAAAAGTGGTAAAAAGTGAACCCGTTGTTCCCCACCCACTACTCAGCTAAAAATGACCACAAAAGTGGTAAAAAAAAAGAAGTACCATGTTTGGTACTGTTAACGAAGATACAGGACTCGATGTGAGCCATCCTCTGTATCTACGAGATAAGCGAATTAACATTGCGGTACTCTGTACTTGATTTTGTACTTTTCCCTCGACTCTGACTAGGATAATGTCTCCATTATCCCAGATTGACCATATTTTGGAGGTGGCTATATCTTCGTGTACTTTCGATATAGCGTAAATTCCATGTACGTGAAAAGTGTGGTGACTCTTAGCCTGTACCATCACACAATTTCTAAACAAAAACTAACAAAGCGATTGTCCCATTGACCTGCTGGAACGATCATGATACAGGATGCTATCAATCCATTGAAGCAATCCCATCACATCCCCAAATTGATGTGATCCAAAAATAAAAAAAAAGTAAGAGGTTAGGCTAGTCCTGAACTTCGTGCGTTCGACATCCTCGCCTGGTTAGGCTAGTCCTGAACTCCGTACGTTCGACATCCTCGCCGTTGCATCCCCTTCACATCCCCAAATCGATGTGATGAAAAAAAGAAAAAAAAGTAAGTGTTGGGCTAGTCCTGGACTTTAATCTTCCGACATTCTCGCCGTTTCATAAGAGACTGGTCCAGATCGCATGTGGGATCCGACGTTCGCATCTTTCTGAAGTCGTTATGGTTAGTCTCACTCCCCTCAAAGAGTAGACATCCTCACCATTAAATACAAATCCGGTTGCTCCGCAGGAGTACGCCTTCGGTGGGGACTGGTCCAGATCACTACGTGGATCCGACGTGCACGTCCCACACCAGAAAATAAAACATTATTCAATATACTAGATTCTAATAATATAATAATAATACTATGATGCGCATAATTATTATTATAATACTACCTTGCTATTTTCTCCCTGTGATGACTTACCATGAACTTACCTTTACGTTATAGTCTTGATTATATATATGAAATTTTTCGTGTTAAGCGCAGCGAAGCGCACAGAAAGCAAACTGAGAAGCGTGTAGTGGCGGT
>JACKZZ010013054.1_pt1 | contig 13819 bp, 5 predicted proteins | sample 8027871 | NCBI WGS metagenome assembly JACKZZ01 (sample SAMN15724774, study PRJNA655200) | protist metagenome | isolation source: fluorescence activated cell sorting (FACS) single amplified genomes of... | place: USA: West Boothbay Harbor, Gulf of Maine | collected 2000-07-19
TATTATCCCTCGCCTCCAGGTCCACCTGCGTTCTCTCCACCATGGCCCTCACAATATCCAGATCTCCCTCTTTGCACACGTGGAATAGGCTATTAGTGTGGGTTGGGGATATGCTTTCACTATCGGCATCCTTGAGGCCTTCCAGATGCACCTCCCAGTCCCGCACATCAATCTTCCTTTTAAAGAGAGTCCAGCGCAGCGCCGATAATGATGTGAACTCGCCAAAGAGCGGCTTTGCGTGGTGTGCGTACTGGCGCAAGTTGTTCTCCCAGTGGGCATGACACTGCCTTCTGGAGGCAAGCACGTGGTGGAGCTTCCCGAACTCCTTCAGCTTGATTAAGCTCGCCATGTGATTGAAGACTCCATCTGGCACACTGGCGAAGAAAATTTCGCCACCTCGAGGCGATGGTTCGCGAAAGACGGGATCCACGGTAGCGTATCCATATTCATCAACAGAAGCAGCTTTGGAGTCACCCTTCTTAGTGGGGGGAGACTTTCCTGCGGCGTCGTTTACATCAGGAGCAGCTCTGGTCATTCTACGTGTCTTCATTTCGTCTGTGTGGTGTTCGAATACGTATGAAAGGCGCGGTGGCTCTCTTGTTCTTTAGACTTTAGATCGATCCCCAGTTCTGAGTAACAGAGGGGACAGGATCGGACATTTGTGGCCCTTTTCTCTGCCTCTCTTCGAAAACCCATCCAGTGCGCCCTTCCAGACGAATCAACAGGGACTACAGAGCCTTCCGCAAGCACCTTCTCATGACCCTTCTTGAAAATCTGGAATTTTAACACGCATCTTTCTTGTTGCCAACGTTACACGTTGCATAGACATATCAGCATTAAGAGGGAATAACCAGTATCTGTTCGCTATAAGTGAATCCAACAGGTAAGCCGCTAGAAGTTGCTCATTTAACCCCGCTCTTGCCTGCATCGAGAGGACAGCCGGAATTCAAGGTCTGTCAATAGTGACTCATACATACATTGAAATCGCGCACGGAAGTTCTCCATTATGTACAGTGATTATGGAGACGGCACTGTCACCAAGCAGAAGTTCGCCCACGCACGCATATTCGGCTGGCAGTCTATCAAAGCGAGCACAGCATACATTCTCATTATAGTGTCCCTCGTAGCGGGCATAGTAATAGGAGGCTCGCCTCTGTTCAGAGGAATCTTTTTTCTCCCAGACAGCATGTCTGCGTCGGCTGGCGGAAGGGTTATTGATTACAACAACCCGATTCGAGAAAAGAACATGCCTCAGTCTCTGGATGCACATACTCACACCCACTCCCATGTGGCTCCCTCACTACCACTGCACGTGCCGAATCGCGCAACAAGTAATAGCGCCAACAGGAATAATAGCAAACAGCATGATAGACCGAGGCTGCTCTTCATGACAGCGTCCTACACCATGGACCAGCTCAGGGCCTTTCAAATGACTATGGACTGCATGCGAGACATATGCAACGCAGGATGGAATGTAACAGTACATGTGCAGTCTGCCAGTGATCTTACTTACGAACACGAACGATATAAGGAATTCCAGTCGCGGCTGTGGTGCGAAGACAGTCAATCTTATGTGCCCTTGATAATTGAGCACTATGACAAGATAGGATTTGGTTTGAACAGCAAGCATCGTCACTTCATGAAAAAACACGTGTACGATTTCGATTATTTCTCTTTTGCTGAGGAAGATATGCTGCTTACCATCAGTCACCTCAAGGCGTTTGTGAACTTCCAGTCTCACATGAAGCTGCACCTGCCTAAGACATACCTGCGGTATACCATAGGATTTCTACGTTATGAGGACTCCACCATTGACACGGAAAGGGTGAGCTGGGAGTATTTGCCCGCAGTGACTCATGTGATAGATATGGGTGAGAAGCTAGGTTACTTCATAGCAACAAACAATTTAAACCAAGCTATATATTTATTCTCACAAGAACAGATACTCGATCTCGAAGAAAAATGTAACTTTATGACGGCACCTGGACAGAATGCCTTTTATCGGGAAATGAGAAAAGCAATGGATAGAGACTGGAAATACATGGCGGCTGGCGTCAGTGAATGGTCCAGTTCCTTCCAGCAAATATTACAATGTGGCATGCGTCGAGTCATACCAGCAGCGCACTATGAAACATTCATGATACATCATGCAGCTGACAAGGCACAAGGCAGACGACCACGCAGCGAGTTACTCAATGCACGACAACTGCATTCTGTCATTCGTGAGAAAATAGACGAGAATAAAGTTGTTTCCATTGAGGAGATGTACAACACTCATGTGTATAACCAGTATAACCTTGGTCTTATGGACACTTCCAAGTTCGAGGGGAAGAGCTTGTGGAGTTGGGGGGTGGATAAGGAGGAGCCGAGGTAGGGAGAAACACTAGTATTGTATTGTAATTGTATTGTATAGGTAAATTTCATGTGTAAGAGAATGTACACTAGTTAGCATAGTTAGCATCATAAAATCAAATCATCATCATCATCATCATATATATACCGATGATCAAACATTGTGATCACCCCCTGAACCTCCATTCCCACCACTCCCTCTGCTTCTATTACCTGTGTCTTCGTAAGTAACCAAATAATGCCCGCTTCTAAAGAAATTAAGAACATTCATAAAAGATTTACGCAATCCTTTGAATCTCCCAGAGTATCCCCGAACCAACCCACGAAAACTAGCCGCTTCAGCATCTCTTTCTAGTTGCTGCTGAGACTTCGCTCTACTAAGTTCGCGTCGATTTTGAGTAGGTGAGTTGTTGTACTTGTTATCGCGATCATCCTCATCACAACTATCTCTATGATCGGGTATAGTATATGGTGGGAAAGCTTTTGCGTTAATTATAGTCGCATATGTAGTGGTTTCTGCTGCAATCATGCTAATCTGCGACCAGAACAAGCATGATATCCAAAAGGAAACTATATATCCTAGAGGAACAAGCAATGCAAAAGCGGGCACATTGGTTAGTAAGCATATCTGGATATGGACGAATGTCTCAGGCCTACCAGGGTGAAACGGTACATCTACACAAGGTTGTATGAAGCCGTTATACTGAACATACGTGCCACATGCTGATGATAAAAAGCAGCCAATTGATGCAAATAAAGTGAAGAGAATGAACATCCTGCGATTCCCTACACCAACACACGTGTTGACAAAAGGGCAGTGGTGATCCAGGCCGACTACGCATGCATCACACTTGGAGCAATGCATACTTGCAAGGGTTTTATCAACCAAACACGTCGCGCACACTTTTGGAGGCACACCAGATGTGTCTGAAGCAGAACCGCTGGTGTAAGAGACAGAGCCCATTTTGTAGCTACTATCTTCCACGTTGCGCCCATTGTAAGGTATTGCGGTGTCCTTCCTTAATCCGTCACGTATTCCATGTGACACTACTTTTTCTACTAAGTATTTCACACCTACAGAATGGGGATTATTGCGTGTCAGCTTCAATGGAGACGTCGTGGAAGTCTTAAATAGAGTGTAGCTGATGAGGCTCACGAGAACACCAACAGTACAAGACCATTTGAAGCTCACATGAGGAGCGGAGAATATGAAGAACCCCATGGCAAGACTTGCTATCACCCCCCAGGCAAAACCGTACGCCGGTCTGCTATTCATAGTTGTTAGTGCTGACTGATTCGTGTAAAAATGCACGATCATTAAGATTAGCCATGAAACGATGCCAATCCAATGCCAATGAAACGCATACAAACAAGCAAAGAATGCCCAGATTAACACTGCCCAATTCACAGTCACAACCCACGCCCCTGGCAACATATCATGTAAGTGATAGTCGTCTATGACAGCTTGCAGTGGGCCTTTCCGTTTGGCTGCAATTTCGTAAGCAACGTTTCCATCGTTGTTTTCTATCGCAAGGAGACTCGACAGCTCGTGCTTACTAGTGTTGCTACTGTCACTATTACTAGACCTAGAACCAGAACCGAATTTCAAAATGTTCATGGCTACACCCACATCGAATGCTGTATATGACAGCCGCGCAAGAAGATGCACCGAAGAGTCGCCTTTATTGTTCTGCAGGGTAGGATTAGCGCCGTAAGTCAGCAGAAGGCGCACTGTGTCCAGACCCTGCTGGGTGCCTAGGACGGTTTTTTGGTGTTTGAACACCCAGTGCAGTGGCGAATTGCCGTCGCAATCTTGAGAGTCAACTTGTGCCCCGGACTCCAGCAGGATGAGCATCACGTTGAGTGTACCGGCTTGGACTGCTAGATGCAGCGCTGTTTGTCCAGTAACATTCGCGTAATGTACCTGTGCCCCTGAAGTGAGAAGCAATTGTAACATGTGTGTGAAGCCATACCCCTTAGACCTGCAGCACCACTGCAAGGGTGTTTCTTGCATGATGCCGCCTGTTGCGTTGGTGTCAGCGCCGTGTTCTATTAACATGCTTGCTACATGTACCCGGTTATTAATTGCTGCCCAGTGTAGGAGACTGCAGCCATCACCATCTTGCAAATTACACGAGATTTTGGACAAACTTGAATCACTAGAAACTGAGGCTTGTAATGCCGTTTCCACCTCTCGGATGTGACCATATTGCACTGCTTTAATCAGATCCTGCTCTGCCGATGCCTGTGCCTGTGCCTCTGCCAGGGATGCCGCTGCTGCAACTGACGCTGCGAGATCTGCATCCTCTTTGTAACCCGGAGATTGCATGCCGCCCTCCTTGAACTCTGGGATGTCGTGCTGCCAGTGCTTGCTGGCCTAGGAAGGATGTGGCGCCTAGCTTTCAGCTTTCAGATTTTTCGTCCAACTGGAATTATGGGACCACTGTAAAAATTGTTGACCATTGCACACCAGAGTGACTTCTTTATTCGGATTCTTTTTATATTTGCTAGATTACATTAATTCATAACGCCCGAGAGATATGCTTCAACACTCAACTACATTTAGAAGCCTCGCCCACTACAACGCATCCCCTCCGTCCTCTAGTTCCACCCTTACTCCTCCGCCCCAGAATCCTTCCACGCACTCTGGTCTGCCTCCCCGCTGTCATCGAGTCCTAGCCCTACCTCGTCATCCTCCTGAGCGGCAACAGGTTTAGGTGCTGTTGTGGTGGCATCTAGCTCAGTGGACGGCTTACTCTTGGTCATGGCCGCCATAGCAGCGAACCGAGCAGCCCGCAGCTCCTGCTTCTTCTTATCCTCCTCTCCTCCGGTAGTGGCGGCAGGAGCAGAGGCGGTGGTGGTAGTGTTCAGCAAGCTGAATGTGCCTGTGTTAGCACTGGGGGCAGATGCCGATGCTGCAGCTGTGAGGGCTGGTGCAGTAGCCGTTGCAGCTGCTTTGAAGAGAGAACCAAAGCTAACTGTGGAGCCGAACCTGGGCGATTCTCTGGGCGACGATTCCGCACTAGACGTACCAATCAACATTTGGTTAGTAGGCGAAGGTGCTGAGAGTGCAGATAGGCCCCCACCAATGCGGCCCACTGTGGTCTTCGTGCCGAAACTGGGGATGCCTCCAAGTGCTGGTGCAGGTGCAGGTGCAGGTGCAGGTGCAGAAGCAGAAGCAGAAGCAGAAGCAGAAGCAGAAGCACCAGCACCAGCACCAGCACCAGCGGAAGGTGGTGACTGTGACAGGAAGGGCTTGGTGCCGTTGCTGACACTAGCAGCGTTAGCAGTACCAAAGAACGACATCGCAGTAGTGGCTGCGTTGCCAGAAGCTGACGCCGAGAGAAATGGGTTGATCGCACTTCCTGATAAAGGGGTTGACAAAGCGGTGCCTGCAGCAGCAGTACCACCAACACCAACAGCCGCAGAGGCCCCACTAGACAGGAATGCCGGACTGCCCACGTCAAAGGTGCTCTTAGCGGCGCTGCCACCAATGGCACTGAACAAGTCCCCCCTTGCAGGTAACGGCTTCGTGCTGAAAGTGCCAAAAATAGAGCTTGCTGCTGCTGGCTGCTGCTGCGCAGGTGTGGCGTCAACTGTGGCAGCGGCAGTGGCAGCGGCAGCGGGAGCGGCAGTTGCATCGGTGCGGCGACGTTTACTTGACCCATCCTCCTCCGCACCCTCTCCAGCAGCATCAGCAGCACCACTGCTCATGGCAGCAGCAGCATGGCCAGAGCCTGAGGCTTTCGGAGTGGAGGCAGTCTTCCAGCCGCCTCCACCCCTCTCTGCCTGCTTCCTCTTCAGCGTTTCCTTCATTCGCTGCATCTGAGCGAAGGGTGATTCGTCAACAGGTGCAGGAGCAGGAGCAGGTGCAGGTGCAGGTGCAGGTGCAGGTGCAGGTGCAGGTGCAGGTGCAGGAGCAGGTGCAACTTCTACCTCCTGTGTATCAGCATCACCATCCTCATCATCTTGCGCCTCGGCAGCAGCCCAACGAGCTTCTACTGCTGCTGCAGCAGCTGCGGCTTCCTCCTTCTGTTTGTCTGCTACTGCTTCCTTTTGAGCTGTTGCTTCTTCTTCTGCTGCGGCGGCAGTCTCGGCGGCAGTAGCGGCAACAGCATCTGCGGCGTTCTTGGCTTCAGCTTCAGCAGCAGCAGCAGCAGCAGCAGCAGCCTCCGCGGCAGCAGCCTCACGAGCCTTCTGCTCCTGCGTAGCAGTCTCAGCAGCAGCCTCAGCAGCCTCAGCAGCCTCAGCAGCAGCAGCGCTGTCAGCAAGAGCCGCTACTTCAGCATCGGTTGGCCCCTCAGACACGGGTGGTTCTACCACCGCTGTGTCAGTTTCCATTTCAACACTTGATGCTGATGCAGGTGCAGGTGCAGGTGCAGGTGCAGGTGCTGGCGTGGCATCAAAAGGCGCTTCTTCCACAGCTAAAGCAGGTGCCGGCGAAGGGGAAGAGGTTACCACCTTCCCAGCACTGGCGCGGGTGGTGCGAGTGGTGGTCCCTACCTCTCTCTCGGGTGCGGCGGCAGCAGTAGCAGAAGTAGCCGAAGTAGCAGAAGTAGCAGTAGACGTGGTGGTGACGTTCTGTTTCTGCTTCTTTGCAGCAATTGCAGCTGCACGCTCTGCTTTTCTCTGTGCGAGCACCTCCTTACGGGTCAACTTCGGTGCAGGTGCAGGTGCAGGTGCAGGTGTAAGGGAAACAGCACTTGTCTCCGCGGCAGCGGCAGTTTCTGCGGCACCCACAGCGACTGCCACATCCATAGCTGTTGCATTATCAGCTGCAGGAGCTGGTGCTGGTGCTGGTGCTGGTGCTGGTGCAGGAGCAGGTGCAGGGGCAGGTGCAGGGGCAGAGGCAGGAGCAGGAGCAGGAGCTGTGTCCATTTGGGCAGCAGCAGACGCGCCAGCCGCGATAGCTGCTGCCTCTAAAGTTGTTTTCTCTTTATTCCACGAATCTTTTTCGGTCATGTATTTCGATTTCATTGCTTTCAACATATCGTACCTCTTCTCCGCTGTTTTTTCGAAGTTTGCAGCACTCAGCTTGAGTGTGTCCAATTCGGCTATTTTGCTAGCAAGAGTTGCTTCTAAATCGGTTATTGATTTTTCATTGCTCTGTATCTTTTGCTGCAATTGAGCAATGGCCTCGTTATGCTGGGCGGTTGCGGCAGCAGTAGCACGGGCATGACTTTCGTAGTGTTCTTGGATTTGTGCTTTTAGAATCGGCACTTGAGCAGTTTGCTCCTGCAAAACAGAGATATCGTTTAATAGATCATTCACTCTCTCCTGCAACGCACTATGCTCCTCCTCGCTCACACCACTCGCTAGACCCTGAGATGTCAGATATGTGTTGTACTTGTTCTTCCAAAACACGACCTCCTCCTCATGCTTCTTGAGGGTCTTAAGTAAAGACTCTTTCTCTGCTAGTAGTACATGGCGCGATTCGTGCAATGGTTTGGCAGCCGTGCGTAGCTTATGCAGCTCAGCGTCCTTGGTTCTGATGCTAGATCTCATCGACTCGTTCTCTGTCTGTAGCAGACGGTTGCTATCTGTTGCCATCTTCAGCTGTGCTTTCTGTGATTGCAATTCAGCAGTGAATCGTTCGATAGAGCTCCTTTCACTACCGCCTGCGCCGGTACTAGCACTAGCAGTTGTGGAATCACTGCTGCTTGTGCTCGTGGTCTTTGGTACAGCTTGCATGGCTCCAATCTCCCTCTGTGCAGCACGCAATTGAATTTCTAAGCGAGATACCTCTGCTTCAGAGGTTGATAGACGACTCTTGAGGAGCTGTTCCTCTGCTTTCATAGACCGCACGATGTTGAGCAGGCCACTGCTTCCTGGGGTACTTGCAGTTCCGGGAGTGGGTGGTACTGAAGAAGTAGCGCCGGGTGTTGCGGGTGTTGCTGGTGGCGACATTGCCATTGCACCTTCAATAGAGCTAGCATTTGCTGTTGCTGTTGCAGCCAATGAATGCACTTGTTCGTGCAACTTGTCGTTCGTATCTTGCAATGCAGATATACGCGCTTCGAGGTCGCTTTTCACCTGTGCCAGTGCCTTCTCAGCGGCCTGCGCTGAAAGAGCGGTGTCATCCGCTGTTGTTCGTGACTGCTGTGCGGTGGTCGCTTGCTCGTGAAGGGTGGCTTTTAGGGAGATGCACTCATTTTCCAGCTCTCTACGTTGGTGCTGTGTGCGTGTATGTTGCTCTTGCTCATGCTCGTAATTGTGTCTCTCAGTGCGCGCCTGCTGGTGCGCTTTGTTGATTTCTGCCTTCAAAGCTTCCTCTCTGTCGTGAGCATTCTGCACTACAGCCTTGGCTTCTGCAATCTGCTGGGAATAGTCCTCCTTGTTCTTTTCCACCTCGCCGTGTGCTGCTTGGGCCTCTTCTTTTAGGCCTTCCACATCACGTAGCAGTTGCAAGTGCTTGGTTTGCAATTCGCTGAGGTCAGTAGAACGCTTCGAGGTCAATTCGCCTAATCGAGCAATTTCCTCTTTGTGTGCTGCTGTGGCTGTTGCAGTACGAGATGTCAGCTCTTGTAATGTTGCTTGTGTCTTTGCACTCATTGCACGCATTTCAACCAAACCTTCCTCAGAAACTAGGAATTTCTTCTTTACTTCCTCAAGCTCCGTTTGCGATGCTTTCAATTTGGTAGTAAGATCATGATTCTCTCTCTGTAACACGGCATCCATGGTATGCAATGATTGAATTGCAAGAAGCTTGTTTTCACTTGTGGTGAGTTGTTTCTGCAAGAGTTCTGCCTTCTCTCGTGCACTGCGAGCCTGTCCCTCTTCTCTCACGACTGTTTCACGTAAGTTGTCCGTCTCGGTAGTTACAGACTGCAATTTCAGACGCAGGGAGCGTAGTTCATCCTCCACTGCATGCACACGAACGTCAGCGGCATTGACAGAGTCAGAAGTTTGCTTGCGTAGTTCTTCAACAGTTCTCTGCAATGCATTTCTTTCTAGTGTAAGAGAGTCTTTCTCCTCCGATAGACGCTGGCTTAGGCTTCCTTCTATGCGTCGCATGGAGTCTGCAAGCTGGTCTTGGCGGGAGTGCTCACTGGCTGCTGATGACAGGCGCTGCTCAAGGCGCACCAGGGCCGACTCTGATGCACCTGCTCTCGCTGCTGCGTCTCTAAGGGCTTCTCTCGCCGCACTCTCTTCACTTCGTGCCTTGGAAAGTTGCTCTTCCAAAGTCTTCATGTCGCTCTGATGAGTAAGAAGCCTGTCGTCAACTTCCTTGCGACGCTGTTGCGCACTAGCGAGATCGGCTTGTACTGCTTCACACTGCGCGTCAAGCCTTTCTGTTTTTTCCTTTTCGAATCGATATTTGCCTGTCATGTGAGCGAGTTCAAGACGTACAGCGGAGGCATCCGCCTTGGCTGCACCTAGCGCTTCGTCGAGTGCCTGCCTGGCTTCTAGAAGTCTGTCCACTCGTTCCTGTAACTGCGATTTCTCGTCTAATGCTAGAGACAAACGCATTTCGATCTCTCTATTGCTTTGGGGTACAGATACACTGCTTGGAGTGCCAGCGTCAAAGATGCCAGCGCCAGATTTAGAAGGAGTGGCGCCAGTGCCAGAAACACTGGCATCCACATCTACCATCGCCCGATACATGTCCCGCTGTTGTACTAAGCCAAGCACCATTTCCTCTGTTCGCTCTCTCGATTCCTTCATGCCTTTGAGTTCCTGGAGGGCCAAATGCAATGCATCTACATTGGTTTTCGACAAGCCTATGTCAATTTCCTTGCCATTACCAGTAGGAGAAATGCCTTGCTCACTCAGAGAAGTCATGAGGTGCTGTTGGTCGATTTCGAGCTTACGTACCACGCGTACGAGCTGTTCATTCTTCTTCGTCAATTCGTCGACATTGCTGAAAACCAAAGCACCTGCTCCCCCTCCACTTGGGCTTGCGGAACGTTCTACGAGAGCGGCGCCGCCAGCATTCGCCTGTTGGATGCTCAATAAATGACCCACTTGGTGCTGCAAGTCTGAAATAGTACCCTCCAGGAGCTCCATCTCCGTGTCTGCTTCCTTCAACCTGAGCTCATAGTCATTGGATTTGGCCATATGGGTTGACTGTTGTTGCTGCAGATTTTCTAGCTGATTAGACAAGTAGTTGTTTTGCTCTAAAACACGATGGAAATCACGTTTCTGTGCCGCAAGTGCTGGAGCACGTGATTCAATGTCACCAAGTATTCTCTTGAGATAGGACTCAGCCTCTCTGCGTTGGGCCTGTTCTGCCACCAGTGCCTTTTCAGCAGCTGCAGCCCTGTCTACGATGGCAGTAGTAGAAGATTCGTTGAGCGGGGAAGACAGCATAGCCAGAGCATGTGCAGAGTTAGGTCCTTCCACAACTGGCGATTGCGCCATAGTCACGGACTGTGATAGTGACAGAGACTGTTGTGCTTCAGATAACTGCTCCTGTAAATCCCTGAGCTGCTGTTGCTGGCTGCTTATGACCGCTTGTGCGTCATTTTTCTCCTGTTCTTTCAAAACTACTATTGCTTCCTGTTGCACAGAAGCCTCACGATTAGCATTTAATTCATTTTCTAAAATTGTAATTCTATCCAAAGATTCATCTAAATGCTTGCGATGCAAAGAGATAGTGTTCATACGGGCTGTGTTTTCGTTCTCAAAAGCAATACTAGCATTATAGGCTTCGTTGGTAGCTGTTTGAAACGCTTTTGCGTTACTTGCAGCTAGTTCTCTTGCCTCCTTTTCACTTTTTTCTAAAAATTCAAATTTCTTCTCAAGTTCAGATAATTTAGTGTCAGATATTGCTTGCGATTGTACTAAAGTGGCATTCCTGTCTAACAAATCACCTTTCTCTTTTGCGAAGCTCATACTACGGTTTTGTATCTCTTTCTCTAACTCTACAATCGAATTATTGCGATTACTTGCCTCTCTTTCTAACGCCGTAACCTGGAACTGCAGTGGTAATAATTGTGACTCCACTGATGAAAGCTGATTGCGAGCGTCGTGTACTTCCTGAGCCGACTTGGACAATTGCTTGCCACGCTCAGTGAGCTCGTCGCGCAGACGGTCCGCCTCGTCCGCTGAGCGCCTCTGCCTGTCGCGCAACTCCTGTTGAGATTGCTCTAAAACGATGATACTACTTTGTGCTTGCTTCAAATCTGACTCAAGATCACTGATTCTCTTCTTCGCAGCATCAGTAGTAGACAAGCCTGTGTCTGCTTGCATTGCCAGCTCTGCCTTTGCCAATGCTAGCGCTGCAGACGTTTGCTTGTGCTGCTCGTGCAAGAGATTGTGCTCTTTACGAAGCTCCTGATGCTGTAAATTCATAGCAGCTACATCATTATCAGCACTTTCTGTAGTAATAGTTAGCTGTGCTGCCTGTACCTGTGCAGAAGAGGTGGAGATGAGAGCGGGTGCCAGTGACAGCGCTTCTGGTGCTGGTGAGGACAGAATCATCTCCGCACGAGCGTACACGGAAGGGTCTGTGACAGGCGCCGTAGGGAAAGGGGATGGCAATACAGCAGGTGCAGGTGCAGGTGCAGGTGCGGGAGCGGAAGCGGAAGCCGAAGAAGGAACAGAGGCCGGGGTCTTCTCCACTACTGCTGTAGCTGCTGGGGCTATCGCCTTCTGGCTAGCAGTCGAAGATCTGGAGCTAGAGCTAGAGCTAGAGCTAGAGCTGCTACCATTACTACCAGAAGCGCCCGCCTCTTCGGCTTCGCGCGCTGCCGTTTCGGCCAAGGCCTTGGCTTTCGCCGCCTTTTGCCGGTGGAACTCTTCCTTGGTGATTCTTGGGGGCATGGTGAGCCAGCTGATTTGCAGCGTTCGACCACTTGAGGAGCCTTTTCGTTGCTAGAGCTTTTAAGGTCGAAATTCTGCGAATGTGGGGCGGCGATTTTCCATGGGAAATGGTCCCCCAACACGCTACGCTAAAGTCAACCATTTTGGTCTCCATTGCCTTACTTCTTCTATACTTTGTAGTGACACCAGTCGCTCACGAAGTATCGAAGTCAGTGAGCTTGTTCTTGAGCCCAACTTTTGCCTTGCTATTTCGTGGGACAGAATACAGAGGTTTAGTGACGGCAGTATAGTATATAGAAAATTGCATTTTGTTTTCAACACAGAATAGCCTGTGTATATTGATTATTTACCATGGGACTACTAACTGGAGAAGACAAGACGGAGAGCCGCAATTCTTTCATCAAGTTCTCTGTTCTTTTGCTACTAATGGTACAAAACGCGAGTCATGCCTTGTTAGCTCGTTATTCGCAGGGTATCCTCAAAGAAAAGTATTCTAGTACGGAAGTTGTTTTAGTTGGGGAGTTTTTGAAAATGGTTGTTTCTGGTTATTTAACAGTTGTTGATACAAACGAATCCGATGCACAGGGGCAAGGCTTTGGCAAACTAATGTGGCTCATGGTTCATGGTAAGAAAGTGATTCTTCTTGTTGTTTTGTATAGCATAGCTAATGTCATGTCTTATTACGCATTAGCAAGAGTTGATGCAAGTGTATATAGTGTCATGTTACAACTGAAAATTGTGACAACCGCTGGCTTTGCTGTTGCAATATTAGGTAGAAATATTAGCATGACCAAATGGCGTGCACTACTTCTCCTCGTGGCGGGGTGTGTACTGGTGGCTAGCCCCGCTTTCAACCGCGCGCCAACTTGCGATAGTGAGAAGGATGCAGGGGGTGAAGAAGATGAACAAGTGACAGTGTTGGAGTCCATGCTTGGTATAGGGGCGGTGGGCGCTATGGTCATGATAAGTGGATATAGTGCCATTTATTTCGAACAAATGCTGAAAAAAACCAATGAAAGGATCACTATCTGGGAGAGGAACTTCCAGCTAGCTTTGTATTCCCTCGCACTGCTGACAGTGGTGTGGATGTACGAGACCAACTCCAAGTACAATATTGACGAGATGCACGAAGCTGTTTTCTCTGGCTGGACTCGTAATACTGTGTTAATATCTGTAGTACAAGCTTCCGGTGGCTTGCTCGTCGCTGCCACTTTGAAATATGCAGATGCAGTCTTGAAAACTCTGGCTACTTCCGGTAGTATTGTGCTGTCTGCAGTTATCGGTTGGATGCTCCTAGGTGGGACACTCGATATCTTTGTAAGCATAGGTTGTCTATGCACTATCCTGGCAATCTTCAACTACGTGCTTGCACCTGCAGTGGATTCTAAGTAAGTGGGAGGTGCCACAGTGGGCATTGGCATTTGCACAACCTTGACATCAGTCTACTGGTGTCCTATCGTGCAATAACGTGGGACAGGAAGAGGGCAAGAAAATGCTCTGTGTCGCCCACCTCGTGGCGATGGGTGTTCATTGTTTAGGAACGAAATGGCGTACTACTAATCTACTCCGCTCTTTCTCTTCATTGTTTATTTAAAACTAACTTTGACATTAAAACACAGCTACACACATACCACTCCCTACTCACTTCTTAAGACTGAACTTGAAGGGTTTTACTACTACTATTACTACTACTTCTACTACT
>JACKZZ010016554.1_pt1 | contig 13818 bp, 9 predicted proteins | sample 8027871 | NCBI WGS metagenome assembly JACKZZ01 (sample SAMN15724774, study PRJNA655200) | protist metagenome | isolation source: fluorescence activated cell sorting (FACS) single amplified genomes of... | place: USA: West Boothbay Harbor, Gulf of Maine | collected 2000-07-19
CAATTACGACGACGGTGACGTCGCACGGAACGTTCCGACGACGCGAATACGATTTCTCGATGGTTCTCAGCCAGGATCCACGATTCATGATCAGCGCGGACGTACTGAAACTACGACGGGCGGAGTTCTGTGCGTTCGCATTATCTCCGCCACAGGTTTACGAGGAAGTGATCAATATAGTTGGGGTCTCGCATCTTCTGCGGCCTGGCACAATCCATATGGTCTTCTCCGTTTGGGCTCCTCTCATGACATTGCACGTAATGCAAAGGTTGTAAAAACGAGTCCCGCGATACGTACAACGTCAGATGGCGACAGTCGCGGCTCCGCCGAGTGGGATGCGCACAGCGCGTATAATCGCGTCACTCGCTTGCGAGTATGGCCTATCCACCATTCTGCACAAGCCCCGTATCTACACGTGCAACTTCAACGTACACCGGTGACAAAGGGCCGCGCACCAGCAAAAGTGGGCACCGGGAGAGTTCAACTCAAAGACGTTCTGAGCTCTGCGCGGGCGGCAAAAACAATGCACACCATTCAGCTCGATAATAATGGTGGCTCTGTGATGGTCGAACTTTCCTTCGAAGCACTCGTGTTACCCAACAGTCGGGGTCCAGGTGCAGCGGCGGTTGCGCGTGCGTCGCGCAAAGACATTCAAGTAGATGATGATGTCGGAGGCACTGTGCATGCACGCATGGTAGGACTCAAAGATGTGTCTCCATCGCTTCTGAGGGATGCATTCAAATTATCGCGTCCGTATGTTCAATTTACACTACCGTGGGCGCGTGACTGTGCGACTCGCGCTACCGCGACTACGCTACCACTGGAACCGTCGTCTTCTGCGGTGCAGCCTACGTACGATCTTCCTCGGATTGAGCTGCAAGTCGTTGAAGGAGCAAACATACCTGCACGCCGCGATGGAAGTAGGCCAACCACGTTCGTGCAAATGTTCGTGATGACTGCTGCGCAGCATGTTCAGTTTACAAGTGGGTTGGCAAATAAAACCGATGCGTCAGTCACGTCGTATCTCGAAGCCCTCGGTACGCCGCAGAACAGTCGCACCGGCGCGGAAGATAAGAAATGGTTGAGCAACAGCGCTCGCAGCAGCTGCAACCCGCAGTGGAACTCGCAGTTTGTCTTGGCGTCCAATCGAAGCGATTACATTGTGCTCGTCGTTCGCGATATGATGGAACCACGAAACGCAGTGGATCATCCGTCGCATGCGCCTATTGCGTATGCAAGTCTGCACGTTTCCGATTTCATTCACATCACCACCACCTCGGGACAGACCGCCGCGGCGGAAGAACGGCAATGGTTTGATTTAAAGCGCTTTGGCCGCAACTCCGCCGGCGTTGGCGCAAAGATTCATATCGAGCTACACGTAGCGGATACAGTTCAGTACGAAGCAGCCAGTCATTCGTCACAACATCTCCTTCGTTTTAACAGCGATGATGTTATCGAGGGAATGTCAAACACGATGGATTACGTGGAAGCGATGAAAGTTAGTAGCAGCAACGGTACAAATCATCATGGGTTGTGCCTCATGGTTTCTTTGATGCAGCGCAATACGTGGGGGGAGCCTAAATTGATCGCAAGTGGTAATTTGATCTTCCAACCCACTGAATCTCGCGGGAAGCAATCGCCAAGTATTGCAACGCTTTATTTCGCGGACGTCCAGGCATCCGCCACTGCGAGACATGATGTCGCGTGCAAGGCTCTCGTAGATATTCGCTTTGAGTCACACAGTGCAGCCGCATCAACGGAGCGCGTGAAGGTGGGCGTTGAGCTTCTTGACGTAAAAAGCATCACTTATTCCAATCCCGCTAAAAACGGTGCACCACCAAATCCGTACGTCGTCTGTCGTAGAAAATCAGGTGAAGAAGTCTTTCGGTCGGGTGCAAAAACGGCGGCAACTCACGCGTTCTTCAACGAGTTCCTTGGTCAGTGCGACGTGACGTCGCCGGAAGAGACGTGGGAGATTCAAATTATGCACGAACCTCGAGGTCGCTCCGCGGGTTGGTTAAGCCACTCTGGCAGCACTGATACAGGCGAGCTAATAGGGTCCACCCCGCTTGTAGTTGGGAGAAAAGTTTGGAATTCACGCAATGGCGACCACGCGACAATTGAACTCTTTGCGAAACCATCGCGTGATCAACACGGATTGCAAGGAGGAGCTCGTAACGTGGGTACCATTCGAATAAAGCTGAGCACTGTTGAAGTGAAGCACCGCGGGGTGTCAGCAAACGACATCGCTGGTCAAGGAATGTTGTCGGTGATAGATCCATGTCAGCACATTCCCGTGGAACCGCACATCATGTCCCAATCGCCGCAGATGAGAATGCGTGCTGTAATGCATGTCAAGGAAGTCATTCGTATGGCAGAAAGTCGCGGTCATTCTGCTCTGCAGCTGTTCATGGAGAAGGACCAGTCTCGTGATGGTACTGTGTCGGAAGATGTCTTTCATTCCGTGATCGGGACACTCTTGCACATGGGGGGTGTCGCATCGACGTCTCTGCGAAGTAAATCGGCATTTGATGGTGTTCATGCAGAGCTTCAGCTTGTGAAGGAAGAATGCCGTCTCGCATCCGGACTCATTGACTATCGCCTCTTCACCGCAATGCTCGCCTCCTCCAATGTGCAGGAATTGCTGCGAGCGCCTGGGATGACGCGACCTGCGTTGCCATCTTCTCAGAACGTCGCCTTGATTACCGAGGGCAACTTTCGTCAAACGGCACCGAGAATAGGTGACGTCGGTGGAAATGCATCCGACTTGAGTTGGTTGCAGGGACCGAATACCCTTCCTCGTTTGTGGCATGACTTTGAGCAGAGCGATCTTAACGGTCTTGGTCATACATCGCGCGCAATATTCACACAAATCGTTCACAACGTCACGCGTACACTCGGACGGAAAGGTGATATACCTGCCAACGTATTGCATTCGCTCACAAGACGATACGCACCGAGTAATTCCGAGGCGGTGGCAAAGTACGGACAAGATTGCGTGAACTACGAAACCATGCTGACAGAAATTGAGAGTGGATCTGCGACTGATGATTCGCGAACACGTGGAACGATGCACGCGAGGGGGGCACATGATGGAATGGTTCGTGAAGCTCTCGAAAAAACTCGCAAGTGGGCAATTCGCTCCTTCTCTGGAAAAGATGAGCTCAAAGCAACGATACTCGTCAACAGTACACGCTTTCGCGATACCTTTAGTGGTGGTGGAAATGCTACTGATTCATCTTTCATCACACGTGTGGTCCCTCGAGCGCTGTTTCGGCGTCGCTTGACTTCTCTTGGGCTCGAATTAAGCGGTAATGAGTGGTTGTCAGTAATTAACACATTCAGTGCGGATGGCACCGGTTCAGTCGGCGTAAATATCGACAGCTTCATTTCTGCACTCAATCTCGATGGTGCGTACATTGGCGAAGGTGGAGGTTGGCAAAGCTCGAAACAGTTCGGTACTTCGATCGGCGGAAGAGGCGGCGGTGGTGGTGTGCGGGCCCTTCGATGGCGTGTTCTTGAAGCAATTTTTATGCGAGGGGTCGATGGTCTTGAAAAAGTCAAGGACGTTCTTCAGCACGAGGACAAACATGGTCGCGGTCGCGGTGATATGCTGCGAAATGATGGAATCATCGGACGGCCGTCATTTCGTAGAGCGATACGTCGCATCGTTCAAGGGCGTGTCTCACGATATGTACGCACATCCACATCCATCACACCACAGAAGCACACTACTACCAACAAATGTGTTATCCCTTGCTGAACGAATACCGTGCCCTTGGTTCCCGCCCCCCTCTCTCTCTCTCTCTCCAAACAGGCTGCTGACGAATTGGCCGATGATCCTCGCTGGCGCACGGGTATGAATGGTGTCGAAGAGGCAGGAGTCGATTTTAGAAGATTTCTGTCGCTTATTGCAGATTTAGACGAACGAGACGTCGCCGATTTACGGCGTCGTGTTCTTGCGGCGGCTGCGGCGGGACATCTTCCTGCGGCGTTAAATGGTGGCACCGTTGCTATCGAAGTGCGTTTGTTCATTGCTCCAAACAAACGTCGTTACCACACTGATGTCATTGATGTTCCATATCCTCAACCTCTCTCATCTCTCTACCATATTATTCATATGTTTTCAGCACATGTCGCAGTACTGTCTCGCACGTGGGGACAATTACATCAACCAGCGCGACCTCTCAAAAGCACTCGATTCTCTTCATTTCCCCTTTTCTGACGCCGAAATTGCAGCATTATGCTTACGCTGGCGCAAGCCCGGTTCGGATGAAACGCATCATCACGAGCACAGCGCGGATATTGGCATTGAGGACCGTGAGCGAACAAATCGCACTCCGCGCTCGACACGGCATGGTGGTCGCCGGATAGTGCGTGGATCAAAAGGAGTTGATGTCTTGTACACTCCACTTTTACAGGCAATCTGTGGCGCAGAAAAAGACTCTTTGTCATGGAAAAATCGTCAACATCACGCGTCGTCCCGGCGTGGAGGTGCACTATCGTCACGTGTCGCGGCGGTACACACTGACTCCGACACTGGAGATGATGATGATGATGACGAAATTGGGGGTCACGGTGCATTTGAGCTCACGCGCAAGCTTGCGGCGAAGGACTTTTACGACCAAATGTACGGCAAGTCGAGCACGTCGCGCCACTCGAGACGAAAAGGTCGCACATATAGTGGCCATAGCAGCTTGGTAAGCGCGGGAACTCCGCGCCACAGCGGTTCACAGACGTCACGCCATCGAAATGATAGGCACGTTACGACGCATCATCGATCGCGCTCGTCGCGCAGTTTCAATGGACCTCCCGCCTCTCGCTCTCGCGGCGCGACTCCAACATCTACACGGCACTCTTCCCGTGCGTTTGGCCGTAGCAGCCCACGGCGCACGATGACGTCATCGCCACGAGCGAGTAGCAGGAGCTTCGCGGACTCGCGCACGAGCAGCCGACGGTTTTAAGCCTGACTAGTTGTCATTTTTTTTAATATTACTAGTACATGCCACAACACCGCGGTCAGTGCTACAGTACATGTATAACATGTATCTGGTATATATTTTTTAATGTTCTATGTATACTACGATTACTGCTGCGCACAAAGCGTATCGCGCTCGTTGAACGCTACCACCGCAGCTTCTTTCGTGAAGAATGTGCCGAGCTCAACCAAGCTTCCATCGACGACAGCGGTTGTTCGCCACTTTTTCTGCGCATCATCGAAAACAACAGCGCCCTCAGCGGGGTCAATCGGCGTCGTGGTATCGATGAGCGACTCTGCGGAGAAATCATCTGCATACGGATTGACTTTGAGGTACGTCACCGCATCGTGCACCGCAGTGGCGGCCGCTTCCGTGAAAAAACTACCGAGCTCAACTTTCGTGCCGTGCGAGTAATAGTAAGCCCTATGCCGCTTCGTTACTTCGTCGTACTCTACACTGCCCGGCTCAATGCTTGCGTCGTGACCCGGGAGTACGGGCGCAACAACATCACCACTTGATGTGCCGTCCAAAATGTCTTTCGCTGCAGCAGACGCCATCGACATCGGCGGTTCTGCTTCAGTTTTAGTTTTAGTTGCCGTCGTCGGGAGCACGACTGGCGCAGCAGTCGTCACCAGGGTGTTCGTCTTCGTCACGGGAGAGACAGCGGCAGGAGCGGCGACGGGAGAAGGAACGGACGGCACTGGGGTGGCCGCAGAAGTGGTTGAGATCATCTTCACGAATTGCGTGGCTTCCGTCGCGGGAGGCGCAGGGTTAGTATCTACTACTGCCGGTGATGCACTCGACACGGAACTAGGCTGCTGCGCATCATCACTATTCCCCCCCACCGGTGTCGTGGCAGCAGGAGCAGGAGCAGGAGCAGAGGCAGCGGACGATGCATCGACGGGGGTGGATGGCACCGCAGCATCACCGTCTTCGTCGTCGCCGATACCCGCGGAAGGATCTGCAATACCGGCGGCAACAGCGAGAGCAGCGGCAGACGCTGCATCATCACGATGCGCAACCATCTCTGCATTGATCTCCGCGGACCACTGCGATGCATCCGTCGCGTTCGAAAAAATCAACGTTGCATGCTCATCTGCTGTGATGCCTACCACTTTGACCTTCTCCGCAGTTGCGACGACGCTGGTGAGCTGTATTAATATAATAGAAAGAAAGGAAGGAAGACACGCACGTGTTGAATGAATTGTTCTACTAGTAGTATGTGTGTCGATCGAAAGTGTCATTGATGCACGCGTTTGTTTTGTTTTGGAGGGGGGTGGAGTGGGAGTGGACACACAGGCAGAATAGAATATCAACAGACGCACGTCGTGGATTGCCCAGTAGTATTTACCCTTCTTGTAGCCCTCATCAAGGCGACGCTTATCCTTCATCGAAGGAGAATCCCAAAAGATGATCGCGGTATGTTTCGCGGGTGTCTCCTCGAGGCGCACGAAGAGTTTCTTCGAACCGAATCTCTGGCGCTTCTTCGTCACCATCACACCGCTGAGCGCGAGAGTCGCCATCTCTTATTACCGACTTAGCTTCGGGGTGCCAGTGATACCTGGATAAAAGAGCGCGCAATGCGTTGTTGCAAATCGACGAGAATCTGACAATTTCGCGCAAAAGTCCAAAATTATGAAGAAAAACCTTTGGGGAACCGATCGTTCCACCGAATGTGAAGGGGCGCTCATCATGAAGGAATGTAAATGTGAGCATATACGCACCATGTTAACGGAAAACGACTCATAGGAGGATACGTCGATTGCAGAAAGCCCTGGAACCATCTATATTTTCTCTCTCTCTCTCTCTCGTTGAGCAGCAGCAGATGTATATTTCCCCTTCTGCACTCAGCAAACGACGCATGGAGCGGGCAAAGTTTGTGTCGCTGGAGTTCGCTGGCGTGACACTCGTGACGTGCCTGTTTTTAATCGTGTACTACCTTGTGCTAGGTGTCCGCATGATTGTGCGCGCGGCGATGGACATTCGGGCCGAGAAGGAAGATGGCGACCCAAACGGTTTGGGCAAGCGGGCTAGAACGGTGATCAATGCGCTAGACTCCACCTCCGCCGGATTTCGTGCAAACATGGTTCCATTCATCGTCTTGCTATGGATCAACGCGGCGACTGCGAGTGAAACGAATGCGTGTGTTGCGGGGATCTTGTTCGTCGCACTGACGATGGTACGTATATTCATGCGCATCGCGGCTTCCGAGTGGCGAGCGCTGCCGTTGCTTCTACCCACCACGCGTTCTCAAATGAGCACATCGATTGATCGAGCATGGTCATTAGATCACCAGAAGTGGTCACCTCCTCCATCGAAAGGGGCGCGTGGAGGCAGCAGTCCATGCGTGACAATCGCGGCAGTGTTGCAGAGCGTGATCCTTGCATACTTGCTTCTAAACACAGCACTGCATGCAGTCATGTGACATGTGCATATGTCGTAACACGTGCGTGTGTGTGTGTGTGATTCATCGGCATCTGCTCTTTTTACGGGACATAAGTACGATACGTTTCATTCTGTGGATTCCTCCGGAATGTAGTCCAGTGGCACCTGGTGGCGGACATTTCAAATTGAACGGTAGTAGCGACGGCGGTCGTGGAGGCGGCCTGGGTGTTTCATTGTTCAGCGCTCGTCTTTTATAGAGTCGAATCATAGCATTATTACGATGTACTAGTAATTGGAACTAATATCTGAAGGTTAACAAACAGTGTGGTGTATTTATAAAAAATTCTTTTAAATGTTTTTTTTTTTAAATTTAAGATGCAGTACACAAAGCGCAAACTATACCAGGCTCCATCAAGTCCGGTGGGTAACTATTCGGAGGCATCGGACGATAGCGACCGCGCGTCACGGCCGAAGGGAAGGGCACCGTTTTTTGTTTTTTTTATAAGACGGGTAATAAAAATCTTGTACTGTCTGTCGAAATCTTGAATTTTGCTAAAATTTGTGAAAACTGAGCGAGATCTCGAGAGAGCCCGGGATCAAAGCAGGAAAGTACGCGTATGACAGTACAGTACCACCCACCTGACAGGAATGGGGCATTCCCAATCGCGTTATCGTTCACGGAAGCCGGGTGGCGATTTGCCAGGGACTTCAAAGGAGGAGAATGATGCTACCACCGCTGCCGATAGTTCAAGCAGCTGCTCAGCACCAGCGGGGCGTGTGCCTAATCTGGCTCTTCCTACCCCTCGTTCTCGGAAGACGCAATCCAAATACAGCACCTCGTCGTATGGACGAAATAGCTTGTACATAAATGAGTCCGGAGTTCATATCGGGAGCGCAGAAGCGGCATTTGTTCCCATTGATCCGAAGTGCTTAATCATCGACAGGGGTCGAAAACTCGGTAGCGGGGCGTGCGCGACGTTGCTGTTCGCTCGAAGTCGATTAGATGGAGAACCCCTCGCGATCAAATCGGTCAGCGTGAACGATAAGCATAACCGCACGCAGCTCCTGCGGGAGGTTCGATCGCTGTATACGTTGGAGTGCGAGTGCATTGTCAATTTCTTCGGGGCGTACTTTGAGGATGGTGATATTTGCATGGTGATCGAGTATATGGATTGCGGTTCTCTCCGAGACGCATTTCCATCGCAAGTAGTCCCACCTCGAGTATTGGCGAGTGTGCTCCACCAGGTCATCTTTGGTTTATCCCATATGTACCACGAGCGCATGTTGCACCGCGATATCAAACCTAGCAACATCCTCGTGAATTCTCGGGGTCAGGTGAAGCTCACTGATTTAGGGTTGGCGCAGAAGCTCGATGTGGCCACCGCTGCATCATCTACGTATGTAGGTACGGTGAAGTACATGGCGCCGGAGCGATTCAATGGAGGTGAGTATGACTGCAGAGTAGATGTGTGGAGTGTAGGACTTATTGCGATTGAATTTGCGACGGGCACATTTCCTATCACCACGAACCTGCAGAACCAATTAGAGTTTATCATGGCGGTCCGCTCCTTCAATGAATCTCCTCTCAGCGTCGAGGAACATGGGGAGAAGTACGGAGTGACCCTGCATTTCGTTGATTTTTGCGCCGCAGCCACAGCAGCGGACGCGAGTCGGAGACCCTTCGCGGACGATCTCTTGCTTCATCCATGGCTAACGGAGCAAGGAGTTGAGATGTTCGAGAATGCCAAGTGCTGGGCGACCGTGAAATCGTATCTGGTAGCTCGTGAGAGTAACGATGATGCTCTCGCCGATGTTGCCGCGGTGGCGTCGACAAGGGAGGAGGCGACTACCGCTATTCCCACTGCCACTACTGTGAGTGACAGTGGTGGTGGTGGTGAAACTACTTCTGTTACTACAAGTAGCAGCAGCAGCAGTAGTAGCAGTAGTAGGAGTACGGTACCAGCTCTGATCGACACGGAAGGGATTTAAGACGAAGTCTCTTCTGTCGTTGTACATCAGAACAATTGTAACAAAATAAGTTATTTTTAAAATTTATAGATAAGAATCATCACGTGAAGACGACGAACGACGAAGAGAATGACCTTGAACACCTTTTATAAAAAATTATTCTCTCTCTTTTTTTGAAAGTTGTGCGCACACAGACATGTCCAACATGTTACAAAGGCAGCTCTATCATAGCAGAGCACCCATCAAGCGCACGCATGGCATCGTACGACGATACTCGACGCGGTGTGCATTCAATCATCCACTACACGCGCCGCGTGTAATTTTCGGCACGCAGCAGCTGGAAGACTTCCACACGTCCGTCCAGCAGATGGGATGGGATTCAGAGCGCGTGATAATATGGCCGACAACAACTACGACGCGAGAATACCAAGCAGCTTCTCTAGAGATCTACGAGCCTTCCGTAACGCGAGAACACAAATGCACACGAGAGGAATACTCCGAAATTACGCATTGCGCGAATAGTCTTCGACCTCTCCGTAGTATCCTTCCACTGTTTCTGCTCCCAGGTGCACCAAAGTATGAACGAAAAGGAATACAAACGATGATGGTAATGATGAGTGCGCGCGTCACGCTAGAGCGCTTTTTTTTTTAACATGTCAGTTACAAACATACAACAGTGCCGCAGCAGCAAATCAATCTTCGGTTCGCACCTTCCAAAGACCAGTCAAAAATTTCTCTAGCTCAACGTAGCTCGAAGAGCGCCGCGCGATTGCGGTTGGCTCCGGGATATCCTCATCATTTAGTTCCTGCAAATCTCCGACCACATCGTCTGCACCGGCGTCACTTACCTGTGGCATCGACGTAACGTAGCAGCGCACGCCCACTGGCTCGTTCTAACTAAATGGATCAGCTTTGCTGTCTTCTGCCCTAAAGTTTTTGAGGCTGCTGCAAATTTCCAGAGTACGGAATTCGCGAATTCGATGGCAAGTTCGTCGCAGTGCGTGTGATCGGTACGCGCATTGCTCATTGGAACTATCCCCCTCTCTCTCTCTATTGCTCGTCCGTGTAGCGATGGCACACTCAAGGTTGATGCTGGATCATTCACGCTAATCGATATCGCCCGTACAATCGCAGTTTTCATTCGATTCAAACACATCAGCGCTCCCCAGTTGTTGCTCGCTTGTGCCGCGGTTCGAGAGCGATGAGCGGTGATGATGCGATGGAACGAGCGATATCTGCGACGACAACGTTTCTGGCGACGCATTCGACGGCCGACTCCGCTGCGAGAGAAGACGTCGCGAGCAGCGCAGCGCGAACTTTCGCGACAGTTGTCAGCGATCTGAAACCATGGGTTGCGTCACTCGCGCACTGCAGCATCGAGAGTCTGCGGGTGCCGCTACGACAGGTGACGTGCGTACGCGTGGCGTGCGATATAGTTTGGTGGACGACGCTGATTCCGTCGCTTCGATGTGCGGGCGTTGAGCCTGCTCTACGGGTCAAGGATAGCGACCGTCACCTTGTGGCGTTGCGGAGCGCTGCCGGGGTTGATGTTGCGACCACCAACGAAGGTGACGTGACTGCGCCGCCGATGACGCGAACTGTGATTGATTTGATTGACGCCGTCCTCTATATTGTCGCAGCGCCGCGTTTTTTTGGACTGAAATCACGGTACCTACCCGATGCCGCAGCGTTTGTGCTACTATTGCTGCACGCGCACGGCGTCACGGCGACAATGCTCTCTATCGACGACGAGAACGAGAACGGGAACGGGAGGAACGACGCGCGGCGGTGGCCGTCTGCGCGCCCTCGGGATGCAACGGTGCGCGTCTTGATGCGGAGTGGTGCGTCTTCCCATACCGTTTTTGAGTCGCTTCTCAACGTTCTGACACCACCGCGTGGCGCGAAGCAACCACAGTGGCTACTCATCGCGGCCGGTCGATGTCTGTCTTCGCTCCTGTTACTGCCGGGTATGGTCATCGTCGCTATCGAAATCATGCTCGGTGACGTCACGGAGTCTCGCTTTGCGGGTGCATTTGAGCATGTCGCAACGTTGTTGTGTCGGCCACCTCCCTCGGACTTGTGCACTGCGGGTGAGTACTTTAATGTCGTGCTGCCGCAAATCGTGCGCATTCTGAGTGCTACTGGTCGAGACCTTCAGGATGACGATGCTGTGGACTCCTCTTCGGCAGATGCAGAAAAGGGTGTGCCGTCGACACAGCGGCGCGGGGGGAGCACGAAAAATGCTCTGCAAAGCGTTGCGTACCTCTGCTGCATTCGACTTGCGCGCACGTGCAGCGCGGCATGTTGTGATCTGCTGCTCGTGCCGCTTGTGGGTGACCTGCTGCGCGCGAGCACGACTGCCGCTCCTATCATCACCACCGGAACAAAAGTGAAGGAGGAAGTGGAGATGCTCCCAGGTCTTCTCCACACTGACCAGAACACAACACACGCAGGCAATACCGTGGATGATGACGATGCTACACGCACCATGCATGTCCAAGATGTCATGCGCAGCGTACTGCGGTTGAGCGCGTTGGTTGACGCGACTGTTGCGAGGAGTGCACCCGCGCTCCTCCGATTGCTGCGTGTGTATGTTGCTTCAACATTGCGGATTCACTGTGCGGCATCGTATGTCATTGGCACGAGACGCGATGGTGCGTCCGATTCTCAGAGGTGCCTAGTGGAAGAAGTAGCAGACAGTAGTGCTGCCACGCCTTCTTCCACTGATGCGCATTGCGACGATTACGCTGATTCCGTGCTTCGTGCGACTAAGAAATGCATAGCGGCGTACTTTGCATCACCATTGCTAGACGTTGAGAGCGTCATGCGATGTATTATTGAATTCACCGCCACGCGTGTTGCTCGTTTCCACGGGAAGGAGCACGGGTCCCTTACATTCTGCGAAAAAACGGACCTGCGGTGGAATGTTGATGATCCGCGCAGTCCTTCCGCATTAGAGCTTGACGCGAATGCTATCGTAGATATTTTGCGTCTAGCCGCGGTCAACCGGACAACGCTACTCGGTGCAATCTTTGTGGAAGTCTTTCGTCAGTATGTCGACATTCGCCTATCGATGTTCCGCGCCGTTGTCAATAACAATGATGATGATGATGATGATGGTGGTGATGCCGATCGTTCAAGTACGTGGAAGGCATTTTGTGCGCGTTTTCTGCTCACATTGCTTCTCGAGGTTGGACCGCAGGCGTTGTCAAGCACCACGCAGTGCATCCATTGCGTGTCTGTCAGCGCTGAAATGTGCGCGAATGCAATTGATCGAGAGCGCCTCGATGCGTCCGACCCAGCAGTTATCGATGGTCTGAGTTCTGCCGTCGAGATTCTCGGATTATGCAGCAATATTCTTCTAGGTGTATGCTCCCAGCTTGGTACCCTGATTGGTGACTCACAGGCCAAGGCATTGCATGGCCTGCTGCCGCTGCTTGAGCGCATTGCCGCTCTCGCACCCGAGTACTCCGTTCTGCCGGGAGGCGCGGAAACTGTTGCTGCCGTTGAGGCGGCGCGGATTGCAATCGTGACTTCTGCGTGGCGACAGATTCCTCCTGCTTCTGAAGATAGATCAAAAATGCCGATGACAGCAGCAGCGGCCGTCGAGGCGAGTAGAACGACGGGGAAGAAAGCACTTCAATCTGGCGATGCCCCCTCAGCTGCTTCCCCTGCAGATGCAGACGCAGACGCACCGTTGGACATCTTACGTACATTGAGCCGAGCCGCAGCGGATTTAAAGAGCCGTGAACCACCGGAGCGTGCACATGGTATTTCCTTACTCGAGTCGGTGCTCACGTGCAAAGAAGGCACGCAGAAGAAGACGGTGATGATGGTGTCCCGCATACTCATTGCATGTTTAGAAGATACAGATAGTTTCGTGTACCTTCGAGCGATTCGCGCCCTGCGTATTGCGATGGACCGACACGCCGCGGATGTGCTACCGGAGCTCGCCCAGCACTTTATCAACCGTCATCAGTCGCTCGTGCATGATTCGCAGATGAAGCTCGCGGAAGCTCTCGGTGGTGCATGTCGACGATGCGGTGAGACGTTACCTCAGTGGGCGCCGCATATCGTGCGCTGTCTGTTAGCAGTACTTGACAAAACTTCAAGTAGGACTGGTAGTAGTAGGAGTAGTAGTAGTGGGAGTAGTAGTAGTAGTAGTAGTAGGAGTAGTAGCAGCACTGCTACTACTGCGAGCACCGCTGCATGGAACGAGGAGGAACGTATTGCCGAGCTCCGAACGAGTTGCTTCTCGCTACTAGCTGATGTCGCAACCACAATGGGCGGGAGATCAATGCCGCAACTTCAGAAGGTTGTGTCATGCGCGTGTACTGCTATTATTGGCGTGCGTGGTGGTGGTGGCCACCTCGCGTTTCGAGCATCGACTCGTCGTGCCGCTGCGTTTCTACTCGCATCCATTCTTGATACCTGTGATGCGTCAGATGTGCTGCCATTGGATGGTATAACAGTTTTTGCAAATCAT
>JACKZZ010011701.1_pt1 | contig 13817 bp, 6 predicted proteins | sample 8027871 | NCBI WGS metagenome assembly JACKZZ01 (sample SAMN15724774, study PRJNA655200) | protist metagenome | isolation source: fluorescence activated cell sorting (FACS) single amplified genomes of... | place: USA: West Boothbay Harbor, Gulf of Maine | collected 2000-07-19
TGCTAGTGCCAATAGTGTTGGCGGAACTACTGCTGCTACTACTTCAGGAGATGCCCAAGTGGGCGCGGCAGGAGCTGCTGCGGCACCGATGGATCGTCAGGCGAAGGTTCAGGCGTCACTGCTGAAGTGCAAGGAGGCGAAGGAGAACACAAACAAGCGGGCGGCGGAGGCCAGGCAGGCCAACAAGGTGGCGCTGATCAGTAGATTCGAAAATGCTGGAGTCACTGGTGCTGGTGGCGATCACGGCAGTAACGTGACTACGAATGGACATAGGAGCGCTTCGGTCCCGGCCCCCGGTGCTGCTGCCGCCGCTGCGCCCAATTCCATGGCCGCCCGTGTGGCAATGTTCAACGGCGGCGGCGGTAGCAGCAGTAACAGCAAACCTCAAGCGAATTTCATCGGTCGTAACGGCACTGGTGGTTTGGGCGCTGACAAGGGCAGCACAGACGCTGCATCTTCTGTGCAAAAGCTGCGAAATTCTTTCATGTCCTCCTCTTCTTATGCTATGAATGGCAGTGGCAGTGAGGGCAGTGGCGGCCCGAAGAGAGCTTCTACGGGCAGTAGCAGCAGCAGCGACAGTGGGGTGTTCCCAAAGGTGGGACAGAGTCTGGCGGAGCGACGGGCCATGTTCAGCGGCGGCAGTGGTCCTATTGGGCCGAACCTGCAGGCAGGTTCGACCAAGTACACCAGCTTTAAGGCGGACGAGCGCGCATAGTGCAGCAGGATAGCTTGGTCCCCTGGCTTAGCTGGGGTGAGTGGCGTGAGTAGCAGCAGCAGAACAGCGTCTACATATAGATGGTGAATAATAAATAACCTGCCCTGTGACACTGGGTATATTATTATAGGCCCGGCGCCAAGCACTACCACAGCGATTTCGACCACAAGAAGAAAACACGAAAGAGGGGAAACTTAATGAAAGAGAAGAAGGCAAGGAATGGTGACTGCGAAGGCACCTTGCCTCGTAAATATTGTGATATGTGTGTACAAACATTGAAAATTGAAGTGTTGAATATATATGTACATAGATATAGAAGTAGATAGCAGGTTCTACTGTATCAGTATACATTCAAAAAGTTTAGCTAGCTGAGATCCAACCAGTAGATAACTATAAACAGTTCAGTGCCTTAAATTATATATGTGCTTTAAATTATATATATATATATATATTCTACACATATTGGAATATTGACGGATAGTTTTGAGATGTCGTCCATGCATTCACGTGCCATGGCTACCAGAACATTCAATCATTCGTAAACAACGTAGAGTTCTACTATATATAATTTCTATACCTATATATAAATATTCATGGCACTAAATACATAGCTGGGAATTAATTTAATTCTATACATATTATATACATACAGCATACTCTGTTACTCAGTCAGTGTGTGGTTGCTGCGGCTGTTATCGTGCATGCCGGATGCCCTGCTGAACTGCTGCCGGTTTCCTGTGTGTCCATCAAATACAATAAAACGGCACATAACAGGCACGTTGAATGGGTTAGTTGTTTCGTGAAGGAGAACACAGTGCTCAGCAAATTCAATGCTATGCTGCATAAAATATTATATACATATATATACTAATGATTGAATATATATAATATGTTTACGAACGATAGGATATTCAAATGCAAAGAGGAAGCTTACGAAGACATGTACTGCATCTCCGCCACGATTCCAAAGTTATAGCAGTTTCAACACAGCTATCGTAGATCTTGGGCTCTTAGTTACTCATGCACTTACCTTCCATAAAAATAGAACCACGTGATACTGGCCGTGGGGATGAAATCGAGTCCTGGTGCGAGCTCCTCAATAAGGTTCACTATTGCCAGCAGACCGGCATCTCGGCCGTACATCGCGTAGATCATAAAAGCAGAGAGAGGAGCCCATACCAAATCAAATGTCTCACCAACAACCGGAACCATATAAGTCGAGAACCCGATTACATCGATAATTATAGAAAATACTAGCAATATCGCAGAGCTCAGTTCGGCCATGATTTGTAACAAACGCCTAACAACCTGTACGTGCAGGTCACTAGGATCAATATGAATCTACCCAACCTATCTTCAGCTGTTCAGATATCCAATCCTGGACTTATCCTGCATATATAGTGTATGTACTGACTTATAAAGTCCTTATATATGATATTGGTTGCGAATATACGACAATAAATTTTCTTTTTCTGGAAAAAATCTCCCTCTCACATCATCACAAGAGCACAGACACAGTGTCGAGTCGAGTCTCGAGTCCCATACTGTAATGTCAATCAACAATAAATCTTTGCGGGTTAAAATCCTATCTTCAGTGTACTAGGCAGACAAACAGAAAAGTTGTGTTCATTTGAGTGACAGTATAGCACCCACGATGACAGCGGATTATCAGCAAAAGCTAACCGATTGTTCTTGAGAAGAACCTGGGCGGACAGAACCATTTAGAATTTCGATAAAATGGCAAGCATGCTGCAAAATAAGCGTAGCACTCGGGGTCTTCGCATGACTGAGATGGTGGGGGAGGCTGCGGAAGAGGATGCTTTGTTTTGGAATGACAACGTGTGGGCCGAAGAAGAGAGCGATGAATCCTTTTCTGAAGAGGAGGCCAAGCCCGATGAGTTTGACACCGATTTTGGCGAGTCTGAGAGCGATGACGATGATGACGGGGGTTCCGACGAAGAAGCGGCCAGAAAGATGGATGCAAAGTCTAGAAAAAGAAGCAATAAATACGTGGAGCCTCCCAAAACGAAACGCCGAGCGACGGTATCTGTGGTTGTGGAGAAGAATGGTGGGAAAAGCACCACATCAGCTGTTGGTGCTTGGACAGGTGTTGATACTGTTAGTGCTGGGGTTAATAAAAACATAAATTCCACTCTGGAGCCTAGAGTACGAGTTCAGATAGATCGCGCCTACAACGTCACTGAACGTACCGTGCGCGCAACGACCAAGATGAAAACCGAGGACGCCGACAAGACTCGCGAGAAAGAGCGACGGAAGTTGGCTCAAAGGCGGCGCGAGTCGGGCAAGCAGCCGGTAAATAGACAGACCAAGGGCAGTTTCGATCAAAAGGAGCAGCTCCTGGAGGCCGTGCAGACCGCAGAGCTGAACAACAAGTGGCTGATTAAGCAGAAGCAAGTAGAGGAAGAAAAAGCGGCGTCCTCCAATAGAGTTGTTAAGAGCGCTGAGGTGCAGGACAAAGTCACTTTTCTGTCACGCAGGGGTGCCTGCAATGTCATCACGTTCTCTTCGGTGGAATGCTTTCCCTTGGTGCTGTCTGGCGCTGCGGCATCGCGACCGCCATGCCCTCCTGCGCCGCCGCTGTGTGTGATAACGGGCCGCCCTGCTCGGTACAGAGACCCGCAGACGATGTTGCCCTATGCAGACGTTGCTGCGTATAAGGAATTATGCGCAAAATATCACAATAAAGTAATCCTGGGTTAGTTCAGCTGTTGTCGGTAAGATATTATCACATATATGATGCAGTTGAGGGTACTGCATGTTGTAGCGTATACCGCTGCCCGCACCGCTGTGGGTTGTTTGCAGCCATTGACCCCTGCAGTGTGTACTTAGCCTGTTGCTGTAGAGCAGCGTATTGGTGCAGCACTACAACCCGGGACGATTATTATAACTATTATTACTATTTCATCTCTATTCTATAATCTTCTATCCCACACACACATTATATATATAATCACATTCATCTCATATCCGATTTTCGATGATTTTCAATAAATTAATAATTATTGTTCATTTGATTATTGCTATCTATAACTATTGCTACATAATTTTTAAAAAATAACTACTGAAAGTAATTGATTATCTCTAATAGGTAAGTGCAGAGGTCTTCTTTCCCACAATGAAAATGAAATTCTTTCCTCTCCTGGCTGGTTCTCTCCTGGGAGTGCAGGGAATGACGTACAATGACGTGGTGAAGAATTTAGAGTCAGGTTATGAGTTGATTTACCACCTGCAGCCCTCGGCCTGTCAGCTCGTTTCTGGCCAGGAAGTAAGTCGTGAAGATACGTGGTTCTCAAGCACAATTGATGACTGGGAGCTGTTCTATGACAAGCTGTTCGGTCCCACACCTTACTTCGTCACGAGCCGCGAGGAGATCAACTACAACACAACTGGGGCGGGAGTCCCCTACTACACCATCGAGACACTGCGAGTCTACGAAAATGAGCTGGCTACTTTTACCATTGAAACTGCAGACCCCACGGTGAAGAACTGGGCGCAAACCAGCGAAACAGTCTACTCGTGCCAGCTGAGCGATGTGTCTTTCACATCGAGAGACTCCAAGAGTCTCGAGGTACAATTTAAGTTTGTAGAAAACCGATATTTGAAGAAACGAGCATGGTAATCAATGTTTTTAATAACCTCGTGTTTACAAAATGGTGTCGTGTGTTTGGCAGATGTGCTCCCTGGGCGACGTGAAGGCCGCTCTGCGCAAGGGCGAGAGGATTCGCTATGTCACTGACTACTCGAAGTGCGTCCTCGACAGCGAAGAAAGCATGGGCGCCATCGGGGGCTCAAACTTGCACTCGACATATGACATTGTTGCTGAGACAGCAGAGGACTTTGCTATTTTTTGGAAAAGGCGCAGACTGATAAAGAATTACTTAGGCGAAGGCTATGTGTACGATGCGCAGCAGGCTCATCTGGACTCCGCTTCGCTGGTGGCCACCCTCACCGCCAGCGATATCACCACCACCTCCTACGAAGAGGAGTTTATCGATATATTTTCTTGTGATTTTGGATGTAGTGACGACTCGGCGATGCGACTCTTCAAGGCGGTTCTTTAGGTGTCCTGCTCTGCTCACACATGCCCTACCTGTCGAGGAGCAAAACACTACTCGATATCGGGGAGAAAAGTGAGCGGAGTGTCTTGTATTTTCTCTTGATGCTGAGCATGATGATATGATGATGGAGACTATTACGAAAAAAGGGGAACCATAGCCTAGAATCAGTATATAAGGTATAATGTACATACATTACATAATGTTTTTTTAACATTATGTTTTTCAAACGAGCACATGTGTGGAAGGGTTCAATATGTTATAAACGTGGTGTTCCTACTGTACGTGGATTTACCCTACTTTCTCCTTCTGCTCTTTATTACGTATTCCATATATTAAACTTCTGTCTGTACAAAAAAAAATAAATACACAACTTACAATTGAAAGTACTACAAAAGGTCAGAATGTATCATTGCCTGGGGAACGATGTGGTTTCCAGTGTTATGCATGAGGCCTTTCCCATTCGCTCGAAGGTCCAAGAAAGTGATTCCCTCGAACTCATACTCGCCCCTGCTACCTTCCTCGTATTGTTGCAGGGCTAATTCACTTTTCCCAGTGGAAACATCAATTTCATAAATAGAGTCTCCTTTATTTATGCCAAGGTATAACTTTCCATCATAGAAAGCTCCACCTTGGACACCGCTCAAAGGAATTGCATCACCAGAAAGGGGCAGTGTTTCCAGATACTCCAAAGTGCTTGCAGAATATACTCGAAGTTGATTAACATCATCAAATTCACTCGAATATAAGTATGCAGATGATATGTCAATAGCTACCCAAGGCATATGAGACTGAGTAGGTTCGTGACGTTCTTTTAAAAAACTGACACCAGTGGTGGTCAAATTGTAAACAAATATTGATGGTTTCACCTTTTCCGGTTCCTCGACCGCATAGTAGCAAAGCCCAGACTTTACATCACATGAACAATCACCCAAATGATTATATCCTTCTTCCTTCAGATAATTAGGAATCGCATTCGGAGTGGAGTGGAGAATATTGAGTTCAGTATCCATAACAAATACTGAATATTTCGTATTCATGATGAAGTTTTTTCCATCATTACACAGTCCTTCAAACACTAGTGGTTGGGTCTTCGGTGGAAAGTTTGTGGAACCAGTAACCGCCCAAGAGTCGGCGAGGCTCTTACCCACCAGAAACAGCGGGAGAAGAAAATGAAAATGGCTCTTCATTCATACAGTTACTTCAACAGTAAGTGAATCTTCAACAACAATAATAACTCTCTACTTTTCATTTACCAATTACTAAAAATTACTTCTTCTAGGAGCTGCTGCACGCACAGAGAGAGAGAGAGAGAGCACAAAAAACAAAAAACAAAAAACAAAAAACAAAAAACACATCACATCATTCGATTTTCGCAGCTTCTCGTGGCGCTGATCGTATTCGTCCAGACTAAGACAGAGTCCAATTGCTGTTTCGAGATTCTGTACGTATGAATGCTCAGCTACCATTCCGTAGATATATCTCTTCCGTAGCGACTAGTACAACTGGACTTCTGCTTACAGTAGAGTCTCGCTTTGTGAGAGTGCTCTGCGCGACCATCATGTGCGATACCCCCTCTGCAAGTAGAAATGACAAAGCGTCATTCAATGAATCACTTAAAAGTAAGGGTACTGCAGTAGTAAGTGGCCCCGAAGAAAGTCCCGGCCTTGAAAGAAGAAATACGATTACAAAGAGAAGCCAGGCTTCTGTCGAGTGGATGAAAAAATATTATTTAAAAACGCTGGTGGTGTTGATACGCTGGGCCTTTATCGTGCTTTTATGCGTTGTTCTGCTAGGCTCAGGGCTTAATTATCACGCCCTCAAATACTCTGCCTCCCGAGGTACTGACTGTAAGCATGGGCTACTGACTCTGAACGTTCCTGACAGCCACCACTGCTGTGACTCGTCTGTCCACTACAATGACTGGGTTTGTGCGGCAACATTCGATCCTGTAAACAAATTTATTTCTTCTTTCTACGGGTACTTTCTTGCGCTGTCTCCCTTTATCATCAACAGTGTCGTTGATATGGTGAAGGGTTCCTCAAATGATGTTGGCTCCAGAAAAGGGATCATTAAGCGACTTGCATTTTACATCGCTCTCTATGTCTTCCGTCGACTGTGTTTATATGATTTGCCGCGTATGTTGCAGACTACTTGTGCTGATTACATGTTGTCTTGGAGCTGGAGCGGCGCGGTGGCAAAGCGAGAACAGGAGCAGCAGTTCTGGGCGCGAGAGTTTGTGCATCGCCGCAAATGGGGGATGGACTTCGATTTCTCGGACCACGTGGTGCTATTTGTAGTGGTGTTTATCATCCCTGCGGTACTGGAGCTGCACTACGCGCTAACGAGGGAGATCGTGGGGCGAAGAGGTGGAGATGGCGATGTGACTGCTGAGAGCTACTTTAGTGAAGGCGGCGACACGGATGGGGTTGAGGAAGGCGGTATGTGTGGAGATGGCGCTGATGCTGTCGTGGGTGGTCTTGGTGCAAAAAAGGAATGTTCTAATAGCAGCAATAGCAGCAGTGGAGATGATAAGGCCTGTCCAAGTGAAGGGTCCAGGGAAGCGAACAGCAAAAGGAAGGCGAGAGGGGCCTCAAATTCTGCTTCTTCTTTTCATACATTGAATTTGATAGGGGATTCGGTGCCGGGGCCGGTAAAAGTGGACATCAGTATTTGGCACATTCTGCAAACTGTCCCTCGCCTCGGCTGGTATGCAGTCCCTGCCTTCGTCGCCCTGTTTATCTTTGTACTGAGCATGCGTCAGGTAATATTCACTTGCATGTTTTTTCACACTCCCGCGGAGAACTTGGTGGGGCTGGCGCTGGCCGTAGTATCGGTTTTTTTCTTTGGAACGGTGTTGTTGGGCGTCATCGTAGCGGCCAATAATACAGCCTAGCCAAAGTATCTCTTCGTAGATAGTTTCTTGTACATTTCATTTTCTAAAATTATGTAAGAAATATATCATATATATATATGAATATATATGAAACGTCATGTACAGATTATTAATATTTATAGTATTGGTGGTACAAAATGTATCCTGTATCGTTGTAGTAAATAACTCGTCCTAAATTATTAATATTAATATATATGGTTCGTCGAACACAACATTGCTGATTTAACAGCAATTACTATATCCTATATATATTATATAATAATATCGTAAATAGCATTTGATGCTTATTCCACAGAAGTAGAATACTGTACTGAAGCAGCGCTGGTAGTAACAGAGCTCTTGTTTCTAGTGGCAGCACGAGCAGCTGCTCTGTCCACAGCCATTTCTCTATCCGCCACTACCTGCCCGCCACTAATCTCCAGCAGTCGGGTGCATAAATCTGAGCGCCGCACAACCTCCAGCTTGTGGCATATCATTAGCAGGGTGATGGGTTCTTCTTCCTCTTGCTGCGGTGCCGGCCACGCTGTTGTTGGAACCGCCGGTGATCGATAGCCACAACGGGCATTTGTTGGCATCGGAGAGCTGCTACTGGATATGGTCTGCGCCTGCAGTAGCGCTGGTGATTTTACTTGTAATAACTCGGCCAGCGCTTCGTACAACAGCGCCTCGTTGACGGAGTCCACCGAAGAGGCCGCCTCGTCTATTAGAACCATGCGTAAGGGGTAGTACTCAGCAGTACCACCACCAGCAGCAGGACTTTGACGGCGTAGCAGCAGCCGGCCCACACACAGCAGCTGCCGCTGTCCCACAGACAGCCTGGCCCCGCCGTCCAATACAACCCGATCAAGGATCTCCTTCTGCTGCATAGGTGAATAGTGCTGCGGTTGAGGTCGATATGACTTTTGTATTGGTACAGAAGCAGCACAATCACCAGCAGTAGCACCAGCAACTGCACTGGTAGTAGCTGGCGTAGAAGTGTGGAATGGACTTTGCTGTTTCAGGCCACGATCACGGCCGCCCTCAGTCCCTGCAGCACTACTGCTGCTGCAACTAGTGGAGTAGTATTCCTCAGCAAGTAGGTATCTGCAGCGACACAGCGCGCCGAACACTGTCTCGTCCGGGTACTGCTCTAATGGATCGATGTTGTACCGCAAAGTGCCGGTGAATATCAGAGGCTGCTGCGGGATGCACGCCACGCTGCTTCTCAGCAACTTCTTCGGGATGACATTCAACTCGACTCCGTTTATACGCACTGAGCCCGACCCTGATCCGGAGCTTACATTTTCACTATCCAAGTCAACCGAACTGCTGCTGTTACTGCTGCTGCGGCTGGAGGAGCTGTAGCTATTCAATCGCAGTAATAGCCGCAGCAAACTTGATTTTCCGCTACCGGAGCGACCCACGATGCACACGCGCTCCCCGCTGCGGATACTGACCGTGAAATTGCAGAGGGCGTCCCGGCGCCTGCTACTATTATAATAGCTTTTACCTACCGCACTGCTCACATTAGCTGTACCGACCGCTCCATTACTACTGCTGCTGCTGCTGCTGCTGCTGCTGCTGCTGCTGATGTCTGAGTATCGCATATATACTGAGGAAAATTCTAAAGCAAACGGACGGCTCAGCAGTGCCACAGCTCTCTCTTCGGTGAAACCGTAAATCTCACTATCACCTCTTTCAGTAGTACTAGTATCAATAGCCACATATGAGTGACCATGGTGGCTTCTCTTCTTTTTTGTTGTAAAGCAGCAGCAGGCACAGGCGCGGGAGATACAAAAAAGGTCGCAGACAGAGCGTTTACCCGACTGGTTGTTATTATTCGTATTTATCGGGGCATATGAGGGTTCGATTAGGTGCCTTGTCAAGTCATTCGCACCATCATCAGCAGTCGCACCGGAGAGTCCGTTGTCTTCGCCATCACCATCTGCTGCCAGCTCAGCCCGCTGTTTCTCCTTCAGAATAACTGCACCACCACCCCAGTCAGGGCCACCCCCCGATTTGGCTGAATTATTGGTAGTGGTGAACTCACTGGGTAGCTGCGTGTACTCACCCACACGCTCAACGCTTACCATTTCCTGCTCAGTCTCAGCTAAGGCATTCACGAGGCCGTTCAGCGTATTGACCACGCTGAATGAGTATATCAGCGATATTCCCGCCAGTGCGGGACTCGCACCATCCACCAGATTGAAAATACTGTTGAGCACCACGCCCAGCGCCAGCAGCGAGGAGACAGCTGCGCCCATGAGCTGCAGACGGACACCCAGCCACTGTGAGGCGACATTGAGCGCCATCTCTACCCGCAGCGTGTCATCCAACAAAGCGCCGAATTGTCGCTGCAGCCGTCGGCGAGCGCTATGCACGCCACGTCCCAGGGAACGAATGGTGACCCCGTTGAGAATACATTCCGACAGATGCAGATACAGCGGAGACTTGTGCACCGAGTCCAGCCGACGCAGCTCTCGAGAGGAGGCGCGATAGAAGTTTTGCAGTCGATAATTGAGCACTCCCACCGCCAGGAGCACGACCAGCACAGCGGGGTCACTGTATGCCATCACCACGCAGGCCCCCACTAGCTGAAACACCTGTGCGAGCGCAATGTTAACAATGAATGGAAGGCTGTCATCCATGACATTGGTGTCTTTGCCAAAGCGGTTAATGAGTTGGCCGGCGGTGGTGCGCTGCTCAAAGAAGGACAGGTGGGTGGCGAACACCGAGTCCGTCATCTGCTGATACAGCTTGCGTGCAGCGCGCAGCCCCGCCGCGGCGAAGGAGAAAGCTCGCACGATAGCGCTGAGCAGATTGGCGCCCACGATCACAGACGATATTTCTAGAAACCGTACAGCGGAGTACTGCGTCTGACGGGAGGCCCAGTATGCCAGCCAAAATGACATCAGAATCGCGGTGGCTTGCATTATAAAAGTACTGAGGAGCACGACGCAGCACCAAGGAGTAGAAGCCGCCCACAAGAAGTACAACTTGTAGGTGTGGCTGCTCAGTTTCCCCTCCGCCGAGGCTTCCAGCGATGACACAGGATGTGGAACTGCGGCGCCACTATTTTTCTTTTGAATTGTTTTCCTCTCTTTCCCTGTGCTGCTCACCTTATCATTATCCCCCCCATCATCCTCATCATCTATAGTATCGAGTAGAGGCTGATGCAGAGAATGAGAGTAACTATATCTATCAATATCGGCATCGGCATCATCACAGTCACTACTGCAACTCTCTGGATTCATAGCGGGTGGTCGTGATGACAATGATGCTGCTGCGGCTGCTGGTAGGGTGGCAACTTCCATCTCAGCTTCGGTGTCCCTCTCAGCTTTCTCATTTCCCTCCGAAGCACTACCACCACTGGCACTGGCACTGCTACTGCTGGTAGTGCTCTCACCGGCCCTAGCTTCGCCGCCGGCCAGCAGATGCCTAAACAGCTCAGATCTGTCAACCAATTCGTCAAAGCTCCATCCGCCATCCTCACCATCTCTGCTCGTTTCGTTCAAAACTAGAGACGTCGGTATCGACGACAACGGTGATTTGCTCTTTGCAACACCAAAGCCCAGAGGACTATTTGAAGAACTCTGCACAGTGCTACCACCAGAGCGAGCACCAGGTGGGTCACCGCACACCTGCTCGCCGCCGCCATTGAGTAGAAGAATACGCAGTGGCGGCAAGATGTGGCTGTCATCACTACCCTGTTTGCTGTCACCATCCTTGTACAGCTGAGAGGGTCGCGCCGGTGTCAGTAGGGACACTGAATGTGTGGTGAGCACCACAGATCGCCTCCTCGGGCGCACCCTCGCTCCTGCCTCCTCCATTCCGTGCTGACAACCAATGCCATCAGCAATAGCCGCCGCAGCAGCTACATCCGCAGCAGTGTAAGTGTGAGTATATGAGCACAGAGCCTTCCCCGCCGCGACCTTTCTCAAATACGCATACAAATGCTGCGCTGTAGAGGCGTCCAGCGCCGAAAATGGGTCGTCCAGCAGCACCACCGCCGACTCCGGGTGGTACAGCGCCCTTGCTATGCCCACACGTAGTCGCTGACCCCCGCTTAATGAGCTGCCTCCTGAGCCGCCCACAGCGACCCTATCGCCGCAACCTGTATCATCGCCGCCATCCCCTACGCCGATGCCCGGGTCAGCAGAGTTTATGTTTTGGAGAGGGAAGTCAACGTTCAGGCCGCAGCCTTCCATCACTTCACGGTAGCGCGCCCAGCCGACAAAGTCGTCGTCCTCATTGCCTTCGCATTCTCCGCCGGCTGTCACTTCGACCTCATTCGCCTGACTACTTCCACCACCGCTGTTAGATAAACAAGAAGTATTAGAGTATATCGCACAAAAGGCGCAGTGGGCACCCAGTCCGAGCACATTGTCCCGTACGCTGCCTGTGTGCAAAGCAGGCACCTGGGCGCAGTAGGACACCAACCGACTCCTATCGCTATCATTATCACCACTATTACTGCTATCACGATTCAGAAATATCTGGGGCGGCATAGAGCAGAACCACTCATCTGTTTCATATACTTGAGCACCCGCCGCCTCCCTATTTTCTCCATTCCGCCCCTTAGCTAAAAAGTCTGTCCACTTCCCGTCACTAGCCACATAATACCACCCTCCACGCGTCGGGCGCTGTTGTCCTCCCCCAGTACAGGTAGCCCCTTCGCCACCCATCCCGTCTGATGCAGGATTACCAATATCACGAGGCGTTGCCGCATCACCGGTACTACTCGTAGCAATGCTGTCACCTTGAACCCACCCGGACTTGCTCAGCAGCTCTCTCAGAAGACCCAAGAGTAGGGTGCTTTTGCCACATGCAGTTGGTCCCACTACCGCCCACAGCTGTCCAGGTGTGACTAGCATACGGTGCACTTGCAGAGTAAAGCCCCCACTAGTGCTATCACTATTGCTATTTCGGGTATTAGTATTGTCATTGCTATGGTTGACGTTACCACTAGCTGTGGTGTCTACAGCTTCCACGGTCGATCTTGCATACGACCACAGACAGTTGTGCACCACAACAAGAGGAGCTGCTCGGCCACCTTTACTAGCAATATTCTCACTGTGTTTGCTACATATTGTTCTGCTGCCACGACTGCTATCATTGGTATCACTCTTCCTACTATCAGCACTAGAACTACTGCTGCTACTGCTACTAACAGTAGCAGCAGTCCAGGCTGTACCACCCCCAACGATCAACCGGCACCGATCCCTCGAAATCAGCGCAGTACACAGCCGTCGCACGGACACGCGGGCCTCCACCAGTCCGTTCACCACCCAGGGAAAGGCGTTCATAGGAAACACCAGCATGTTCAGCAGAGCGATGGTCGTGATCACCTCCGCAGCAGAGAGGGCCGGGTTTTCCTGTGCAGCGTTCGGGTCGTGCTTCAACAACACTGCGACGGCAAACGTGGCAAATGGAACCAGAATGGGCGTACTGGCCCACAGAATCACGCACCAGGCATCCAAGAACTTGCGGCGAGCAAGGTGGACCAGCTCCGTGTTTCTATGCTCGGCACACGCACGCACAGTGGGGCCTTCTAGGGAACACATCTTCAAACTGCAGATGTTGCGCAGCGCCTCCGACACCAGTGCCACGCGAAGATCTTTGCTTTTCATCAGTTTGTCTGTCGCCACGCCAATACGATTAGCGATGTATGCATTCAGCGGAATCATCAACAAAATGATGGCAACGCCCGCCAGAAAGGCGATGCGAATCTCCAGATACAGCAACACAAAAGCCACTATTATCTGCAGTGGCAGCGCCCACAAATCGTGCACTCCCTTGATATTGTCCGCCACTTGGTCCACATCCACCTGCACTAGGTTTGTTACTTGGGAGCCAGAGAGGTTCATGTCTACAAAGGCGGTAAGGGGCAAAGATAGTGTCCGCGCAAACACTGCGCTGGACAGGGCACCCTGTAGACCCGCTTTTATCACCCAGGAACGGATATTGAAGTTGGTATTAACAGCTGTTGTCATCAAAGAGCTCATGGCCAAGAGAGTCACTAGAAACAGACCGCGTGGGAGGTCTTCAATGGTCGGGTCAGTCTCTAGAAACGACACCACCGCACCTAGAATAAGCGGGCCTGTGAAGGACAGCAGCACAGACAGGAATTTTAGCAGTCCTGTCATCAGCA
>JACKZZ010020154.1_pt1 | contig 13817 bp, 11 predicted proteins | sample 8027871 | NCBI WGS metagenome assembly JACKZZ01 (sample SAMN15724774, study PRJNA655200) | protist metagenome | isolation source: fluorescence activated cell sorting (FACS) single amplified genomes of... | place: USA: West Boothbay Harbor, Gulf of Maine | collected 2000-07-19
GCTGTCATTATAATTTTCCACATAATCATAATCATAATCGACATCATCATCATCATCATCATCGTAACGAACTTTTGCGTCGTCGCGCACGCGTTCGCACATGCGAATTGCTCTGAATAGCGGGCGTGTGAGATCGGACGTGGGTCGCGTTATGACGGTTATGGCCCGTTCGCCATCCAACTTTGTGTACAACTTTTTGATCAAGTCTGTCAGTTTCACCAATTCTTGAATGATAATTTGAAGTGGGTGCTTTTTGGGCCGGGTGTAATCGTAATCTCTCAGAAACCGTGCAATTATGTGAAAATCGTCCTTGAAGTAGTTGCTACGGGTTCCGAAGTGTGCGAAGACGTGGGTTAAAAGTCTACGCACTTTTGCAAGAGTGGACGTTGACTCGTAGTCAACCCAGTTGAAGCTCTCCAGTTGAAGTACGCGATTGGAGCGGTGCATTATTTGTACTTGGTGCTGTGGCTCTTTTGTGCGGTAGTTGAATACGTAGCGTACATTGCGTACGCTGTTAGTCATGTGGGGCTGGACACCTTACCTTTCTTAGAAGTCGTGTTTTGATACTTGTCGAGTGCCGGCGCGCGGTTTTATTTAATATACTGGTCGACTAGGTGGTCGAGCGTGTTGTTGTACACGCACAAAACAGAAAAAAATGAGCGATGCTCATAGTTTGGTTTGGTATTTACATAGTGATGAATAATTCAAGCACTAAACGTTTGTGGCTTCCTATACTATGTTAGGCCGTTACCTTTTTGCCTACCTTTTTGACGACGACCGAAGGAGCGACGCTGGTAGCATCGGTAGACATGGAGGTGCCAGTCTCGCCGACACTGCTAATATGGCGCTTTAGGAAGCGCTGCAAGTTGAAGAACGTAAGCGGCTGATCAGGCTGCAAAAGCTCTCGGAGAGCCTGGCCGCCGGGCTTGGACAGGTCGATTTGTTTCTTGTTGGCTTCGTCTTTCAGATCGTTGTTCCTAATGTACTTGCAGATCTCGCGCGTCACCTCTGTGCGCGCGATGAGCGCGCCACTCTCGAGCTGCAGGAACTGGCGCAGCGCCTCGGAGATCTGCGCGGGCTTAGCGAAGCCCGTCGGCTGCTTATTGGGGTCAACCTGGCGTTGTGCGCGCTTCTTGCCCGCCTTAGACTTTTCAAGTCGAATGGCCGCCTTCTTGGCGACTGTCAGCTCCCTGCCGAACTGCGCGAGCTGCTTTTTGAGCGCTTCTTGCGTTTCAATCATGCTCTGCAGCATCTCGGAGACAGGTGTCTCGGCCGTGTTGGGCTCCGCCCCAAGGGTGGTTGCGTCGCCAGTGGTGGACGGCTCGACGGCTGCGGTGGTCGAAAGTTCGACGGCTGCGGCGTTCTTCTGGTGCTGGTTCTTCGAGGGTGCCATGTTGTCAATAATGGTTTTGGGTGATGGAGCGAGGTTGCGCTTCGTTGCGGTCTTTCGGTCTGTCGGTGACTGCCTGAAACACAAAAACATTCTTGCAAAAAACCGCGCACGCCAACCATTAAGCGCTGCTTGCCAGCGCGTCAAGCAAAAACAGGCCATGCCGCGAGCCGCTGAGACACCATCGGGCTCTGAAACAATGCAGCCCTCGCCTCGTATGCGGCGCAAGTGTGCTGGGTTCGAGCAGGCGCTCGCGCCTATCCTGCGCCACGCTGTGCAGGCTGCGTGCGTAAGTGCGTCAGCCGGTCGGGAGAATGAGTCACCGCTTTTGAACATGTGCGCGCAATCGTTACACATGCCCATGCCAATATCTCTGACGCGTCAGCTGCTCACGTCAATGAGCGCGCGCGACTATGTTTGCGCACCCAAGCTTGACGGGGTTCGCGCTCTGATCGTGCACGCGGTCATCCAGGGCGTCTCTATCGTTGCGCGCATTGATCGATGCGCCGACGTGCACGTTGTGTGCAGCCGATGGGCTGAGAGTGGTGGCGGCGCAATGCTTACCAGGAGCAATAGCGCTTTAAAGCTCGAGTGCCTGGTAGACGCGGAGTTTATGCGTTCGGACCAAGCGGAGGAGGTGGGCGACGGACCAGAAGCGAGCGGAACGTTTCACGTGCACGACGTATTCGTGTACGACGCCTGTTCGGTGGCGCGGTCTCCGCACTCCGTGCGCATGGCCATAGTAGCATGTGCTGTGTCGGATCTCCAAGCCGAGCTAGTCGCGGCCGGAGCCTCGCCCGGCTTGCGCGTAGAGCGGAAGATTTTTCGTCCGTTGTCAGCGGTGGCGTCTCTGCGCGATGTTCCGCGCTCAGATGGGCTGATACTGATGGAGTCTCGTTCGCCGCTTCTTGGAGGGGGTGCGCGTGCGATGCTCAAGTGGAAGCCTCCGCGGCTCAATACTATCGACTTGCGCGTCAACGTGGACACACGGCGCGTCGGCGCAAAGATTGTTCGCGCCGGCGGAGTCGACTGTACCGCGGGAATGGGACCGAGCGTCGCAGCGCTTGTCGCAACCATGCACAACGGCAAGAAGCCACCGATGATTACGAACCTTCAGAAAGTCGCTGACGCGTTGCCATCTATTCACCTGCCGATGATTTGGGAGTTCGAACAGGACGTGAGCAGCGGCGTTTGGCACGCGATCAAGCCTCGGCCCGACAAGGCCACCGCTAATGCTGAGCGCACCGTTAAGGCCACTCTGCAAAACGTGATTGAGAGTATTGCGTTTGACGAGCTCGTCACAATTGGTCTATAGTCGAGATCCGGCCTCATGCGTTTTACTTACTAGAAGCACTTATCGCGCGTTTGACGGCTGCATCGATAGCGTCTTGCGGAACTTCGAACGCGCCGCTTGTGCTCTCCAGTTCGCAGACGCGCGCCTCGAGCGCGCCGAGTCTGTCGGCCACTGTGCTGCTGCTTCGCTCAATCTCGCCGATGCGATGCGTCGTGTTGACAATGTCGACTTCTACGGTCGCGCCCGCCTCATCGGACCCGCCGTACTGCAACAGGCGCCGCACTCGTACAGTGTCGAACGAAGCCACTTCAGCGCCGGTACTCATAAGAATAGATGCGAGCGTCTTGTATAAAATAACTCTCGCAGATTTTTTGTGGCTCAAGTGAACGCGCGTCGACGCGTTGTATCAGGACCAATGTCCAGCTCATTGAGTTCATTCGTAATGAGCGTGCAGGATGAAAATGGGTATGCACGCGGCCATCGCGAACAACAGACAGCGGCGCCGCGCGCGCTCGCTCTCGTCCTTTTCAGCCGGACGCAGTGCACGTAGCGGGTCGAGATAAAACGAGTTCGGACTCATAAGCGGCCGCCCTAGTTTAGCATTCACCTTGTTGTGAGTCGAAAAGACCCATTGCATTAGTGATGCTCGAGAGCGCGTGTCGGGTGGATGGTCGCGCAGAATTTCTGCGTAGTGGTGCCTGCAAGTCGCGCACGGAAGCATTGCGCCAATAGACGCAAAGAAGTGATCTGCGTGAGCGCGCTCAGTGGTGGTCGGTATGCTCGGGTATCCATACGCAGTCGCGTGCATTGTTGCCCACGCGTGGTGTCCCCATTTATCTGGCTGAATGCCGATTCGGTGGGGCGGCGGCGGTGACCCGCGCTCTGAAAATGAAGTATGCTTCATCTTTAAGAAAAAACGCCGGTGCTTTGCTACACGAAACAAAACTACGGCAACAGGTGCTTTCTGCGTCGCGGAACGGCGCCGGTGGTGGTATCGGTACAGGGAGGACTCTGACGTTCGTCGCGTCTATAGGCGTACTCAAGCCAATCTGGCTGTCTGTTGCTGCCAGCTGAGAAAAAAACAGTGCGCAGAAGCGCAAAAGTATTTGGGAGCGATCGGAATCTGATTTCTTTTGCTATGCGCTGAACTCTCGGACAACCTTCTTTTTGGGCCCCTTGAACTGGAACATTGAATGTTACCAGCGATACGCAGTACTGTCTGACGAAAGACTGCGTTGAGAGTTCTCATCATTAAATGTAAATGGGCGCACATTTCTTGCTTCGGATTTTGGAAACAGTCTCTAAAGTGTTTTCGTGAGGGCCCGAAAGAAACGTCTCCGAACTTTTTTCGGCGTGCAATGAAAACTGTGACAAATTTTGTTGCGCACGCAACAGAAAACAGCCCCGCTCATGAACGTGCGAGCGAAAGCCAATGCGCGCCTGATTGAGTCGCAGCAGCAGCTCAACGAGCAAATTTGCGACTGCGCTAGTCGAATGGCTGCTTACGTCGAGGTTTTGATGGAGGGCGCCCACGGACCTCAGATAAGTGAAGGAAAACAGGTGCTTTATGCGTCGCGGAACGGCGCAGCTGGTATCGGTGCAGGGAAGACACCGGCGTTAGTTGCGCCTGTACCGGATGCGCTTTGGACAGCCGCGAACTTTGCACGGCTGCGGGACGTCGCGCGCGAGCTGCACGGTCTCCGCGTTACGAGCGACGGGCGTGGTCGCATTTACCTATCAGTAGATAACGCTTTGTAGCCGCGCGTTACCACGCGAAATGGTGTCAGCCAGATGCTTGTAAATGTATCTACGACGGCTCGTAACGTACGCTCGTTGCGTATAAACACGCAACGCGAGCCTCGGCGGCTAAGGGTAGACGAATACGGTGCGTTCAGGCAAATTAGCGCGTCCGTAACTCCACTCAATACGTCACCTAGTGCATGCTGATGCTCGACATGCACGTCGGTTGGAGTCCAGCAGTTAAGCACGGAAAAAAATACACGATTCAGCGCGCCCATGTTGGCAGGCACACAATACGCACTGAAGCTTCCGTCGATGTACAGCTTTCCCCGAAGCGTTTGCGTCTCCATAATCCTTGTGATTGAAACTCGTGTATGGAGAAGAAGCTCCTTGACACTGCGCGGCGGTCCGAGCTCCGTGTACAGCACATTAGACGCGCCTAGCTCAGTTGTAATGTTGCGCAGCTGAGCCAGCTGTGCAATCACACCTGCCTCGCCATATTGATCATCTGGGTTCGAGTCAGCAGACTCTTTGACCGACTCCGTTTTGGTGGGCTTCCGTGTGCGCGCGGCAACGTCGCATAAGGTCTCGATGCTATGCAGAACATGCGCGTCGAGTGAAATGGGCACGTCGGACAACTCGCGGGACAGAAGCGCGGAGACGGCTTTCGAAAGACTGATTTGAGGCAGCAGAAACACCGTTGCAGCGAGGCAGCCCGTGCTCGCCGCATACACGCGCGTGCAAATATTTGACTGTGCCAGTGCACGAAACGCGCAACGCAGTAGTATGGCAGCACCAATATCGTAAGCGTCGCCAACGCCAAAAGCGATATGGGCCTCGCCGTTTTGGACCCACTCTTTCGGGAAGTACACGTGCGATTGATTTACCAATTCCGCCTCGCTGCGAGTTTTTGCGCAAGCGGACGCATGCGACATTACGACAAGGAGCTCGTTGTACCCGATCCCAAGCTCGCGATTGCGAACCATATCGGCCCACGACCTAGACATTTTCACTCGCACGTATGTGTGCTCATTGTCTTCGTGCAGTGCACGACGCATCAGATCGCGCGCCTCGACTACTACTGGAAGCGCCATCCCACGGAGAATTGAGGCCGCTAACTCCATACGCGATGATACACAAGCGACGTTTCACAAGCAACTCCATATACAATAGACAACATTTTGTTCAAACATAAAAAACGACACGACGCTCTCTGTCAAGCACGTCGGGCCCCGGTGTCTCGGTGTCTAAACCGAAAAGGCACCCCGTGTCTCTATGCAATATTGTGTGCTGTCGGCGTGCGGCCAGATGAATTCGGAAAATCTGGAAACATTCTTTTTAGACGCGTTGGCTTTTTTGTGACCGCGTGTAGCGAAGCAAGTGGTATAAACGCGTGAGTTATCGAAATGGCGGATGACACGAGCTTTGCGCATCTGACGCAGTCCGTGGAAGAAATAGAAAGAAGTGGGACAAGTGTGAAGAGGACTGTTCTTGACGCATGCAACCTTAATCGTCGAGTACGCGTGGCATTCATTGTCGCGCTTGCAGTTGGTTTGTTTGTATCTTGTGTTCGATTTACGGACCGGGAGAAAATAAAAAAAGCGCAACTCGCTGGTAGGCGCTACAATGTTAGATAATCGCGGCCGAGCACGGGTCCGCCGCTGCTGTCACCAGGCATGCGCCGCCTCTTGGATATCTACTGGTAAACCAACGGTACAAAAAACAGAGGCGTTTCCTTTCAGAAAGAAAGTAGATGCTACCGTAGCTCAGCTGGTAGAGCGCAGGTCTCTTAAACCTGTGGTCGGTGGTTTGAGTCCTCCCGGGAGCATATCAACTTTTTTAATTACGAGACTCAGGTTTTTTAATAGACTGTTTCAAAATTCCTCTTAGTTCGCGTAGCCAACGTGTTTTGCCTTTTCAAGTGTGAGGGCCACTCATCGCCTTTCAGCGCTGTACATCGCAATGCGTAGCAAAAGATTCGCGTAGCAAAACTACATCGTTGTGTAAAAAAAACCTGAGTCTCGTGATAACGTGTTTTTAGAAGCTGTTCAATTGCCCCATGGACAATAACGGAGCGCAGAGCTTTTCTGCCAGAGTTGTCACGCCTTCTAACACGGTCAAAACGGTACCTACCGTTACAGTTTTGCCGGTGCGCGATTCAGATTCGAGTGCGAGTAGACGTCGTGCCCCTGCTTGGACGATTGTTTCAGATGTTTCAGAATCATCGGCTCAGCCAACAGAGAATGCAAATGCGACGTCTACTTCAGCGCCATTATCGAAACGCGTAGAAACATCTGCACCTTCGTCACAGATCTTTGAGCCTGAACCAATTACACCGCCGGCGCCCGCGCCCGCGCCCGCGCCCGCGCCCGCGCCCGCGCCCGCGCCCGCAACTTCGTCGTCTGCTCCTGCACTCACTTCGTCGTCTGCTCCTGCACTCACTTTGTCGTCTGCTCCTGCACTCACTTCAACGTCTGCTCCTGTGCCCAGCCTTGAGCCAGCGTCGACACCCGCAGCCGCGACACATGTCACAACGACTGCTTCCACCGTTACATCGCTAGCACAAACGGATACGGAGACTACCACGTCCAACCCAACTGCATTGGTGACGTCGGCGCCAACGACCGCTAAAGTGACAAGTAAAGCTGAGACGAGCGAAGGGCCAAGAGCGGAGGCCGTAGTCGTAGAAACCGACGAGTCGTCTTCAATGCTTCGCGGTCTGCTTGAGCGGGAGAGATATGGCTCTTTGATGAAGGTGTTTTCTGCATCTACGGGCATGAGCTTTATTGGCAGGATTCGAACGGATGTGCTTGCTGAATCGTCCGAAGCTGAGACGCATGAGCATGTGAGCGAACTGACGCTTCAGCTGTTTTCTATGTTTGTCAATGCGAGGCTATCTCCAGATAAGGCAAGGGTTATAATGTTGGCGGTTCTACAGCGTCGCTCAGACGTAGTGTCTGCACTAGCCGCGCTGTTTCGTGTTCCGGACTCTAGATACGACATCTTCTCGAAACAGTCCACGAGCGTGCAAATGCTTGTTAACGACTCGTTGTTGGTTACCGAAGCGTACGTCAATCGCTACTTTGGAGACACGGTGACCACAAAAGCAACAGCGCACCCGCTGACCCTTGCTCAGGTAGAAGAGGCAATAGAGCATGCCGTTGATAACTTTTTCAGTGAATCTTTGCAGTTGGAGCAGGATGGTCTAGTTTTCGAAAACAACGAAGACGGGGACATTGTGACGGAGCATGCGCGATATTCCGAAGGTGTTGCAGGCCCTGAAGGGGTCAGAAGCGTAACGCCGATGGGCGTTGAGCTTTCTGGTCTCGCGCGTGCGTTTACAAATTCAGCGGATCCGCAGTCGTACTGGGAGTATGGTGCTTACGCAACGCGCTATCCTCATTTTATTCAGGATCAGGTCCAATTAGTGCACACTCATCCTTCCAAAAAGGATCTGGATAGTATCAGCGCGATTCGCCGCCGAATCGGCCATCTCGATAGTGCGAGCTCAAATGCGGCAGACCCGCTAAGTTCGCGGCGTAGAGAACGAACAAGTGCGAATTCGCCATACGTTTTGGAGAAAGAGGACCACGCTATAGGTTCACACATTGCTGCGGATGCGCGTACGCTTCCAGCTCGACAAACACGGGTGGATGCAGATGTTGCGGTTGCAAGCAACGAGATTCCGCTAGCATTGGCAATTGCGGTAATTGCAGCGTTGGGGCTCGCTTTCTTGAGGTGGACGGCACTGTGGCGAGGACTGAGTAATTGAGCGCGGTCAATTCGCTGGAAAAATTTACAATGATTTGCTCTCAAAAGTTTGCGCAGCAAAATGACGGACGTTCTCGCTCATCCTAGCATAGCCTCGTCGATGGATCAGTTTATGGACGCCGAACCTTTTATCGTTCGTACTCTGTCTGATTGGGAATGCGGTGTCCGCAGTAGACTAGCAGCTGTTATCGGAACTGTCGCGTCAACAGGAGACCCGATTGTACAGCGTCTGCACAAGATAGGAGCAATCGATTCAGAGACATCAGAGGAGACATCAAATGAGACATCAAATCAAACATTAGAGGAGACATCAGCGGAGGCCACACTCGCTAATGGCGCATACAACATTTCCCGCGTGTTCGAGCGGACACAGCGTCAAACAATCGAAGTCACGCGCACAGTGGCAAAGCATGCTTACAATACGGTACTATCCGCGCAAGAAACGCTGCGCTGGATTGAGTCGACGATTGACGCAAGTGAGCCGCCCTCGAACGCGTACGTTTTAGATGCCTGGCATCGCGCAAAAGACGCATACGACCGTGCCAGTGATTCATTTCGCATTGCAACCCTAAACAACACTGAGAATGTTTTAGAATCGGAGCTCCGGCTGACAAGCGCGGACGAAGAGCACCTCCGCAACCTTGAACGTATCATTAACAATTCTTCCTACGCCTACCCATACGGAGCAAATGACCAACAGCATCATGAAGATATTAAAGCCATTTTCGGAGAAAGACCCAACGTCGGCGAGCCCGACAGAGAATAGTTAAGGCGTCGCTCCGTGCGGCTATTGCTTTGCGTGGACGAAACCGAAACGGTCTATTAAGTTCATTCTATAAGGCAGATTTGACGCATGCGACGCGCTCTGGATAAAGCGACGTAAAGCAAGCGCCGAGCCAAATCGAAATCTTTTAAACGAGCGATCGCCATGGCGTCGTGCACGACGACTAGCTGCTCTATCGTTTCGCACTGCGTCGAGTGGATCGTTGCACAAAACGCCGGTTCGTACCACTCGAAAAATCTTGACCACGGTACGAGATCTCGTTGCTCTGACAGGCGTGCACCAGCTTCGCTGACTCGCGTGACATTCGTACGCAGACAACCAGATGACGCGAGAGCAGATCCACGCCCGACACCGCTGGCAACGATCGGCGTTCCCGCGCACACAATCATCCACTCGCACGAAGATGGGTCGCCACTATATGGCGCAACGACACGTCTGGCCTCCTCGAGTGTCTTAACAACACGCGCTGAGCCTAGAACAGGCCTCCGTCTAGATTTGCGCGACCGCTCTTCGGCGGCGCCGTCGCTGCTGGAATTCGGGTCGGAGACTAAAACGACAAATCGACGCACGCCTCGGGGCGCGTGTGCTAACATGCATCGCGCGTTGACTTGCTTTCGTCGGCTGTGCCAAAAGGAGAGATGCCTCGCGCGAGTCAAGTTCTGGTATCGTAAATCGCCTTGCAAGCGGACTAGCCTGCATTGCTGTTGCTGTAGACTCATTACATGTGCAATCACGGAGCGCAGTGTCTGGGTGTTGGTTGCCTGCACGATGCGCTCGCACAACGAGAACAGCGAGGCGTCCGCTCGCATAGGATTCGTCAGCCGTACTGTATTCGTGTCGTCCAGAAGGCTGGCGCAAGATACCATAGCGAGCACTAACGGAGAGAACGAGATACGCCCGGGCGCTGGAAGCCATGGTTCGCACACTGGCCTGAGTTGATCCGGATCGCCTGATAGAACAATCGTGATGCCATACTTTACCCGAAGCAAAAGCAGCGCCAACCACATCCAATGAGTGCACATAAAACACTCGTCCATCCAAATTAGCTTGTAGTGACGGGACACGCGCGCAAGCTCCACGGGCGATGGCGCGAGATCGAAGCAGCGCGGGTCGTTACGCCTGAATAGAGCGTGCATTGTGATACCGCCCACCGCCGCGGCCGCTTTGCGCGTAGGGCCAACCTTGCACACTGTTTCGTCGGGCAACGAGAGGCCTTCGACGTGCGCTCGCGCGCAGTGCGTCTTTCCGGTCCCAGCACGGCCAATGAACATGCGTCCCTGGCTTGTCAGTTCACACTCGTTATCCTCTGAATCTTCGCTGATGGTAGCGCTGCAGCCAAGATCTTCACCAGACGGCTGCCAAAGATAGGTTGGAATTTCGGCGGACTCGTCTTCTCTGTAGCGTTCACTCATGGAAGCACAAAGCTCAACCGCGTCTGCATCGTCGAGCACTTCGACGAACACGCAGTCCGTCTTGACTGCAAGCGGCGGAATCGGACTGCGTAGAAGCACGCATAAATCGTATACGGCAACCCAGGCGCACTCGATAACCTGTTCGTACAAACATGGTAACCAGTCTGCACGAGGGCACTCGCACCAACTTTGCTCGAAACACGCGAAAAGAGCAGGTTCTCCCGCTAACTGCTCGTGGAGACCACTTAGGGGTTGCGTGTCTTCGAATGAAGGACTCACTGCAACGTCACGACGGCGCGTGGGCTGTCTACTGTATCGACAAGACCGCGAGTGTACGCGCATAGGATCCTTCCCGGCGAGAGTGCCAATAAAAGCGTTGATTATCCGCTTATCCGGACGCACTGGCACGCCGAATGGCGGCGGACCAGCAGTCATAAGACGCCCGCTCACGCTTTCAATCGCTTGCTTAAATCTCGATGTCTGAATCGTTATGGTCGCGAGCATTTGGTATTCAATCTCAACGGGCCAGCCAATTTCGCGTAGAAAGTCCACGTAAGCCGCGTGGTACCAGCCTTCTCCGGGAAACGGAAACGAAGCAAGACCGACCACATAATAGCGGCCCGGTGCGAGCGAGAGTGCGTCTCTCTGCGTAAATCTCTCAACAAAGTCAAATACAGAGGTCACAGAGAACCTGTCGTGCGTATGGCGACGCGTTCCCTCGCTAAGAGCCCGAGCATAGCACGCGCGCACGTCGAAAGAAGTGTAACGTGTGCTGGAAGCCAAACTGCGCATACGACCACAAAAGGGCGCGTGTCGCCGAGACGCGCGCCCGCAGTATGCAGCCTGCGCCACCGCTTCTGGGCAGGCAGGTGCTCGCGCAACGAGTCCCTGCTGCAACTTGAGCAATTCTCCCATGCTTTGAATAGCAGACCCAGTGGGCAACTGCTCAAGCTCCGCAATCTCATTCACAAATACAGAGCGCGCAAATGAACCAATAGACACGGACGGTGAGAAGTCAACACCGAGTCGTCTCGAAAGCCAGAAAACCTCTAGAGAATCCCTGTTTCCGTGAACTGGCACTTCGTGTAGTTCAAACTGGCGAACCGAACAGGAGCAACGCAGAGTCACTCCCCTCTGCAGCGTCGTACGGGTGGCACGCATTGTGTCTCGCCAAAGCCACTTTATACAACTCATCGGTACAATCACGCTCAAGAGCTCGTCGGAATTTCTGTTGCCAAGCATCTTTGCCGCATAAGCAACGTTTACGACCGCTTCCACGCACTCTGATGCATTCGCCACGCGGCGCACGCACAATTTCGGTGATTTGGACGTTGTGGCTCCTGCAAAGTCTGACTGCAGTGCGCTGCACCACGTTGAAAGTAGTTCCATCTCGGACAAGCTTATAAGATCTCGAGGAATGAGAACTTCGTATCGCAGCCGTGATCGGCTATGCCGATCCAATCGATTACATCCTCGAGATATCGATGGCAGCGGTGCTTTGTAAATGTGATTGTTCATGACGAGAAAGCATAGATGGGGAAGGTGGTTCCGCCCTGGGTGCACGACCTTTGCAAACACACGACCGTCAGCACCCAGAGCCGTCGCAAACACGCGCATACGAGTACAAAAGGACAAAAGCTCGTCTACGCGAACACCGACGTCCTCAGCAGATGTTGCCTTGCGATCACGCACTCGTGATAATATTTCATGTGTTGATGCGGTGTGCAGCCAGCGCATGTCACGGCCTAAAACACTTCGCAAAAGCAAAACAACGCAAGGTTGGCTGTGGTCGAGCGTGCGCTGTAGATTCAAACCCACGTTGTGGAAAGCTTCCTCCAAGACCCCAACACCGTCCGAACCTGCGTCGAGCTCAGAGTCCGGAAACGCGACGCCAAGAACGTTCGGACCCGCGACGCCAGAAACGTCCACTCCCGCGTTACACTGGAAGCCCGGACCCGCGACGTCGGGAACGTTCAGACTCGCGCGACGCTGGAAGTCCGAACCCACGACGTCAGGAACGTGCACTCCCGCGTCACGCTGGAAGCCCGGACCCGCAACGTCGGGAACGTTCAGACTCGCGCAACGCTCGAAGTCCGGACCCGCGACGTCAGGAATCGCGTAGAGCTGAACGTCAGAACGCGCGACACCAAGAATCCCCAACCCCGCGTCGCGCTGGAGGTCCGTACTCGTCACGCCAATAACGTCAGAACGCGCGACGTCAGGAACGTCCAAACCCGCCGCGACATGAAAGTCCGGACCCGTTACGCTAGAGACGTCCGGGCTCTCGCAGTCTAGAAAGTCCGGACCCGCGACGCGCCGAAAGTCCGGACCGCCACCGCGCCGAAAGTCGGGACCCGCGACGCGCCGAAAGTCCGTACCCGCGCCGCGCCGAAAGTCCAGACCCGCGACGCTAGGAACGTCCGGGCCGTTGGAACCCGCGTTTTGAGTGCAAATGTCAGAATCCCAGTGTTCGCGGTACATTGCAATTGAAAGTCTCGGGTCCGTGTTGGCTTGAACGCTGTTTTGGCTGTAAAGATCGCCCCCACCTTCTTCAAATTGAATCCCTTGCGACGATCCGGACTGATACGTTACAGCTCCACCTATGAGCCTGGCTTTATACGAATATCTCTCGGTCATCATATCGTCAATGTACAACTGCATGAGTCGCCGTATTGACGAAAGCGTATCTGAAGGACGTAAAGTGCGTACCATATATCCCGAACGTGTCTCAATATAAGAGCCGTTTGCGCCGTAATGAGCCCAGTTAAACTCGACATGAATCTCTCCAACCCTAAGTCCGTGAAGATTATTTATAAACGCAAGGGCGTCGTCAAGTGAGCGGTCGTTGTGTGTAGCCGTTTCTGCACCATCCGGTGAATCGCCGCCGAAAAGAACTCGTGTCCCGTAAATCTCTCCTCGCGCTGCATCTTCTCGGGTCGGGTCGTGATTTAAAAAGGTCGTTCCGATCGGAGGCATTCAAGTTCTGTTTCTATTCTTTCTAACTTTTGCGCACTTTCCGAAATCGAAATTTGACATCCAACATGTTCTTATGTAGTAGTGAAAAAAAAATCGCAAAAATAAAAACGGGGTGGTGTAACTTTTGCAACATGACCACCTGAACTAATATCCGCGCAGCGGATCGCATTGGGTCGTGCGCCTCCCTTCCGGACAGCATTAATGGACTATCTTGGACCAAACCCAACTGATCGAAGTACGCTAAAAACCGGTTTGCGCGTAGCGCTGCGTGCAGCAAAACGTTGTGTAATTTAGTGAACCACCAACGCAGATGGTTTCCCTTGTGCTAACTAGGCGGAAAAACAAATCAACCGCACCCTTTCAACTGTATCAAGAATGATTTGTTTACAAGTATGGTGAATAAATAACACAGCCTACGAACGGCCGTCTGCCCTCCAATGTTTGACTCCT
>JACKZZ010010919.1_pt1 | contig 13815 bp, 9 predicted proteins | sample 8027871 | NCBI WGS metagenome assembly JACKZZ01 (sample SAMN15724774, study PRJNA655200) | protist metagenome | isolation source: fluorescence activated cell sorting (FACS) single amplified genomes of... | place: USA: West Boothbay Harbor, Gulf of Maine | collected 2000-07-19
CTACAGAAAAGATAGAGAGCAAGAAAGAGAAAGGCTGCATTGAATAATACCGCAATCGACGTGGAACTGGGACACGACAGAAGAAAAAATGTGCTGCAATGTTCGTTGCTGGTACGCAGGGTTGTCCGTTCTCGTCGTTCTCATTGCCGTCGCGCTGAAAGGGGTGCACGAAAAGTCAAACGACAAGCAGCCACTGCCCGTGGTTCAGCCAAAAACGTTTGGGGTTCCTTTACGCCCCGATGTTAAGGTGGTGGTAATGCTTTCGGGTTGGCCCGACACGCACAATGTGTGGGGAAAGCAGGTAGAGGCCATGCAAGACGAATATCACATCGTGTCTATCGTTTCCCCCGACCATGACCGCTCGGCCCTGCGAAAGCCGTGGGGCTACACGTTGGAAGAAGTGCCTAAAATGATCCAGGCATGCATCGATCTTCACCTCGGGGCAGGTAGGAAAATAGATTTATTAGTTACACACGACTGGGGCGCCCTCTACGGTTATTACATCATGCAGTTGTGGAAAGAGAGCGGGGAACGCAGAGTGGAGCGATTGGTTGCGATTGATATTGGAGCTTCGGAAAATGACGACGCGTCGCTCCCTTCCTCAATCCCTGGTATAACGCAAGCAACGCTATTTTCGGTCCCTTACCAGCTTTTTCTTGGGACTTTGTTTGCCGTTGGGTCCGGGCTTAGTGAGTCTGTGGCTGAGTTAATAACTGCGAATGGTTGGCCGCTGATGCCTTTACTGACACCAATGAAGACAAATTTTGATTGGGAGAGTGAGGCAGTAAGGCCTCAGCAAGAAGTGAAATGGTTCATGGGTTATACATACTTTTATTTGTGGGTTGGCAGGCTGGGACTTGGGCCGCCCGTGCCCTCGCCCCTCTTTCCGACCGTCCCGACGTTATTTGTGTACGGAGGAGAAAAGCGCACGATGTTCCATTCCGAAGCATTCGTGGAACGATTAAAGGCAACCCCCGGCTCCCATGCCATTGAATACAAAGATTCAAGCCACTGGCTGATGTACACTGACTCTAACAGGTTCAACAAAGATCTTTTTGAATTCGCATCGATCGGTTATGTAACAGGTAATTAATTAGTACTTGGTAGTAGTACTACAGAAACAGTAATAAAAAATATTTTTCAACTACTACTTGGTACTACCAGAAGAAAGAAGAAAAAAAAAAATAGTCAGTCGTATACACACCACACAGGTGTATAATAATTATTCAGATTTAATATCATCACATCATCATGTTATTAGTAATTAATAATTATTAAAAAAGTTGATTGCCACAAATTATTTCACCTCCTTTTTTTGTTCGATACTTCTCCCACACACCATATGTATTATAAACTTGTGCATTTTGCTTCATCATCAAAACCAGGCAAACTAAATTTTATCTAAAAACATCTTGAACGGTTCAGCACGTCAATAAACACCGAACACAACACCACCACTCCTCCTTGCTGGACAATGTCAACGCAGCCAAGAATTGTGATTGCCGGGGGTGGAATAATTGGAGCGTCGACTGCCTACTTTTTAACGCAACGTGGGTTTACAAATGTTGTCATTGTAGAACGTTTCGAAGTGGCTGGGTGCGCTTCTGGTAAATCTGGAGGTTTTTTAGCTGGGGGTTGGGGTGATAGAAGGACGGATCAGTTGCATAGGCTCGGATTTGAGCTCCATGAAAAAATAGCAGAGACCCTGGGAATTGATTCTTATCGAAGGATTAAAACTCTACAAGTTGAGGGAAGCTCCGCTCGCAGCCAGTCGAACCCTCTCTGTCCGTGGCTTGACGGTGCAAAATGTGAATTAATGGACAATGATACAGCACAAGTAACGCCGTACGAGCTGACGACAAAATTAATAAACGAAGCCAAGAAAAAAGGCGCGGAAGTTCTGAAGGGAGAGGTTGCGAATGTGCGCAATGCATACGAAGAGAAGACGAACGCGCACAGGGTAGACCGCGTCCTTTTGAAAGATGGGCGCACTCTGGCTTGTGACATGTTTTTGGTCGCCTTGGGGCCATGGTCTGTGCTTGCAGAAGACTGGTTTGCGGATACCTCATCCCTGTCCGTGCCAATGGAAGGCATAAAGAGCAGCTCGATCGTTCTGAACCACCCGCCAGGGTCGATGCAGAAGCCGTTTGCTTTGTTTTGTGGGGAAGATGATCGCTTCAACACACACTTAGAAATTTATCCCAGGCCGGATGGGAGTATATACATGTGCGGGTTAGGGGGCAGTGAGCATTGTCCGAAAAATCGAATTATTGAACTTACCCCTGAAATGGTAGTTCCCGATGCCAAAAGGGTAAAAGCCGCCGTTCGCTGTTTCCAAACGTACTCCACTTCCCTTGGGAAAGGTGCGCCAGACCTTACTGCAGCATGCATGCGACCGGCCGTGTCCGATGGGTATCCAATGATGGGAAGGATTCCGAACTACAGCAATGCATTTATTGGTTGTGGGCACAACTGCTGGGGGATCCTCTGGGGGCCCATTTCTGGGTTGGCGCTGTCTGAGTTGATAATTGACGGGAAATCAACAACTGTAGCTTTAAAACACTTTGACCCTGGGCGTTTCAAACGAAAAGATAGTAATAATAGAACGAAAACAAAAAAACGAGGCCGGAAGGATCAAAATGGAAACGAGGTGGGTGAACAATGGTGAGCACGAAAGAAGATTTATGTATATATATATAGGGTATTATAATATTTACAATACATATATTGACAAATAAATACCATAATACGATGAGGACAGACGACATGGGAAAAACTGTGAATTGGAAAGAGAAAGTGGGGGGGGGATCGATCGATCGATCGGCTTGCTTGTTGATTCTATTTGCAGCATAGACAAGACAGCTTTTTACTATTAAAATTATTATATTTATATTTAAACTGTATTATAATTGTATATTATATAAATGTATAAAAGCTTATTATATGATGGTATAAGAAGTAAGCTGATGGGATGGATGAAAAACAAGGGCCTCCTCTTATTATTGTATTACATAATTTAAATAGTCGTCTAATAATAACACCGGTAGGGCGATTCGATGCCTGAACGAATATGACCGATCTGTCCCCACGCCAAGAAAAAGTGTTCACAGAAAGAAAGGGGTTGGTGTGCGAGCAGTAATTTCAAAACTGGGCGAGTTTATTGCATTGTTGTGTTGCAACCTTTTCTTACCACAACGATAACGGTTCGAAGAATTATGGGCCTGTCAAAATTTTACGGTGTGTTGCTCTGTTTGTTTCTTGCTTCAGATAGCTTCCGTGCGGTTGTTTCTGGCCAAGAGCTTAAGACAAATATTTTCACCAAGTTTTTGAAGAAAACCCCCACTTTTTTGAAGAAAGATGCGGATGTTGTTCGGTCGGTAGAGACAAAGCACAAAGGGGTAAAACTGCAGCCGACCTGCCAGATGACTTTCAGGGAGCAGATCTTCGACGGGGTGTGCACCACTCAGAAGCACTGCCGCCTCTCGGTCCTGGACAGTGACGGGTCTGCGCGGGATGCTGGCGGATTTTACAAGAGAGGGTACAAATCCCTCACTCAGAAGACGTGCGGAACGCAGGGTTCGGAACGGTTAGATTGTTGCGCAGAGATTCAGTGCATGAAAGGACACGGGCACTGCATTAATCCGCACGGTCCCAACGCGATAAAGTGCGGTGAGCAAGTCGTCAGTGGGCACTGCCCCGGGGCGACGATATGTTGCCCGTTTGACGACGACTCGTTCGGGGACTACCAAAAGAAAGAGTTCAAGGAACACAAGCCTTGCCTAGTCACGGAGGTGGGCGGGGCGGGGGGTGTGTGCCGACATTGGAAGACTGGGGACTGCACCACAGGGTGGGAAAGCGGCCACTGCGACGGGGCCGATAGGTGCTGCCCCAACGCAATAGATAGCGCCCAGAAATGGAAAGCAGAGCAAGTGCAGAAAGAGTGCGACCTTGTCGGACCGGCTGCAAAGCATTTAAACCTAGACATCACGATGCTCTTAGCGTTTAAAAAGGTAGAGAGTGGGGGTGCACCCGGCGCCGTCCGCTTCGAATGCCACCTATGGAAGCGAGACAAGAAAGTTTCGGCGGCAAACAAGAAAAAGATGCCGTGCTCCATAATGCCCGGGGATAGTTTTTCCAAGGTTGCCTCGGAATCCAGCTCGAACGCGTTCATGAAAGCGTACAATTTCGACAAAGCAGGTGCCATCCGTGCGACATCTTTCGGGCTTTTTCAAGTCATGGGCGCGTACCTTCTACGCCTCGAATCAAACCCGCAAAAGGCGCTAGACCTTTTTCGGAAACACAGCAAAGAGGTCAGCATGAAACTGCTTGCCCTTTGGTTCAAGGACCCCTCTTGGGGCGCCATCGCTGCCAAGCGGGCGAGAAAAATAAAGAGCTCTTCCGCGAAGCACATAGACGACTGGAAATTCGTCGTGCGAAAGTACAATGGCCCCGGCCAAGTGAATTATTACACCCAAAAGCTTAGAGAAGCGTACAATTTGTACGACGGTAGTTGCCCCGACGCGTCAACGTACAGCACCGATGATTTTCTTCGTGGTGTTGAAACGGTTACCGCAAGCGTGAACCTCCGTACGGAAGATCTCATGCGAAACCGTCGCGGGGGGTTGTTCCAGGAATTCTTGCACAGAAATACAAAGATGTTGCTGGTCGATTCCAGAAACCATGAGATGGAAGCATAAATCTGATTTTTTTGTAACCTAAAACTACTACGAATGAACAAACAAACACCGACCATTATTGTAACATTCGCGTATTTAAACTATTCTATATCTAAACTATATATGTTAGTTGTTATTCAACAAACGACTTCAATAATAGTCTTCTTCTAACAAACAAGAACACAACATCATAATATCGTCGTTTGATAGACGATCAAAATTGAATGTTGTGAATTTTATAATACTATAGTATCGCTATATAAATAATACAATACATATATGAATAATAAGAAGCTTCTTTTTTTATTTTTTATATTTTATATTTGATCATCGATCGTGACATTACGTCGTACATTCTAAATACATTGTATTACATTAATACATTGAATAGTGTAACAAACTAAAATTCCAACCAAGGCACTTACTAAAAAAACAACTGGAAGTAGTATTTATATATATTATAGAACTTGGTACTATTAATTAATACTGCTGGTCTGGATGGTGGTCGGTTGATTGATCGATGATTGCATTGATGATTGTATTATTTATTAATTCATTCTCTCCTTAGTTAACGACCTAAACAATTGGAAAATTAATAATCGAAAGTATTTCATAGTTGAAGTTGGTGTATATTCAATTGTTCTCAACCTTATCTTTTTGTTCTTGTGTTTTGTGAGAAGGGTTTCCTTTGTTCGTGATCCCTCTGCTCGATTGTGCACAACGTCCACCCGTGCGTGGGGAACAATAATGGGGCGAAATGGCAGTGTCGGTAAAGACTCCGCCCTGGAGGCATTGTATCAGGTTCAAAAGCGTCGTGGGTGGAAAGAAAGGCCTAGGCCGTCACAACCGAACTTTTCGAGCGTCATAACGGCAATAGATCTGTGGAAGGGAAAGTCCTACTGGGCCATTAATAAGCTCTCTTCCTCGCCACGGAAAAAGACCAGGGACGCACTGCTGCACACCGTGTCTGCCTGGTTGAACCGAAGAAAGAAGCGTGGGGGGCCGAGTAAGTTTGTCGAAGCAGGCCTGGCAAAACGGTTTGAAGAGGAAATCATGCAGGCGGGTGATGCTGAAATAGCTGGGGCAAAGTGCAACAGCGCGACGTGTTCGGCGGGAGGAAAGCCTCGTTGCTCCGCGAAAAAGGAGTCGTCAGTCCCCACGTCAAAACCCTCCGAGAAGAAATACCTGAACGCCACGCAATGTCCCGTTTTGCACACTTGCCCTGAGGCCGGTGTCCACGTAGATTTTATGGTGGATGGAACTCTTGAGTGCAAGCACCGTGCAACGTCGCGAAAATGCTGCTACGACAGTCAGGACCACGTCCATGTTGGAAATTTGGCAATGTTGGATAGTTCGGAATGGGAGCAATGGGGGGAATTAGTGCAGGGCTTGACCAACCACGGGGGGCTAGCCGTTCAAGAGGGCGAACACAAACAAGGCCATAAACACGCACAAAGCTGTGGGCATCGTGCCGTATTGCACAAGTGCCCCGAAGAAGGGCCGCATTTGGACTTTATAGTAGATGGAGAAATCCAATGTCGGCATCGGTCAAACTCTCTAACGTGCTGCGATGACACCCATGTAGTCGTCGAGAACATGAACGAAATAGAGCAAACGGAGTGGGACAACCTGATAAAACTATTGGGAGAGTAGAAGGCCACTTTAGTGAGTCCTTCGTAGAGAGGGCAGGGGAGGAAGAGAGTGCTTGCGTTTGTGTCGTGTCATGTTTTTAATTTATTTGTGCATTGTGATTTAAACAATATATACTTTTTTTTTTTTTGTGTTTTTTTTTTTACGTTATTCACTTTTGTCTTGTAAAAAATACTTAAATAACAGCCAATTTTCTTGCTTTTTTTTAATTAAAAAAATAGAATATATTGTTTTTGTTGTAACAACGTGTTGTCAATCCAAATACCCGATTCGGATAAAATGCATGAGTACATCGTGATAGTCTAAACTACTTTGTAAGTGACAAGGGTGTATTGATTTTAGTAAAATCACAGGAGCAGAGATAAATCCGCAGTATGCGAATGAACGTAAACCTTTAATGGACAAAAGGAGCAGATTCACTTTTTCGTGTTGTACAAGAAGAAGATAAATTTTAATTAATCTGATTCATTTACTAGTGAGCCATCGGATGAGGAAGTTGACTACGGGTCTTTTGCCATCGACGCAAATCCACCTACCGATTCGGACCACGCGTGGAGTACATCTGAGCATGATAATCAAGACTAAATAACAACAGTATATTGATTAGTAAATCGACAAAAGAAGAGATAAGTTCGCCGTACATGAAGGAACGTAACATTTAATGGACGAAAGGAGCAGATTCGTTTTCGCGGTACATGAGGAAGATAAATTTTAATTAACACTTTATAAATAACAGCCAGTTTTTTGTTTTTTTATAAGTAAAAAAGGATTGAGTCGTCTATGAGTGAGATATCCGGCGAGGAAGTTGATTATGGGTCATTTGGAAGCATTGCTAATCCATCTACCGATTCAGATCATGCAAGAGCAAAGATAAGTTCGCAGTACACGAAGGAATGTAAACCTCGAATGTCTAAATCTAGAGTTCAGTTCGCAGTACATTAATTTTAGCTTCCTCATACCCGAAGTAAAAAATGTTTCAACAGATGCTTTAATATATATAGTATGTATGTATGGATGCTTTAATATATATATATATGATAGTGCTTTTTTAGAAAAAAATAAATTACATAGGCATAGTATGTTTTAAGACTCTCATTTTAAATCAATTACTATTTCAGTTCCAACCCAAGTGCTTTCTTTAATACATTCGTACCTCGAAATGGCACAAGTTACCTGTACAGGGTACAGGTAGTTAACTATATTTTGACCAAGCATGGAGTGTACATCTGAGCATGATAATCAAGACTAAATGACAACAGAATTTTGATTTGTAAATCCACAAGGAGTAGAGATAAGTGCGCCGTACATGAAGTAAACGTAAACCTTTAATATGGACGAAAGGAGAAGATTCATTTTGGCACGAGAAAGCTACATTTTTTATTACTTAAATAACAGCCAATTTTTTGTTTGTAAATATATAACAGCCAATATTTTCTTTTTATTTTGTAGTTTGCACCAATTTCCTTCCTTTAAAATTCGCCATATATTTTTGACCAGTTAATTGCTTAGTGCCCGTGTCCTGCGTGCGGATCGGCGGCTGCACCACCTTCATCGGCGGCCGGCATGTTCTCGCAGTGCTTGTGCAACGTGAGAATTATGGCAATTATCGCGAACCCCAACATAACTATCGCAAAGTGCAGAAGCCGGTCTTTCTTCTTGACCGTCAATAACTTTGGCATGCACTCTACGCAACCGATCCAGACATATGCACCCGCAGCGAAAGCCAAGATGAAGCATTTAAGTTCCTTGCCCACCGGAGCGGAAGCTGCAATAGCGCCACCGATCATGCAGGACAGGCCCGAAAGAAAATTCATCAGCAGCGCCTCGAACGTGGACATTTTTCCCGCTCCCCGGAGAACCAAAAAGTCTGCCCATTCTTGCGGAAGCTCGTGCGCCACGGCACCTGCCATGACAGCCCATCCCATGGCAGCATCGCAGGTCGTAAAGGCTATCATAACGGCGAGACCGTCCGCAAAATTATGCAGAAAGTCACCCACCAACACGGGCCCAACGACGGTACCCCATTTTTTGGGGCGAATAGCAAACTTGCTGTCCGGCGTCTTGTCATTCGTCTGTGGCAAATCGGTACTTTTCCCGACTTTCGCACGGAGCTGGTTCACATTGCCCATCTCGATCTCCTTGATCTCCTTGGCCGTCCCGACTTCATTGAACTGGACGCCAAATGCCCAATTAATCCCCAAATTAACGATGAAACCGAGGAAAAGAGCGATGCCGACGAAAAAGTTGTTCAAATTTTCGTTCCCGTACCCCCAGGCGCCGTCGATGATTCGTACACTCTCTGGAATGATGATCAGAACGCTTACCGAGAGGAGTGCCCCGCACGCGAAAGCGGCGGACGTCGTTATCAAGAATTCGGGATTTCCGGGCGATTTAATGCATGGAAGCGTCACAACGATGCCTATTAGTGTGCAAAATGACACGATTAGGCACGCCACAACTCCAAGGCCCACGTTGGACTTTCCATGGTCATCATGGTGCCCACCACTCTTTTTCCCAGGCTCTGTCGCTGTCGCTTTGTAGGCCTTCCCTGAGGCGTCAAGCAGTTCAAAATCGAACTCGCTCGTTAAATGTTGAAAGAAGAACGCGTGGGCGGAATCTGACGCTACTGTGAACCTGTATGCTGATCGTGGCGTCGTCTGGTCGAACTTGAGCGTGTACAACGTGTTCGTGGCGAGTTTCCCTGAAAATCGGTTTCCGAGCACTTCGGTGGCGCTTCCATCCCACAGCGTCTCCGCGGCGGCCTCGACCGTCTCGATCCCGTCTGTGGTTTTGGCAGCTGTAGTTACGTACGAAAAGTTGCAGATGGCATCCGCGTATTTTCCACCCTTTTTAGAAAAGTAAATGGTGTAATTTCCTGTCTCGGCGCTTTCGTGCAGGTCGTAGACCGCTGCAAACTCCCATTTATGCGAGGACCCCCCCAGGGCGGGTTGCAACATGAGGACGGTTGCGAGCACGCACGCAAGGACCCCAATTCTGACGGTTGGCTTCATTACTTTTGTTTTATGCGGTGTGGTGGGTTGGTGTGATAATGAAAGGGAAAAAAGAGTATTTATATCTGTCTCTGTTTATTTGTTTGTATCTGTTTTAAACTTTCTCTATCACTTTTTCATTGAGATTGAAATCTACTATGTTTGGTTTTGTTTATATAAATACTACTGTCCTAACAACAAAACTGCCACAACATGAACAACCACTAAATCCAACACACCACAACACACAAACAAAAAACAACCACCACACAACGAACGAAGAAGAAAGAAAAAGAAAAAAACAAACAACTATCATCAAAAAAAACAATCTTCCGGTACCTGGTATGGTACTACCATTATGACACAGCATTGTTTTATTTTTAAAATTATTTTTCGCAATATAAAACAACAACAAAAAACTGTACGATGTACGATATAGAAGATAGAAGAAGAAGAAATAAATAATTTAATTTTTTTAAATGAGAAGGGAGAAGATGAGAAAGTTTTCTTGTTTTTTAGTATTTATCTTTTTTTATATTAACAATATAATAAATTATACTTTTTTTTTAATTGTTATCCAATATAAATATCATTTTATAATTATGCAACATTGTTAAATTAATAAAGTAAGTAATAAAAACTCCTTAATCTAATAATATTTTTTAAATAAGGAATTATATTTTTATGAAATTGATTTAGTCGTTCTTCGAGTATATTTTTGGACTCTCACAGCCTCGATTTATTCATGCTATGATTATCTATTGATTGTTGTTTTCTTTCAATTGTTTATAAGTCCACGAAAGTGATAAACTAATTCCTTTGGTAATTGTAGCCTTAATTTATTTATCCGCTTTATGATAGGGGAATGTTAGTAATATAATTTGTATACTTTATAGTAGGGAATCTCAATCATCATCATCGTCTCAATTCCAATTTTCTTTCGTGAGATAAAATATTATACAAAGAAAAGATTTGGTCCAATATTTTAGAAAATTTTTATATTGTCTTAACTTTCAAACTTTGCAATTTCTTTCAAATCATGTTCTACTCAATGCCCCGAGCTGATCCCGTATTTTGTGCATACCATCTATCAGGGTCCCAAGGCTTTCTTTGCTCAACTCAAAATTTACACTTTTCACCGCGGGCGGTTCCGATGCCGTTCGTGGCTGTTCCTTCACTTTTAAATCCAACACGACGGTGGGGACGTGCATCCGTGACATCTGCTGGGAGGACACTTTTACGTCTACTTGCCAGTTCATATCGACCATTCGGGGCCACGATATCATTTTGCGGGAAGCATCGGCCTTCCAATCTAACAAATTACGGCCTACGGTCTTTGCGATTAGCTTCTTCAACTTGTCGTCCAAGCTCGGGTCGCAGCAGTTATAAATGGCCTGGTAGTCGACTTGCGCGGACGCCGAGTACAACGACTTCGCTATAACATGCCTTGCCGCCTCCAGCACAGCCCTAACTTCCCCTTGCTTAATCCCAAGCCCATCCGCTACTTTATCGGCAGGCGCGTATGACAGGTCCCCACGGTAATGAAAGGCGTATGCAAACACTTCCTCCAATATGGTCTTATTTTTTGCGCCCATCAGGGCGGTCAGTGCAGACATACTTTGTACAAAAATTGAATAAAGATGGTGGTGGATGGTAAGTACCGCTGTGTACCAAATCGGTTAAAATTGAGTGTGGGACGAAATAATGTACAATCCACAATTAACGAAATCATGGAGATGTTTCTTTTTCATGTCTATCTATACAGATACAAAATTCATTATTAATTTTTTACGTATATATATAATAAAATAAAAAAATATTTATTATTCTCTTCTTATATTATTACAGAGAAGAAGACGACAGACGACAGAACAGGGAGTGTGATATGAATGATGAAGTGAGGATGATTAATGATACGACGGACGACGGTGCGAGTAATAAATGAAAAAATGAAATATAGAACGACTACCTTAATATCATAATATATAGTTATATAATTATAGAACCAAAATATTAAACAGAACGAAATCAGAAAAAAGATTTTATGGCTTTTTTGTTTTAAATATATGTTAATAGGGGAAATATCATTTGTAGGGAAATCCTTATTATTACTTAGTTATTTATTTCGAGTAGTATAGGACGGGAGGAGGAGGTAGGGAAAAAAGTATATGATATTAAAAAGAGACACGTAAATTTTGTTAAAAAATTTTAACTTCTTAGTTAACTAACGAATTATGCACTCAATTCTTTCCAAGAAAGATAACAGGAATCGTCTAACGGTAACGTTTAAGTTTAAGTACGTTGCGACGTTTCCAGTTTCCACGCCATGAGGAACCTATAATCTTGTTGGCGCGATGTCCCCTCTTTCTCAATCCACGACCGGAACGTCCTGCCGACGTCAACCCGCGCATTTCACGGTGCTTGTGTGTTGGGTTGCAGATCCAGTTAACGCGGGCGTCGTTGCGGATGGCGTTGTGCTGGACATCCACAAGGATAACTTCGAAATATTTCCAGGAACTGTCGCTGTTTACCCAGTAGCTGTTCAATACGCGCAAGTTTCCGCATACTCGTCCAACACGTTCTTCTGCGATACTACGCAAGTTACGGCGGGCTTTCAATTGGTTGATACCGTGGTGCTTTGGTTTACCGTAAACAATACCTTTGTTGTTTTGGCGTTTGCGTCCACCGCGGCGTACAGCAACACGGTATACAACGAAGCCTTGCTTAGCTTTGTAACCCAATCGGCGGGCCTTGTCTGGACGCGTTGGCTTGGTTACGCGTTGGATCTTTTTGCCTTGGCGGTATTCCCAAGCACGAAGACGAAGCAAGTAGCGAAGGACATCACTTTGCTTTTTCTTCCAGATTTCTTCCAAATATTTGTATGCAGTCATTGTTAATGATAGATAAGATTTGTTTGTTTGGTGTGTTTATTAATTTATCTTGGGGTGTTCTCTCTTCCTTTGGTAAATCTTTCTCTGCATCCAACTTCTTTCCGTAACGAACATGGTCACCGTACCGTTGAAAGAAAGGAGGGGGTGGGGGATTCTTTTTACCTTTCTTTATTATATTATTATTATTATATTAAATATGAAGTCAATCGAACTACCACAGGCAGGCACGCAGTATTATTTTTTTATTATTATAGCGAACTAAGTAGGTTTTAGGAATTTATTGATAAATATATAATATTTTGTTTTCTCTTACAGAGTATTGATAAACTAAATAGTATCTATTTAAAAAATGATAATTGTGGAATGGTTAAATTATTCTACCTTAATTAATGAAGCGGAGAAATTCTACCACTCAATTTAATCTTCAGAAGAAAAAATAATATAAAAAACCCTATCAAAAAAATAAAGAATAAAAGAAACATTACAATGGAAAACAACAGAGAATACGAAACCATTGCAATACTAATATATAACTACAACTCATAGTCTAAATATAAATATAAGTGCAAACAAATGAACCAGACACCAACCAATCAATTCATCAATACTGTGTGGATGTATATTATTCATCCTATCCTTCATTCATCATCGAACAATAATTTATATAGGAACAATAACATACAACTATTTATATATAGTATACTAATGTGTTCCATTTTCCCTACCGAACCATAACATACTCACAGCATTATTAAATTGATTGGTTGTCAATGCATCAATCGGAATCAATAAGTAAGGAATGTTATGACTATTGCAAATAGTCAGCACGTTTTGATTTACTTCATCCTCATATTAAAAAGATCTTTTAATCTTCTTACCTAAAAACAAAATATTATTCACGCACATCTATCTCCTTAATTTACAAAGCAGCAATCTCCAATGCTATATGTATATACTATTAAAATCGTTCGGAAGTATATGCTGTCTGTATATAAATATTATGGACTCTACTATTAATATGTACTTTTATGGTCTGTATTATTTCCTATCTTTTACATCCATTATGATTCAGACGCTATCTGCATATTGTTTTAATATATCTCTTTGCTATGCGTACGTATTCAATCAAACACAAGAAGAAATGGGAAAGTCATCTTTCCCATTTTTCTTTTTTTAAACATGAACATAGTCACACCATTATACAAAAGAAAAACAACAAACGAAGAATGGATGAAACAAAAAAGTATCCTCAGGTGTAAGTGGAATGAACCAGCGATTGAGTGGCTACTTGGTCCGTATGTAGGAGAGGTAATGGAAGCCTCGATCGTGTAAAGAAGTAATAGAGTCATAAACTTCGGGTGCATACGTTCTTGTTGCCGCAAAGTATAAAGGAATAAAATTTGTATTACTTTAAAACAACTCGTTTAACCATGGGTCGCCGTCCAGCTCGCTGCTATCGTTACTGCAAAAACAAGCCGTACATCAAATCGCGTTACTTGCGTGGTGTACCAGAATCCAAGATTCGAATCTATGACGTCGGAAACAAGACGGCCAGTGTGGAAGAGTTCTCCCACGCCGTTCACTTGTGCTCCGACGAACGTGAACAGC
>JACKZZ010011754.1_pt1 | contig 13813 bp, 2 predicted proteins | sample 8027871 | NCBI WGS metagenome assembly JACKZZ01 (sample SAMN15724774, study PRJNA655200) | protist metagenome | isolation source: fluorescence activated cell sorting (FACS) single amplified genomes of... | place: USA: West Boothbay Harbor, Gulf of Maine | collected 2000-07-19
GCCGGTGGACGGCAGTGCGGGCGATGGCGATGCCGGCGGTAGCGGTGCCGGCGGTAGCGGTGCCAGCGGTGGCGGTGCCGGCGATGGCGGTGCCAGCGGCAGCGGCGATAGTGTCACCGGCACTGGCAGCGCTGCAGTGCAGGCCGGGCAAGAGGGCGCGCCGTCGTCGGCGGCCGCTGTGGCCCCGGCACCTGCCCCAGCTGCGACGACAATGTGGGACGCAGCGCCATTCGGCTTTGCCGAGGGTGGCATTGTCGATGCTGCCCGTGAGCACATGCGCCAGCATCGGCGAGATCCGCGCAAGCTGCCGTCGGACTGGCAGCGCGCCCGCACTGGCCGCTACTCGACGGCACTGGCGCGGCGTCACACCGGGACACTGCTGCCGACGCCGCCACCAGTGCCGGCCCGCGAAGAGGCCATTGCCGCTGCAGTAGTTGCCGCTGCCGAGGCCGCCACTGAGGGTGCCACGCTTGGGCAGGCTAGCAATGAGAATGAGAAGCAGCCCGGTGGGAGTGTCGAAGCTGACGCTGACGCTGATGCTGACGCTGACGCTGACGCTGACGCCGGAACGGGCGCCGAGGTCGTGTCCCAGTCGGAGCCGCCGGAATCGGATTCGGGCGCGGACGCGGGTGTCGGGCTGTTCGTCGTCACCAAGGGTCTTGGGGAAAGCATCGAGGTGACCGAACAAGACGTAGAAGATCAAGAGCACAATGCACCGGTTTTAGAAGCGGAAGAAGAGCCCGACGCGTACGCACTGGCGTACGGCGAGGCCGTGGCGATCAACTTTACGCTCGAAGATGACGATGTGTTGGAGACGGGGCGGCTCGATGTTGCGTTTGGCCGCGAGTCGCACTCTACTGTCACTACGCTTGCACTGGACCACTCGCACACGCTCGACGTCATTGTCGAGGGTGGCGACGGTTCAGACGTCGACGAAGACGCGGACGGGCCGGTAGTACTGGCGATGCCCGAATCCGACCACGAAGACAGTGACTTCGTCTACCCCGACGACGACGAGGAGGTGCTCGTCGACTTCTCTCGCCTGCTCAGCCCCGCCGGTGCAGCTGGTGCCGGTTCGATGGACGGAGAGGCGAGTGAGATGTTGGTTGTGGAGCGGGACTCAAGCAAGCGCCGCGGGTCGGCGTCGTTCTCCCTTGACGGCAACAGCGACGGTGGGACGGCGAGCAGCAGCGACGAAGAGGAGCACGCCGCGTCACTGGTGGAGCTGGAGAAACAGTTGTTGGCCCTACTGCCTAGCGGTAGCAAGGCGGGAGGCCTGGACTCTGCCGATATGGCCGGCAGTCGGCGCTCGTCGCGCTATCGTGCGCCGACGCGGTTCATAGACCTGTCGGGGGCGCTGGGGATTGCACCCGACGACGGAGGGCCCACCTATCACGCGCGCCACCGCAGCTCCGTCTTGCAGTCGCTGGGCGGAGCGCGCCAGGCGCTGCCTTCGCGCGCGTCCACGCGACAGCAATCGCGGCAGCCGTCTCGCGCCGCGAGTCGCATGGTGAGTCGCCAGAGTACGCGGCCGTCTTCGCCTCGAGGCTCAACGGGGCAGGCGGGTTCGCCGCCGCGGGCGCGCAGCTCACAAATGGGAATAATGGCGTCGGCGATGTCGCCGGGGCTGGGTGCAGTCGCTGAGCGCTCGGACTCAGACGGTCCGGTGACACCGCCGCCGACGCAGCCGCCGCTGCCGATGAAGCGCTCGGTGTCGGAGCTGACGCCTGAAACTGGGGACGCTGCCGTCAAATTCGATACCAGCAAAGTATCTAGGGCGAACGGAAGTGCAACTTCGTCGCGATCGAACTCGCGAGAAGGCTCGCGCCGCGCGTCTTCAAAGGGCTCTCGTCGCGGATCTGGCAAGAGTTCTCGCCGCGGGTCTACAAAACGCTCCGCAAAGCGCTCTGCGCAGAGCGCAAAGGGCTCTCGCGCCGCATCGCGTCGCGGCTCTCGCCGCGGCTCTGCCAAGCCTTCTCTTACGGGCTCTGCAAAGAGCTCGTGTCACAGCTCGCGCAAGGGTTCCCGCACTGGATCGCGCAAGGGTTCTCGCATCGGATCAGCAAAGGGCTCTCCCACCGGATCAGCCAAGGGCTCTCGCCGAGGCTCTGCCAAGCGGTCTGGAAATAACTCTGCTGTTTCTTCCCGGCGGGGTTCTCGTTCTCGCCGCAGTTCTCCAGCCGGTTCTTGCGCAGGCTCTGCAAAGAGCTCTCGCCGCGGTTCTGCGAAGAATTCCCGGCCTGGCTCTGCGAAGATCTCTCGCCGAGGCTCTGCCAAGCGAGCTGCCTCCAAGCGCGCTACCAAGGGCTCTCGCGCGGGCTCACGGCCCTTGTCCAAGCGGCGCGGGTCGTTGCACCGACGCAGCCGGCCTAGCAGTCAGCCCACGTCTGAGCCCGCGTCGAGGCGCGCTTCGCGACGGCCGTCTTTGATGAGCACTCCTGGGGACGACACCCTGAAGAATTCGTCGCGGAAAGGCAAGCGACGAAGTAGGGTCAGCAAGACGCGAGGCAACTCCCACATGGTGTCACCTTCCTCTTCATTGACGAGTACAGTGTCGGGCGCGCCTGGTATATCGGCGTCCGCCAAGCGTGGCGTCCGGTCTCGCCCGCAGTCTGCCTCTGCGCGGCGCACGAGCAGTGTGATGCGACAGGCCGACTTTGATGCGGCGCTGAAGGCGCACGGACTCTCGCGCAGTACCGAAGATGACGATTTGGGCAGCGCTGCGACGCCGCCGGCTCTGCATCACGGGCTGACGGCATCTGCGCGGCGAGCGCGGCGTCACGCCTCTGTCATTGACACGTCTTCCTCCTCGTCTTCCAAAAGCGCAGCCGCAGCTGCGCGGGAGAAGGAGTTCCGTCGTACGAAGCGGAAGCTGGAGAGGTTTCGCATCAAGATGCGAAAGGCGCAGGTGCGAAAAGAAATGCAGCAGCGACTCAACGAAGAGCGGCAGCTCAAAAAGGAGCTGAAGATGCGGACCTACGAGCAAGTCAAGACGTCTGCCGGCCTGATGTGGGTGCCGCAGTTGGAGTTGTACGGCGACGACGATGGCCGCAGCGGCCTGCTCGGCGGCGATGAGAAGGAGCGGCTGCGAAAGAAGGAACAAGAAGAGCTGGTCAAGGCTATGGATCAGGATACTCTGAAGCATTATCGCGTGACACTACACGCGCTGATTGACCAGGACTCTGATAGTGATGAGAACGGAGAAGAGCGGCAGTTTGTGTTTCCGGTCAAGAACCCGCAGTTTGTGGCCAAGACGCGAGCGCAAGTGGAGACGGAGCGAAGTCTGGAGGCCATTCGCGTGGCCAAGAACCTGGCGGTAACGTGCTGCAGGGAAAAGATGCCCGGCATCTACTGCTACACACCGCTTATGGATAGCGACTACGGGTCCAACGAGAGTGCCAACCTGCCTCCGGAAGGCCAGGCTTATGACTTTGTCAATAACGCCTATGATCCATTTGCCATGGGCCTCGACACCATATTTTCGCCCGCTATTGCCGATCGGCTGCAGCAGTTGAAACTACAAGAGCAGAAGCAGGCGGAAGAAGAAGCAGCGACTCCGTCAGAAGGCTTGACGTTGGCAGGCGACTGCAGAGACGCAGAGCCTGCAGCCGCACGCACATCTGGCCGGCGCGGCAGTGAGCCCGCCCCGCGAAGCTCGGTTCAGGGCAGCGCAGATGCCGAGGCGGGCGGTCGTCCCGCGACGGCGCCTGTATCGCGTGCGAGCGCCAGCTCCGACGCCCTGGTGGTGGAATCGCGCCTGGTCAACTGGCGTCCGTCCGACAGGTCGGCGCTGTACGTGGTCGATAAGAAGTCGATCCACCACATGGACAAGAAGCGCGCGCTGACGCGGTATACGCCGCCGTGGAAGCACTACCCAGAGATTCTGGAGGAGTTCTTTGGGTACGACGTCGACCATAATCAGGGCACGCCCTTTGTCTGGTTCTACTTTGGGCATGAGTTTACGCGAGGCATGCGCGTCGAGTACGGCCCCAAGTATCTCGCTCCGTTTAAGCTGCATCAGGGCGATGCAGTGAAGCGCGCCATGCGTCTGGTACCGCAGAAACCAGTGTCCAAGCACGAAATCGTTGTCAACCAGATTCGACCGCCGCCGATGGCACACGACGTCAATGAGATTACCGACGTGATGGAAGACGACGGCAGCAACTGGCTGGTTATCGAGGAAGGCGAAGAAGAAGAACCTGATCCGCGACTTAAGGTGCAGCGAGGCGCAGGTGCCAAGGCTGCCACTGCAGTGGCGATGCACGCGACAGAAGAAGAGCTGGATGCGTTGGACGCGACGCCTGAAGACGAGTGGATGGAGGAAATGGCCGGCGAAATCGATGAGCTGCGCACAAAGCTGTCGGGCCTGCTGGACGACGACAGCGCTGATCCTGATGCGCGGGCGCGGGCCGCCGCATTGCTGGCCAGCATGGATTCTGGCGAGTCGCTGACCGAAGACATGGTGACGCACCTGGTGTGGTGTTTCGACGCCATCGGAGCCACTGTGGAGCGCCGCAGCCGCAGCGGTGCGTATCGCGATGTGGGCCCGGTACTGTCGCTGGAGTACTGTACCAAGTACAACATCGTGCTGCAGTCCATCATGATGCGCTGTTTGACTGTCGACGTGCCGATAGCGGCGCCAGAGTCGCCAACAAAAGCGTGGTCGAACCGCATGACGCGCACGCAAGACGCCAAGGCGTCGTTCGTGATGGAAGGTGGCTCTGGCAGCTCCAAGAAGATCAAGAGCGTCGAGGAGGTCAAAAATGTGGTGATGACGGTGCGCGACTGGGTCGACTCCTGGGAGGTGTTCTGCAACCTCGTTGGCGTCAAGTGGGTCAATCGCTTTCTGGAGCATGTCGTCGAGCGCGTCACGCTCTTGCTGGGGCCGGGCGGCGAGGGCCGTCGCCAGCGCGAGCTGCCACAGTACCGTGCCGGCCTCAACGCCGTCGCCATGCACACTGCGCTGGCAAACGCGCCGCAAGCGCCACCCGCAGCGCCGGTACCAAAACCAACACCACCAGCAGCAGCAACAGCAGCAGCCGCAGCAGCAAAAGTGTCGGTAGACTCTGCAGAAGCAGCTGTGGCAGCAGCAGCTGTGGCAGCAGTAGCTGTGGCAGCAGCAGCTGCCACGCCCTTGATGAGCGGGATCGAAGCGAAAGAAGGCGATGGGTCCAAATTTGACAACCTCCGAGTCACCGTCGATGACGGCATCGGTGAGGGTGGTGATGCCAGTGGCCATGACGCCGACACAGAAGGGGAAGCAGCCGCCGAAAGCGACGCTTCAGCGCCAGATGACGAGCAGACTGAGGGGTCGACGAGTGGAACTGGCGAGAGCGAGGCGTCAACGGACGAAGACGCCGCCTCCACTGCGTCTGGTATGGAGAAAGGCGAGTTGATGAAGGGTGTAGCCCACGCGGAGGATGCGGGCGTGCCACAGTCGCAGCCGCTGGCGGCACAAGCCGAGCCGCCCGAGCCTGTGCACGTCGTGACGATTGAGGAGCACTGTCGCGTGGCCATTCTCGACGACGGTGGCTTTGATTTCGACGACCTCGGCGACGATGAGTCGCGTTCTGCCTTGTTGTTAGATGAAGCCTTCTCCGCAGAGGCGCGCGGTTTCATAGCACGCGGGGAAGATCCCGACCCCGACCGCCCGTTGCGCATCGTTGCGGTGTCGCCCGAGCCGTCCATCCGTGTCAAGCAGGGGTCGATGGCGCAGGCTTACTTTAATCGCACGCGCGTGGCGGATGCCGCGCCCGCGGGCTCGAAACGCAAGCGGGCCGGTCGTGCGGGCGCGCGTCTCAAGTCGGGCGCCAGCGCAACGGCAAAGCCCAAGAGAATTGGGAAGGGCAAGGCCAAGACGACAAAGACGGACGGCAAGCCGAGGCGGCGGTCGCAGTCGATGCCGCTGGGGACTGCGTTTGCTCGGGTCCTGGCCAGCGGCGGTACTGGCGGCGGTGCCGGCGGCAAGGACTATGAAATGGCCAGCGACGAAGCCGAGCCGGATTGGATCGACGACGAGGGCAGCGACCCTCTGCGGCCAGTCGTTGTGCGCGGCGAAGTGTTGTCGCTGCCGCCGCTGAACCGGGCCATCAACAAGTACACGGGCCGAGAGAGTGTTCCCACGCCGGCCGTCGCCGCGGTGCAGCGTCGCGTTGAAGCGACGACGGCTGTAATGCAGACGCGCGGCCGACCAGCTGCCAAGCCCATGTCCGGGTACCTGGCGGCGCGGGCGCAGCGTAAGCGGCAGGAGGCTCAGGCGGAGCACATCAAGGAGCGCGACGAGCTTGTGGCTGAGGCGCGTCGCGTTGCGGTCCTGCAAAATGACGTAGCGTCGGAGCGGCGCGCGGAGCGGGAGGTACAGCAGGCGGCAGTGGAGCAGTGGTGGCGCCAGACGGTGCACGGGCGAGCGCGGCGGCGTGGGAGCCGTCGTCGCAGCCGCGGCGGCAGTCGCGATGGGAGTCGCGATGGCAGTCGTAGCGGCAGCCGTAGCGGCAGCCGGCGCGGCAGCGTGACGAGCAGTGGAAGTGGCGGCAGCGGTGCCGGCACTGCCGTATCCAGTCCGTCTTCGGCCATCAAAGTCACCGCCGCGCCTCCCCCGCGCCCCGGGCCGCGCGGCGGGTCGACCACGCACTCACGCGAGCCGAGTCACGGCAGCTTAGCGGGCCCGCACGTGCTCAGTCTGACGTCGGCGTAGCGGCTGAAGAAACATTGAAAGAAACAACAGTACTGCACAGCCACTTTAACCCCCTCTCTCTCTCTCTCTCTTCTCTCTCGCTCTCGCTCTCCCTCGCACACACATCCCAGCATCGCCCAGGCATCTCCCAAGCATACACTGCACGCACCGGCGCCCACCCGGCAAGACTCCCGACTCGCAAAGAGAAGGAGAAAAAACCCGCCACGAGCGCGCGTCGTCGCGTCTCGTCTCGTCTCGTCTCGTCTCGTCTCGTCAAAGCGTGCTCGGCATGGCCTTTAGACCATGGGCGCCGCCTCGGCGGACTTCTTGGCGGCATCCTTGGCCTTGGCATCCCTGATCTTCTTGTGCAGGAATGCGCCCAGGAAGATAAGGCCAAAGATGACGCCGGCGGCGACGGCGATGCCAAAGACGATCTTGCTGTTGTCCGACTCCACCACCGGGACGTTGCAGTCAACGCGGAACTTGCCCTCGTCGGCGCCGTCGGTGCACAGGTGCTGCGTCTGGCCGTCGGTGTAGAACTGCACAAAGTTGGACGTCGTAATCTGGCGCATACGCGACGACGAGTACTTCATCTGGTCGACGGCGCGGCGGTACACGGTGTTGGCCGACTCGACGTCCTGCTGGTGGATAGGGACGCCATTGTCGTCGACCTCGTTCTTGACGTCGGTGCCGGTGACGTGCGGGCCCAGGATGTAGAGGTCCATGACCGGGAACGCCTTCGACTCGACGAACTTGACGAAGAAGCGGCTCTCCGGCTCCCTCACGCCGTGCGCCAAGTCCGAGACGAAGGCCTGCGCCAGCGCCGTGGTGGACTTGCCGTCCTTGTCGTTGAAGTTGAGCATGCCCGGGAACTTGACGTTGATAATCTCCATGTCCGCGTTCGGGTCGACCTTGTGCATAATACCCGTGAGCTTCTTGCTGACGCTATCGGCGCCGGCCTTGCCCGACACGGTGATGTCCATGCCGACGTCGCGCGCCGCCGTCAGCGCCGAGTTACTGATCATGCGCAGGTAGTAGGTGCGCGGCTCCAGGGTACCCACGCCCGACGCCGTCTCGGACGGAATCTCGCACGACACGGTCGCCGGCGTCTGGCCATCGGACGTGCACGTCTTGGAGACGGAGGCGGGTTCGAACGACTGCGTGGGGTCGGCCGGCTGGTAAATGGACAGGTGCGGCATCTTGGCGCCGTCCCAGTCCTGGACGTTCCACGGAAACGAGATGGTGGCGCCCGTCACCGTCTCCGTGCCGTTCTGCACGACGACATGGTAGTCAAAGTGCGAACCCTGCAGGGCTGTCGTGACGCTCAGCGCGAGCGTGATGGAGGCTAGGCTGATCATCGTCGTCGGTGAACCCGAGGAAGGTCGAAGCTGGGAGCAGACAAACGGCGGCACGTGACGGTCGAGTGCGGAGAACACAGGGGGCGCAAGCAGAAGCGGGCGTGAGCGGGCGGGCTGCGGAACGGCGATGGCGGTTGCACGCAGACTGCAAAAAAGCGCGGCGGGAGCGCGCCGGGCGCGGCGCGGCGCCACCGCCGCAGCGAGAAGCGAGCCGCGCGCCGCCCCGGCGGGCGACGGGAACTGGTCGAGCCCGCAGGCCTGGCCAGCGGGCGAGCCCGCGGCGACGGCGCACAAGCCGGCGTTGCGCGACACGACTCGCGCCGCGGCCAGGCGCGCATGGATAGACTAGTTACATGAAGCGGGCGCGACTGGGAAAATGAACGCGCGCACACCAGCGCGGGATGGTGGCTCTCTGGGCGTCCGCTGCAAACAACGACTCGGGCAGACGAGCAGTCGCAGGCAAAACAAAATTGTGATTTTTGATATGTGTTTTGATCCGTAGTGCCATGATGGGTCCATGGGCACTGTGTGGGGCGCCGCCTTGAACTTTGGACCGGTTCTCGTCGGCTTTATCGCGCTCCGCCAGCCGCACAGAGTTTTTGGCCAGTGCTCACGTCATGAGTGGCCTGCCTCCGGGCGCCCAACCGGGCTCGACGCCGGGTACGATTCTGCTAAACGGCGTCGAATACGCGCTGACGCCAGTATCGCCGGCGGGAGTGGCTCCACCGGCCGGCGCTCCGCCGCCGGCGGCGGCGGCGCCGCAGACGCCGGCGCTGGCGCCGCCACCCGCTGGCGCGCCGCCGGCAGCAGCGCCGAGCTTTGCAGCGGCGCCAGCAGCAGCACCGAGCTTTGCAGGGCCGCCAGCAGCAGCGCCGAGCTTTGCAGCGCCACCTGCCGGCATGCCGCCCGCCGCCGCTGGGGAGGATACGTTGCCAGGCGGCCAGGCGCGCCCGGCTCGGCCGGCGCCGCGCAAGAGCGGCTCCAGCACCGGCGCGCTGGCGCTGGCGGGCGCGCTGCCCGCGGCGCCGGGCGCGCTTCCGAAGCTGCCGCCGCGTCGCACGTCGGACGCACCGCCGCTGGTGGCGCTGAGCTCGACGGCTGCGCCGATGGCGAGCGCGCCGCCGTCGCAGGAGCCGGCGGTGGACCCGCGCGCGCCTATGAACGTGCCGCCGCCAGTGGTAAAGTCGCCGGCCATGGTGCCGCCGCCGACGGAGGAGCCGCCGCCCAAGAACGCCGAGACAAGCAAGAAGGCGAAGAAGGCCAAGAAAGAGAAGAAAAAGGCCACCGCGAAGAAGAGGGCGGCAGCCGCCGGCGGCGGCGACGACGAAGAGAAGAAGGACGAGCTCGGGCAGGACACTAAGCTGCTGCTGCAGTGCCTGGCTTCGCCCAATGGCATGGAGCTGTTTACGCGTCACTGCGAAAAGGAGTTTTCGTCGGAAAATATCGAGTTTCTGGCCGCGGTGTTTGAGTACCAGGAGGACGTGGAGGTATACTACGGCGTGCAGGAGTACATGCCGCGTGCCGAGCGCATCGTGCACCAGTTTATCGACAATAACGCGCCCAAGCAGGTGAACATCGACGGCGCGTCGCAGCAAGAGATTCTGGAGACGATCAACGACCCGGAGCTGCCGAAGAGCCCCACTGGCGTGGAGACGATGCAGTGTCTGTTCGACGATGCGCTGTCGCAAGTGCTCGTCATGATTTCCCGCGACTCGTTCAAGCGCTTCAAACTGACAGACGACTTCAAGCGCGCCATGGGCTTCTTTGTGCGCACCACGCGCATGCGTGTGCTGGACCAGGTCGACGACCGCGACGTGTTGTTCGAGGGCTGGCTGGAGAAGAAGTCGCCGTCGCTGATTGGGCAGTGGCAGAAGCGGTGGGTCATGATTCTCGACGGCCCGCTCTGCTACTACTCCAAGACGCGGCCCAAGGCAGAAGAGTTTGACGTGCAGGCCATGTCGGGCGAGCTGGAAATCGAGCACCTGGTCGCGGCACTGGAGGACCCGCGCGACGAGGAGACGTTTAACGTCTATCTGCGGCTAGAGGGCACCGACGACAATGACGCGACGAAGCGCGTGTACATTTTCCGCACGATTGAACCGCCAGCCGACGCCACTGATGACGACCTGGAGGACTTCGCCTGCGCGGCCGACTGGCTCGACGTGTTCGAGAGCTTTGCCAAGGACGAGGTGTGGGCCGGCGGCGGCGTGGGGCGCCCCGCGAATAGCAGTAGCAGCAGCAGCAGCAGCAGCAAGCCGAACAGCCGGCGGCAGTCTGCGGTGCTGCGGCACGGCGACTTCATGCCCGGCTTCTGCGAGGTGGAGGGCTGGCTCTACAAAAAGTCTCCGTCGGTGATGAAAGGCTGGCAGAAGCGCTGGTTTGTGCTGTTTCAGAACGGCCGGCTGTACTACTGGAAAAAGAAGAGCAAGACGGACGAGATCAACTTTAAGACGGCGGCGGGCTGGATCGACGTCTCGCACATTCTGGCGGTGGAGGAATCGGAGAAGGACGACACGCGGTTTCAAGTCGTCGCCGCGGTGGACGAGGACGACCCGAACCGGAAAAAGAATGAGACGGAGCGCGCGTACTGGCTGCAGGCCGTCGACGGCGCCGACCGGCTATTGTGGTGCGCCAATCTACGCCGCCACACCGGCCAGCAGCCGCTGTGATGCTTATGAAATGAATGGAGGTGGCGCGCGCGTGTGTGTCCCGTGCCACAGAGAATGTTTCTAAATATGCGTTGGTGTGTTTGTATGCGCATTCATTTCGCTCGCCCACGCACGCCCTCACACTCGCCCTCGCCCTCGCACTTGCACTCGCACTGGCTCCCAGGCTTGCCGCGGCGCGCAGCCGAGACTGTGCCCCCGGTCGCATCTCAGCCCGCCGTACACACACACAACCTCGCACGCGCGCGACACCGCCACTCTTGCCGGCTCCGCGTTTTCCGCGAAATTACCGGCCCCTCAGTTGTACCGGTTCCAGCCGCCACGCCCGCGCCCGCCGCCGCGCCCGCCGCCGCGACCGCCGCCGCGACCGCCGCGACCGCCGCGACCGCCGCGACCGCCGCGGTCGCCTCGGTTGCCCCAGCTGCGGCCGCCGCCGCGCCCGCCGCGCCCGCCGCGACCGCCGCGTCCGCCGCGTCCGCCGCGACCGCGTCCGCCGTCCTGGTCGTCGCGTCGGTAGTAATTGCCGCGCGGGTTGTAGTCCAACAGCCGCTCGTTCTGCTCCACAAAGACGGCCACCTTGGAGGCGTAGGCCAGCGCGGCCTGCTGCAGCTGGTTGCTCTGCGCCGTGTGCATGGCGATGCAGTTGTTGGGTCCGTCCCACGCGCCGTACAGCTTGTCTTCGGTCATCATGCGGCAGGCGATTTTGTAAATCTCCTTGTGCGGCAGCTCGAACTGGTCCTCGAGCATCTCCATGGCGATGGTGTCGTACTGCTCCGCGTACGTCAGCAGGAACGTCACCAGCGCCGTCTCCTTGATCTGGCGCGACACCACCTCCCACACCTGGTCCTTGTTGGGCATCAGCTTCCAGCACTTGAGGCGCTGCAGAAACTCCAGGCACTTGCGCTGGTCGCCGGCCTGCAGCGCCTTGGTGGCCGCCATGACCAGGTCGCGCGACGTCTCGGGCGGGCCGTTGAACGCCTGCCGAGTGTGGTGCTCAAACAGCCGGCGGAACGACTTGTTGATCACGCGGCGCTTGTTGCCGACGCCGTGGATGGCAAGGTTGGGCACCTCGAAAATCATGGCGCAGACTAGGTGGAACGCCTCCAGCACGTCAAGGTTGAGGTGCATGTGGAACGGGTACTGCCGAAGCTTCTCCACCTTTTCCTTCTCCGGGTCGCGGTCCGCCCAGCGGTACGTCGACAGGCCCTGCGCCAGCAGCTCCTTGATGCGAGCGTGCACGTAGAGGTCCGCCAGACACGATAGCGACTGCCAGAACTTGCCGATACGGAAGGCGCACATGCCGATCTGCGCCACGGTGCGGTTGAACAGGATGCGCGTGCGGATGTCGGCGTCCTTGATCGAGTCCTGCACGTGCGACATCAGCATCAGGTCGCGCGCCTCGGCGAAGCGGTGGTGCAGCGCGTGGTGGTACGCGTGGCACAGCAGCGCGCGCGTGCGCGCGCGCGAGTCGCCGTGGCGGTACAGGAAGCTGGCCAGCTCCTGCACCGGCGTCACCTCGCCCATTTGCTTGCCCATGGTGCGGCCGACGTTGAGAAAGGTGTTGCTGGCCGGCGCCGTGGTGGTCTTGTACTCGTCCTTGGCCGGGTCGTACTGGTAGTAGAGGAGCTCCAGCTGCAGCAGCGCCGTGCTGCTCTCCAGGCCCTTCTTTTCGATCTGCGCGTAGTAGGACCGCGCGTGGCGCAGCAGCGCCACCAGCTTCTTCTCGTCCTTGAGGCGCACCACGTAGTCGGGGGTGTGCGGGTCAAGCGCCAGCAGAGCCTTGCGGAACTCGGAAAACAGCGCCAGCAGGAAGGAGTAGAGGTTGCCCATGACGTACTGCACGCCGTTGTCCTCCTTCTCGCCCTCCTTGTCTTTGGCAAACGCCGCCTTGCGCTCCTCGGCTTCCTTCGCCTTTTGGCGCGCGCGCGTCTCCTTGGCGCGGCGCAGCGCCTCGGCGTCTTCGGCGTTCTCAGGCTCTTCCTCGTCTTCCTCCTCCTCCTCCTCCATCTCAAACTCCTCGACGACTTCGTCCTCGGAAAGGCGCACCATGGGGTCTTTGATCATGCCGTCGATCATCTCCGTCAGCAGCTCCACGGCCTCGTACCACAGCGGCGTGGCCATCGGCGTGTGCCGGTTCAGGTTCATTTCGAACAGCGCGCCCAGCAGCGCGGTGGTGATCTTCAGCACCATCGGCGAGGTCGTCGCCTTGGTGCGCAGCAGCTTGAGATCGAGAATCATGCCGGCGCGGTTGGTGCCCTTTTTGCCGCGCATGGCCTGCAGCTCGTCGAGCTTCTTGCGCACGCGGTCCGGCTTCCACTCTTCTTCCTCGCCCTTGGCCTTGTCCGCAGCCGCGGCCGAGGCCTTTTGCTCGGCCTCGGCCGCCTTGGCCGCCTTGCGCTCGGCCGCCTCCTTGGCGCGCCGCTCGCGCCGCGCCTTTTTGTCGTCGTCGTCGTCGACGGCGTCGGCAGACTTGACCCAGAAGCTGCGCGAAAACTGCGCACCGTCGCCACCCTCCAGGTCCATGTCCGAGTCGGAATCGTCCGACGAGGTCGAGTCCCAGTCCACGCTGTCGTCGCTGTCGCCCTCCTCGTCGTCCTCCCCGTCGTCCATCTTGCTGTCGTCCACCTTGCTGGAGGAGTCGGCGGCCTTGGAGGCCTTGTCCTTCTTTTTGTCCTTTTTGCTGGCAACGTCAGCGCCGACGACGCCGTAGTCGCTCTCGTCTTCGACTTCGACGTTGGCGTCCGGGTTCTTCTTGCGCCAGGCGGTGATGTGCACCTCGTACGTCTTGTTGTTCTTGCGCACCTTTTGCTTCATGCCGTTCAGCGCCTTGGCGCACAGCGCGTTCATCTTCTTCTTGGCGGCCTTGTCGGCAAAGGCGGCCGTCATGCGCTGCTCGACAAAAAGCATCGTCTTGACGTAGAAGCCCGGCACGCCCTCCTTGGCGACGATCGCCTTGGCCTTGTCCAGGCCCTTGTTCAGTGCGTCAAAGTCTTTGGCAACCGACGCCCAGTCGTTGATTTTGAGATGGTTGCGCAGCGCTTTGACCGTCATAATCATCGCCTCGAAGCGCTTGTCCTTGGCCGTGCGCACCACGCGCTTTTCTTCTTCAGATGACG
>JACKZZ010012253.1_pt1 | contig 13802 bp, 11 predicted proteins | sample 8027871 | NCBI WGS metagenome assembly JACKZZ01 (sample SAMN15724774, study PRJNA655200) | protist metagenome | isolation source: fluorescence activated cell sorting (FACS) single amplified genomes of... | place: USA: West Boothbay Harbor, Gulf of Maine | collected 2000-07-19
TAGATGATTGCAATTTTAACAACAACGCAATATAAATAGTATACCTAATAGTAATATCCTATTTTGTACTTATAGTTGACCAACATGCCAAAAAACAAATATTTATAAATTTTGATAATGTTAAAAGTCCGAAGAATAGTAATATAAATGTCTTTATAAATAAATAGTAGGAGTCTTATTATTACTCTGTATCATGATTATTATTACTACTATTATTATGGCAAAAAAATTTTGCATAAATCTCGAAATCCGAAATCTATCGATACCATTTTTGACTTTTTGATAGTAAGCTTATACTTGTTAGTGCACAATAATTTCTATCAATACCACGTTAACAATGTTAGAAAATATACTTCTTAGAATACACTAAACTTTCCTAGTTGCCATTTTCAGGAAAAGCTGAGTTATGTTGAGAGTGACAATGATTAGGATGATTGCATCCAGTGAAGTTACCCTCCTGCTTGATCTAAGAGATTTTTATCAGTCGAGCTTGTTATCAGATCAGTGAAGAGACGACTACCGGAAGGAAGAAAGATTTAGATTAAATCGTTAAAAAAAGTCATCATGTTAAATATTGTAAATAGTGGTAAAAGGTTAAAAATTAAAAACTACGGAATTTTTCCTGTCGTGTACTTGAGAGACAATTGCCCAAAAGTATTTCATTCCACTACATTTCATAGGGAAATGCCTGTTTGGGAGCTGCCGAATAATTTAACCATTTCCGATGCAAAGTATATGCATGGCAGTAAAACTGTTCAAATAACATATTCAGATGGATATATTTCCAATATGCCACTTGATTTTTTAAATAAAAATAGTACAAATCATCTTGAGATTAGAAAAACTAAAATAACGTCACAACTTACACCGTGGAAAGCAAACGATATGAAATCTACTGGTATTCCTCTTTTTGATTTTGATGAGCTTATGAGAAATGACAAAATATTATTAAATTTTATAAACACCTTAACTTCAGGTGGCGTAGCAAAATTGTACAATTGTAAGGCCGAGCCAGGACAATTAAATAAAATCATAGAACGAATTGGTTTTATAAGAGAAACAAATTATGGAAAGATTTTCGAAGTGAGGGTTGAAAAAAATGCGTTGAATCAAGCATACACGGCAAAAGCACTGCCACTTCATACTGACTTGCCGTTTTACAACAATCCACCTGGCGTACAAATGTTACATTGTATAATTCAATCTGAAGATGCAAATGGTGGTGGAAGCTCTATACTTGCAGATGGCTTGGCTGTTGCACTTGAAATGAAACGGACTGTACCAAAGTTGTATAAACGATTAGTTACATCAAAAGTAGTTTTTGCTGACAAAGCAAACACTGGAGAATTTCATATGAAGTGCGAAAGGCCAATTATTAATGAATGTAACGGTATCCCATTTGAAGTGAACTATAACAATCATGTGCGTGGTAAAGAATTAAATTTAAATGCTGATGATATGGAAGAATTGTACGAAGCAATGCAAAAATTTGGAGAATTAGCACATTCAAATGAATTTCTATACCAAACAAGGTTAAAACCAGGTGAAATGATCGCCTTTTCAAACAAACGCATATTGCATGGTAGAAGTGAGATTGTAAGCATCAACAATTCGTCGAGGTGGTTGCAAGGTGCATACGTAGATTTAGACGAAGTGTATTCAAAGCAACGTGTTTTAATGGCTGCCGCAAATGCAAGATTATGATACGCCGCCAACTTATAATTAATATTATTACGTATATACTTGGTATATATATAAGAATAATATATAAAAAAAATATTATTATTATTAAAATTAGTCTACACATTTATTGGATCTCTGCTTCATCTTGTATCATATTATGCACTGTTTTAAAACGCATGAAAGTAATTCACGTTTACAAGCTCATTATTAACAATCACCTTTATCATACTCACAAGCAGCAGTGTTACACCCAGAATTAGGCTTCGGCTTTATATTTGGATCCACATTCCGTCTACTTTCGTATGCATGATCGTAATCACCACAATAGCCATCGCCTAACCATTGGTCTTCACAATTAACAGAACACTGTTTTTGACACAAGCCTTTTGCCTGCTGAAGCTGAATGGGTATATTCAAATGACGTACACACATTGGATTCCCTGCCAAATACAAAAATTCAATGTTTTCCCATTCATTAGCGTCATGTGGCAAATTTTCTAATTGGTTATGTCTTAAATCAATAGTTCGCACATATTTCCATTCACCAACAGTGTCGGGTAAGTGATCTAGGATATTGTTCCAAGCATAAAAACTATTTAAATATTGCCATCTGCCTATGCTTTTGGGTAGTCGCTTCAGCCGATTATTTTCAACACTCACCGTCACCAACCTCTTTAAACCACCTACACTTTCTGGCAATTCTGTGATATTATTATTGAACAAAAAAAGGGAAACCAAAGTTTGCAAGTTACCAATACTGTTTGGCAGAGAAGTTAATTTGTTATTTGTAATAGTTAACTCTTGTAGCTTCTTAAAATGATCACCAAAAGACTCGTGTAGTTTCCGTAGATTTCCCCCATGTATACGAATGATATTTAATGAAGAGGTTGACAAGAGCGTATCTGGTAAAGTTTTTGCGTGTAATTGATCATGTGTAAAACGGAACAATCACAGCTAGCAGAAAATACTTGCTTACAGAACGGTATCCTTGTCCTGCAGCCTTTCCAAACTTCTTTCGTAAGAACATCATTGCATACTGCATTTGAAGGATTCGTAGCCAAGTGAAAAAAAGCTACAGCAGTAAAAAATAATAGGAACAAAACATTCAAATATATATATATATATTTTGGAAAATGTGCTTTCTGTCGCTTTATCACTTCTTTATTTTCGGGTAAATTAAGAATACTGCTCCGTCTACGAGAACTCCGAGATCCACGTTTCTTTTCTTGGATTCTCTGGAGATCAGTTACGACATAATCACTCCAAACTTCATATAGTTTAGAGTATACTGATAATGTTGGATATAGTGTAGAAAACACAATATCCCCCGCATTTGGAGTTATTCTATAGTTTGAGAACCAATTATAGCACAATGGATAAGCCACACAAAATATGTCCGTGATTATATCAACAAGTATTAACCAGTCACGATTTTCTTGTGAATTTAGGTGACAAGTAACCCACAAGTTAAAACTTAGTTCAGTGACTAAAACGAAGCAGAAAAGGGTTGTTGCTTCAATTGGCATTCTACACAAGTAACTTTGTAAAAGATAAGCCTGTATAATATGTTCGAATAGCTCAGATGTATACATCTTTACAAGGTAAAATTTACCGTTGATATCAAATACATTCATGTAAAAATTATAACAACAACAAACTGCACCCTTAGCCTCACCAGTCTGCTCAGTCTGATCTCCGGCTACATCATCTATCTTTTTTCCCAATACAAAAACAGCCTTAATTACTTGGAATGTTATTGCTACTAAAAGGCAAATAGCGATACTCCCCAAAATAATAAATACAGCAATGAAAGGGCTAAAGGCTGCTATATAGAACATAAACCCACCTACTACCAATATTATCACAGAAACAATTACGCTTTCTATACCACATATGACTCGACATCTAGAACAGGCTGAAAGTTCTTCCCCACTTACGAATTACCAAAAATCCGGATAATCTCGAAAAAATATAGAAAAAAAATTAAAAATTGGACTTTTAGTAATTTAAGGATATAAACGTGAAATGTTGATAGTATGTACATAACATGCAAGCGGGAATTAGTGGGCACACAGCATGGTAGCAGGCGATGTGTTTTGCTTTTGACGTTGCAGGATCCACATCAAAGCATGTGCAATCTCGAAAAAACATATATCAGAACTTAATCGAACGAAAAATCTATACCGCTGATTAACATACATATACAGATCGACGACAACGATAATTGATTTATAAAACAAGGAACAGAATATCAGAAGATTAGTAACATGGCGGAAGATGCATTAAATGCAATTGATACAACAATACAAGCAGGAAAGCATTGGAAAAGAAAATGAAGAAATCGAAAAAGAAGAAAAATAATAATAATAATGCAAATACTAAAATACATCCATCATCCATGACAGACAATGATGTATCATTAATGGAAGAAGGAAAAGTCACGGAAATAAATGCAAATAAACAAAGAAAAAAACCACGGCGTATTCAATCAAGAATTAAATCGTTTCGTAATCGACAAACAACAGAATTTAGTAAGAAAAATCCATATACATCATGGTGTTTATCAATGATTCGCCCATCGTTCGTTTTAATCATGTTTTATTTAGATGTATTTGCAGATATTAATATGACATATAATTTATCTCATTATCCACCAATACAATGGGCATTTTATATAATGCTTACCTTTCTTCTATTGCAAGGTTCATCTGCATTATTTGGTATAAATTATTATGCTGCAATAATATTTGAAAAAGATTATGTGAAACGTGGTCTTATTCTTTTGTTTTCCCCATTATTAGTATTAATGTTTGATACGTTGATGATATTTTATCGTCCATTTGAAACGCATTTACCAGATCAATTGGTAATATTTATGGTACAATATGAAGCATTACGTAAAATAAGTGAATTTGTATTAGAAACAATTCCACAAACTATTTTACAAATTGCATTGTTTTTCATATGTGCAGGGAATATATGTGGATTCAATGCAAAGGAAGAAGTTAGTAAGTGTTAATTGTATATCTTCCACAACTTTATATAAAGAATTATAGAACCAATTATACTAACATATTACTACAGGCTTTTTATTCATGACATTATCACCAAATATTAGTTTATTATTTAATTTAGGTATTTCATGCTTTGAATTATTATCCATTTCATTGGAAGTACGAAGTGCAAAGAAAGCTATGGGATTATCGTTGAAGCAATATGTACGGCATATAATACAATTGGGTGGTGGATTGCCATTAGATGCTATTCGTCAAAACAAAGCAAAAGAATTAGATTTTTACAATCGTGATTTAACAAATGCAGAAGTTCGTGAAATTGCAAATGTTTTAATATCAAATCGTTCATTGAAAACAATGGAATTGAATTGGGAAAATTTAAGTGATGAAAATAAAATTGTATTTCTTACAACAAAACATAAATGTATTGTAGATAGAAAAATGTTTTTATTATCATCGTGTGAAAATGGTAATTTAGATATTGTACAAGCATTTATTGAAAATAAGACGTCGATACAATTAAATGCAAAAGAGAATGATGAAGATAACTCTGCATTGTATACATTAGGATTTAGTTATGCAACTATAAATCAAAATAATGGTAATGATTTGATGGATGAAGTTAAAGATTTCATGGATATTTTAGCCGCTAATTTAATTGATGAAGGTGAATTTAAATTAGGTCGGTTGGATAAATTAAGGAATAAATACGAAGAAGAATTTCCACGCGGTACGCCATTAGTATGTGCATGTGAATACGGACGTTTTGAGGATGTGAAATTATTGATTACAGGCTATAATGATGTGAATGGTAGTAATGGTAATAATAATAATAATATGACATTGAAAGAATACGTGAGTAAAGTCGGTAAACCTAGTGATGGTAGTAGATATACACCTTTATATATAGCTGCAAGATATCAAGAGATAGTTGACTATTTGGTAGATATTATATATGCTGATGAAACAGAGTTAGTGAGGAAATATAAAAAAGAATTTCCATGCGGTACGCCATTAGTATGTGCATGTGAAAAAGGACGTTTTGAGGATGTGAAATTATTGATTACAGGCTATAATGATGTGAATGGTAGTAATGGTAATAATAATAATAATATGACATTGAAAGAATACGTGAGTCAAGTCGGTCAAGATAGTGATGGTTTGGAATATACACCTTTAATGACAGCTGTAAGATACGAACATTTCCAAATAGTTGAATATTTGATTGAACAATGTGAAGCTGATCCTAATATTACAAATAGTGGTGGATGGAATGCATTAGATTATGCAGGATACGAAGTTAAAAATTGGTATATATCATAATTTATCAAATTTTTCTATTTTATAAAGCATTTCTATGATTGCACGTATTTAAAAGTCATCATAATTTTTTTGTATGAATCGTTTGTATCATTCCCTCTAGAATCTCTTTTTCCAATTATCATCGACGAGACTCATCATATAGATTTTGTTTCATATATAATAATTTACTACTATTTCAAGTGGAACGGCTCATAGCGGATTATTTGAATCGTCTCGCTGCTTTTAATGCAAAACGCCGTATGGAAAGAAGGTGTATAAACAACAAGTATCTGATGAAGAGGATTAGTGTAGCTATATTTTTGGAATATAAATAATATAATAAAACATGATGATTAGATCCAGAGAGGGTTTTGGTAACGACAGTAATAAAAATTAGTCTGGGGGGAGATGTCAAAAAAAATAATTAATATAATATTTATATTAAAATTATTAATTTAAGGTGCTTAATAAAATATTATTTATTATTAATTAGGGGCTATAATAATTATTTTGTTGTACATTATTTATTTTATAATAATAATAGGTATAAATTAAAATAATTAATTATAATAATAAATAATAATTACTATATACTACTATGTACTATAAAATATTACATAGTAGTATATAGTAGTAGTATTTTATTGCTACTTATAGTATTATTATACTTTATTATTATTTATTATTAGAAGATGATGATAGAAGAAAAGTGTAAAAAATGAGTGGAGACGATGAATGGAAAGGGTAGCCTGCGTAGGAACACTGAGCCTCGCGCTTACACCAGATCGATTCAATCAACCTATTTGCGACTTTCGTTTGATAGATTCAAAGTTATATCATAAACGTTTTTAGTAGCATTTTATTTCAGAATTTTTTTGTATTAAAATGGAAAAAGAGAAAAAGAATACTAAAATTATTTTGAAACCTCGATCAGCTCAAGGGAAGACTGATAACAATAACTCAAAGCCAAAACATAATAACAAGAAAAATAATAAGGGCAATGAAGGTAATGAGAAAAACAAAAATAGAAACAATACCAGCAAAGTTTCTAATGCGAAAAAGAATACGAAAAAAAACTCAAAATCTCAATTACCTAAGGGAAGCAATGATAGTAATAACTCAAAGCCAAAAACAAATAACAAGAAGAATATAAGTGCTCGTAATGAGAAGAAAAATAAGGATAGCAATAACAACAGGAATAACAGCAACAAAAACAACAACAAAAACAGCAGTAACAACACCAAAAATATATCGTTAAAAGAATTGCGACAACAAAGAGCAAAGAATATTAACAATAAGGACACGAACAACAATAAGGATAGCAATAATAAAAAAGGCCAAAACGAGAAAAAAAATGGAAAGAACAATCAGAATTCAAAAGATAAGTCTCAGAAAAAACGGCAAGGTAGTAACAACAACAGCAACAACAAGAACAAGAGGAACAACAAACAAGGTATTAATAATTCATCCATCAATCATAATAATAATGAGAAAAATAAGACACAAAAACTTGGCAGAAAACAAAATAGCGATGCAAAGAATAAAAATAATTTAAAAAATAAAAATGATCGTGGCCGTAACAACAATAACCGTAAAAATAGAAACCGGAACAATTACAAAGAGAAAAGCAAGAAGGTGGTAGAAGAAGAGAAAGATGAATTTGAATTTCATGAAAAATTTATTTTTCGAAATTTACCATCAGACATGACAGAAGAAGAGTTTTTAATTTTGTTTGAACGTGCAGCAGGTGTGAAAAAAGCAGCGGCAGTAGCAAAAAACACCACCAAGATAGACGAGAATAATGATGTTGGCACAAAGCAACAAAATGACGATAAAGCTGTAGAGACAGAAGAAGAAATTTTGAAACAATTGGAAATTGGGCTTAATTTAAAACTTGGTGAAACGGAAACTCCGGAAACAAATAAAGACGAAGGTAATGATATTCACGATAAGGACAATAATGATAATATCACAACGGATAAAAACGATACATCACCAGTTGCTAACGAAGAGGAAAAACGTGTAATGGATCAACTTTCCGGGAAAGTACCACAAACAAGCGATTTTGTGCATCCATGGGACCGTAATATACCTGGTGTAATGAATGAATATACATATTTTAGCCCTGGGGTAAAAAATCGTGTCGACATTGAATTATCAGAACCAGCAAAAGCGTGGGTTGTGTTTATTGATGAGAAAATTCGTGATTTAGTGTACGAAAAATTTGGTGGTAAAAAAGGTACTTTAGTCCGAAGTAAACGTGGAACTACCACTAGGGTAGTTATGAAAAAAACGTTTTACCAGGGTATCCCAAAATCAACTGAATGTTTGCCACCAAGAAATGATGGTATTGAGGGAACAATTTTCACAGATCCCGATTTTATAAAATGGGCGAACGAATTTATTGTTAAAAAAGAAAGTGACTTTAAAAAAAGTGCTGATGAGCAACGGGCAGAGGAGGAAGAACGTAATAAAGATAAAAAACCTGAAGTTGTTGTTGCACCATTAGTTGCTGCTATGTTGAAAGCAAAACAAGATAAAGCGAGGAAAAAAGAATTAAAACGACAAAAAAAGAATAAAGAAGCAAAGGAAGGAAAGAAGAGGAAAGAAAAGAGCAGCGAAAGTAAAGGTTCGAAAGCATCTTCTAGCACAAACAAGAAAAGAATAATCATTAAACTAAAACCAGGAATTAAAAATCGTAAAAATAATAAGCAAGGCAAATCTTCATCTTCGGACAAAGGTAAATGGAAAAGAGGCGAAAAAGTCAAAGTTGCGCAGCGACCATCATCGTCAAATTTAAAGAACAATAAAAATACCAATAACAAAAATAGAAAGAAAATAGTTTTGAATGCAAGTAGTAATAACAGCAATGATACTGCCACTTCCCGTAGCAATGGAAAGAGATCAAATAAAGGCAACAATAATAATAATACCCCCCGAAGCAACGAAAAAAAATCAAATAGTAATTATCACAAAAGAAATAAATCAAATAATAAAACAAAGAAATAGAACTTGGTGTTATGCGACGAGCTCATATACAGATATCTATCAAATGTGCGTGTATATTAAAATTATGTGTGTTACAAAAAGTGATTTTTAAAATATATACACGGGTATATATAATAAGGAGAAATTAATATACTCGTATATATATTATTTTTCTTTTTACTCATCAATTTAAATTTTTTTATACATTCATTTTTTTATGTATATAAGTTAAAAATAAAATTTTATACCTGTGATTAACATTTCACATGTATATATACATACCAATATATAACTTAGAACATGATAATATGATATATATAATATACTTTTTACATAGTATATACGCATACCAAGTTTAATATTTTACATTTTAAATAATCACACAAAGATATATACATGTACACACATTTATAAAATTACGAGGTGCGTATTAATTATTATTTAAAAATCAAATAAAATAAACCTGACTTCACTATTTAGTGACGTATGTACGTTTGATATTTTAAAATATAAAAAATGTATTTTAATTTTTAGATGAGCTTGGCCAACTTACCAACCATCATTTGTTGGTGTAATTAGCAACGCTTGTGCCCACCTCTCTCCTTTGTTTGTTTGGAATATAATAATCCAAATACTAAATAATAACATAACTAAAATTAATCCTTGAATTGACTGTGTTATATATTTCCTTACACCAGGAGGACACACGTCTGATTTGTATATTTTCCAAAAATAGATTATGCTTAAACCCCAAACCCATGGTAATAAACAACAGCCAATATAAAACATAACTTGTGCTGCCCGTTCTAGTTGCTGTATCTTCTCACTGTCAACACCACGAGTAGGTTGCACGTCTATACGTTCTAGTGGTCTATGTTCCTTCTTACCTTCCACCTCTTCCTCGGAACTAAAAGTAGGATTGCTATTTACATTTTCCATTATATATATATACACACACACACACTAAAATTACAATACTAAAGGCTTTTCACTGAATCGTACGTTTGTGCATCGAACAATAAGACACCTATGTATAATTATGAAAGATTGAATTCAATACGTTTAAAACAAATTTTATGAGCGTTTTGGTGCTTTGGTGTTATCGAGTGTATGTTGGTCGCGACGGAAAGGCCCATAGTTATTTTTTTAAGGGATTTGTTTTCGCTATAAACTTGCCTATTAATACACTAATATAAATACCACCTTAACCTATGATATCATGAAAATATTATACATTATCATATAATAGTTTCATAATAATGTGTGCTAATATTCAAACAAAATAAACATACATACTCATTAGTATACGAATATTTTCTCTTTTTGCTATCTACTATCTATAGCAAATCATGATTAAAAAACAACAAAACTAGTCACTATAGAATTGAGTATGGGATGAGGCACTGTTACAAATAATAAAACAACACAGTATGGGATACAGGGGGCGCGCTTCAAAACGACGTCTAATTTAAGTACTAATTTAGTATACTAATTTATGCATATTTGATAGAGATGTATTGGATATTACAAAAACTCAAGTACTAATTTAGTATACTAATTTATGCATATGTGATAGAGAGGTATTGGATATTACAAAAAATCCAAAAATAGCCAATAGTTATTTTGATGAATATACGAAGAATATCCGATTTTTTGTAATATCCAATATCTCGCTATCACATATGCATAAATTAGTATACTAAAGTAGTACTTAAATTAAACGTCGTTTTGAAATCCACTAATAATAATAATAATTTAGCTGTTTTAATAATACTCGTACTTTTGCACTTTTCGATGAACAATTTAAGTTTACATATTTACATTGTTGGCCTTTATACGAGAATTTTCATTTCAGCACATTTCCATCGCTATAAAAATACTTAAAAAGGTATAAACATTGAAGTTTATTATTACCGTATTATTATTATTAATAATAGTAATTTACATGAATGTATAGGTAGGAGAGAACCTTTCAAACCAGTAGGAAAAGAAAAACTTTCAAACCAGTAGGAAAAGAAAAACTTTCAAACCAGTAGGAAAAGAAAAACTTTCAAACCGCAACAGAAAACACTTTGTTGACACAAATATTAAAAATGAACCGTTTCGTAACATTTTTATGTTTTATTTGCATAATCATCTTCACTGCATTAGTACAGGGTGCAAGTGCAGAGTCGATGATGGATGCATTTCGCAACTTTAAAAATAAGAAAAGTAACAACAATATTTTGCCGGACAATTTGAAAGGGGTAGTTTGTGAACGCTCTGGTTCGCAGCCGAAGTCAACATTTTGCTACAACAAACATGGTGTAAGGTGTTCGCCAGAATTTCTAAATGAAAGACATGCTTGTAAAGCTCCAATTCCAAATTGCAATCGTAGAGGTTTTAGGTTGGAACCAGGACAGACGTGTAGACGATTTCGAGTTAAAAGTGGTTGGTTGTCTCGTACCCATGGGCCGTGCACTACCAAAGGTGATGTTGCAAAGGTCCAGTGCCCTCAGCCTTGTGGCTGTGTGCTTGAAGGGCAGCCAAAAAGGGAATCGGATGGCATAATGAGAACTGAAACTATTCCAGTCGGTAACAGCGGTTGTGCAAGTGGAGATACTTGGAACAAGGTTAGGAAAGTAATAGAAAGCTGGAACGTTCCGCAACGGGCGCACTCGAATTTTGAAATGGGTGCTATGGTTGACAGAGCTACATTTTTAGTCTTTGATTTGTTTATTCAACCTGAGAGAAACAGGGCGCGTTACGGCCTTTCTCTTGGTGCTGTTCGATGCCATGGTAATAATATTGAAGTAGGGTACATGTATACTGGAATGTGGAAAGTTGATACTATAAATACGTATAGGTGTCATTGGAAAGGTAGGTTGATTTTTTCTTTCATTTTCATGTATACATTTTTTAAATATAATTTCTTTTAATTCTAACATTAAACATATACATCATTTTATCTATACAGGTGGATGCAAAGACTCTGGAATTCCAGAAGAGTCTATTGACAAAGCACGCGAAGCGTTGCAATGGTACGCATGGAAAAATTTGGAAGTAGGCAGTCGTAGACGGTTAACAACAGTTGGGGGCAAACAATTACAAGTTGATAATCAAGAAGAAGAAGAAGAAGAGGCACAGGTTTTCCCAACTCGCCGATCATTGCGTGCTGATGCCGTTGATAGTGGAGAAGACGTATTAGACCAGTTTGAAAGGAATGATTCATTTGATGAAGACTTTGAAGATGAAAATATAGGTAATAAGTTATTCAAAAAATTGAAGTATGACGTAAAACCTAATTGTCCCATGAAGTACTGCACCAACTACCGAGAGGGCTCGTGCCCGGGGCCTTGGGGTGTCTCCTCGACATGTGGATTTTGCATAGCATGCAGCCGCCCTGGGTATCGTGTATTCCGTTGAAAGTAGGGCAATTGTAAAAAAATTAAAGAATGGAGAGGAGAGAGAACAAAAAACAATTCATTATATTCGTAATTATTTATGCACCTTACAAGAAATTAGTTACCAGTAATAAGAGTGCAAAAAGTATTCCTAATACTAAAAAAAATATAAAAAATTTTATTAAGTATTTTTCTCCTATTATTTTTAAGGTTTTTATCATTTTTTATTGTATTAGGGTCTCAATAGCCGCTGCTGTCAGGTCTTCAAGTAAACACTTTTCAATAAATTTCTTTTTCCTTTTCTTCCTCTTGCTCCTTGTCATTATCATCATTAATTTCATCTTCAGAGTCGCTACTGCTATTTACTTCTGGTATTGGTGGTGGTGGCTGCTGCTTTACCATGTGATAGTATAAATTTATATGGCCACCAATACGAGCGCAATCTAAAGGTGTATTGACAGGGTCCATATTATTTTTTTTCCAACAATCCCATCCATTTTTAATTAATATATCACAAATTTTTGTGTGGCCCTCAAATGCAGCTGCATGTAACGCAGTACGACCATCATTTGCTTCTATTCTTTGCCAATTTGGTTTATATAATGCTAATGGTTCAATACAACTTACTGGAAAATACAATGCTGTGTCCCAACTGACTGTACCTTTTTCCAGTGCGCCGATCCAAAATACATCGTTATCAAATTTTATTTTCTTTGGTTTGTTATTCGAATCTAAATATCCATGTATAATCTGTCCTTTTTTTAAAGGCACACAACTTCCGCCATGAGGCAAATTTTCAGCTCCGTGTGGATAATAATCTTCTGTTACTAATAAAGGTACTGTGTCTGAGCTAATTAATATACCCGCTGGTGTATCAGTTAATTCAACATATCGCTCCTCCCAATGATAGATTAGCTTTTTATTATGAACTAATGCACTTTCAACTAATTTAAATTCACCATCTAAACAAGCACGAAATAATGCCATGTTGTGATCACCAGGACTTTGATACATATCGAGTCGATTCCAAAGTTCGTCAAATAAAGCTTTTGTTGGTCCCCATGCAACCGACATAATGGCATCTTTCGCTAAAAAAAAAGCACTTATTGTTGCATTAGTTGCTACAACAGCACCATCTTTCGTTGCAATTGCAGCCGTCACTACTCCTTCTTTTATTGCTTTTCCGGATTGTTGCAAACGCCTTGCTGAAAACACTTGTCCCATCTTCTTATGCGTATAGATAAACCAATGCCGACGAGTGTCAATACAATAAACTCTCGTATACGTAATCTTACATATAGAAGAAGAAGAATTTATGTATGCACATATACAATTGGGTAATTGATAGTTTCCAGCAGCTATTTACACGACATAGCAAATGCCTCCAGGAGCATGCCCAAATGTGTACATGCGATAATAATAATAAAAAAAA